>Ga0163144_10009322_pt1 | contig 21099 bp, 25 predicted proteins | sample OliLak19BULKMAT1_FD_123175 | JGI IMG/M metagenome (GOLD analysis project Ga0163144, IMG submission 123175) | Freshwater microbial mat bacterial communities from Lake Vanda, McMurdo Dry Valleys, Antarctica - Oligotrophic Lake LV.19.BULKMAT1 | ecosystem: Environmental > Aquatic > Freshwater >... | reverse complement strand
CTTGCCCATGGTCCGGTCCGAATTGCACTCGGGGATAGCACATGACCGGCAGTGCTGTCATCAGCAGGCGCACAACTGCCCGGTCTGATGTGATCTGATGTAAGACCGGGTTGTAAGATTCGGCCAAATTGCTGAACATCGCATGACACCCCAGCGTCGCTGAAGGGCCAGGGAAGAACATTGGCCTGGGCGTTGGGAGAAGAAGACGCTGCCTGATGCCAACCGGGAGGATGCCGAAAAACATGGCACTTAGCGAAGCCCGCCTTGTTCCGGCGCGTGACTATTCGTTGACTGGTCGCTCGGCGAAAGCCGCAATCGAAAGCGGCCTTTCTGCCGCAGAATGGTATCATACCGACGTCTCGCGCAAAGAGATGAAGGAACTGATGCAGCGCCTTGACGGACCGGCGATCCGGGACACGATCCTGTGGTTGATGCTGCATGTCGTGTTCGCCGCCGGCGGCATCTGGTTCTGGGGAAGCTGGATCGCGGTGCCGTTCTGGCTTGCCTATGGTGTTCTATACGGTTCGGCCTGCGACTCGCGCTGGCATGAATGCGGCCACGGAACTGCTTTTCGTACCCGCTGGATGAACGATTTCGTTTACCACATCGCCTCGTTCCAGGTTCTGCGCAACCCGGTCAACTGGCGCTGGAGCCATGCGCGCCACCACACTGACACGATCATTGTCGGCCGTGATGCGGAAATCGTCTGGATGCATCCGGTGAAGATGGCGCTGAAGGCTTTGGCCTTTACCGGCATGATCGACAGTTGGGCCTCGCTCAAGGTGCTTGCCCGGAATGCCATGGGCCAGCTTTCAGACGACGAAAAGGACTACATTCCGCAAAGCGAGCAGCCAAAGGCGGTTTTATGGGCGCGTGTGCACATGGGCATCCACGCCCTGACCGCGGTGGTCACGCTTTGGATGCTGGCGACCGGCATGGGCTGGAAGGCCGCGATTCCTTTCCTGCTGATCGGCGGGCCGCGGGTCTACGGCTGCTGGCATATGGTGATGACGGGCCTGTTGCAGCACGGCGGTCTTGCCGAAGACGTGCTGGACCATCGGCTGAACAGCCGGACGGTATACATGAACGCGGTGACGCGATGGCTTTACTGGAACATGAACTATCACGTGGAACACCACATGTTCCCGATGGTGCCATACCACGCGCTGCCACAGTTGCACGCGGCCATCAGGCATGACCTGCCGGAACCCAACCCCTCAATCTGGCACGCCTACCGTGAGGTCTGGCAGTCGGTCCTGCGTCAGCGCCACGAGAAAGGGTATTACCTCAAGCGCGAACTGCCGCCGGGGGCGCAGCCCTATCGTTTGGAGTTGCACGAAGCGGTTCCTGAACGCACCCATGCCTGACCAGCCAAGACGACAGTGAAAGCAAGTGAAGTGCCCTGGATCAAAGCCTGCCACGTGGATGAAATCGACAAGGAGGACGTGATGCGCTGGGATCACGACGGCAGAACCTTTGCGATCTATCGCAGCCCGGAGGGTGCCTTTTTCTGCACTGATGGCCTTTGCAGCCACGAGCAAGTGCATCTCGCGGGTGGGCTTGTGCTTGACTACCTGATCGAATGCCCCAAGCATAACGGCCAGTTCGACTACCGCACCGGTGAGGCGAAACGGGCGCCGGCCTGCAACCGACTGGCGATCTATCCGGCCAGAGTCGAGGGCGGACAGGTCATGGTGGAGGTTACATGACGGCAGCCAACCCAACTCCCGGCACGCCGCGCCGCCTGCCGACCGTCGCCGATCTGCGCGGCTGGAAAGGGCGGCACCAACTGACGATGTTGCGTTACTTCTCGTTTGACGAAGCGGCGGCAGCCGAGGCGGCTGGCATCGACATTGCCTCGGTTCCGTCCGAGATCGCGCTTGACCCGCGCTACCGCAAGTTGGCACCGTCGATCTTCACCATGACGGGCATGACCCATCTGGAGGCCGGAACGGCCGAGGACTATCTGCGCTGGTCAGCGAACGCGATCAACCGGGGGGCGGATGCCGTTTACTGTTCGGGGTCCTTTCAAACTGTCGAATTCCTCGCCCGCGAGCATCTTCCCGTCGTGGGTCACGTGGGGCTGGTTCCGGCGCGCGCGACCTGGACCGGGGGCTTTCGCGCGGTCGGCAGGACTGCCGGGGCGGCGCTGAAGCTTTATGACGAAGTCAAGGCCTACGAGGCGGCCGGGGCCATCGCGGTCGAGATCGAAGTTGTCCCGGCCATCGTCGCGTCCGAGATCTCGAAGCGCGTCGATATCTTGCTGTGGTCGATGGGTGCCGGGGCGGGTTGCGACGCACAATACCTGTTTGCCAACGACATTCTGGGCTACACTGACGGACATATCCCCCGACATTCGAAAGTCTATCGCGATTTTGCGGCTGAATATGCCCGGCTGCAGGCAGTCAGGGTCGACGCCTTCCGCGAGTTCATCGCCGATGTCGAGGGCGGCACCTATCCCGAGGACAAACACCTTGTTCAAATGCCGTCAGCCGAACTCGAAGGTTTCCTGGAGGGGCTGGAGCGGCGCCGGGCAGCCGAATGATTACGCAAGACCGGGCATCCCGCCCGGAGAACTACAGAGGAGGAAACAGACAATGCTGAGACGAACTTTCCTGACAGCAACCGCCGTTCTGGCGCTGAGCGCAGGTTTTGCCGGTGCGCAGGACACGAAAACCTTTTACTGGGTTTCCCACGGCGGACCTGCGGACCCCGTATGGACCTACTTCCTTCAGGGTGCCGAGGCCTGGGCGAACCAGACCGGCAACACGGTCAACACCTCGTTCCATTCGGGTGACGTGCCAAGCCAGCAAGAGGCGGTCCGCGCCGCCATCGCCGCCGGTGCCGACGGTATCTGCTCGACAAGCCCCGACCCGGGCTCGATGGTTGATGTGGTAAAGGAAGCCCGCGACGCCGGAATTCCGATCGTCAACTTCAACACGCCCGATGCGGCGCCAAACTGGAACGCGTATGTCGGCGGCGATCTGCTGCATGTCGGCCGGTCCTGGGCGCAGTATCTGGTCGACAAGGGCCTGGTCAAGGAGGGCGACTTTGTCTGGATGCCGGTCGAGGTGCCCGGCGCCTCCTATGGTGTGGAAGAGGAAAAAGGCATCGCCGAGGTCTTCACGCCGCTCAATATCACCTGGGAAGTGACCGACGCGACGCTTGATCAGGCAGAAGTCATCAACCGCATGACCGACTACGTCACCGCCAACCGCGACAGGATCAGCGCGATGATCGGCCTTGGCGACATGGTAACCGGCTCGGTCAAACGGGTGTGGGATCAGGCTGGCGTCAAACCCGGCGAAATCCCGGTCGTTGGCTGGGGCAACTCGCTCGACACCACGCAAGAGGTGATAGAAGGATACGTTGCCGCCGCCATGTGGCAAGATCCGCAGGCAACATCCTACATGTGCCTGTCGCTGCTGCTGATGGAAACCGACTCCATCCCGATCGGCTTCAACATCATCACTGGCGCGCTCTACGAAAAGGACACCGCGGCGATCTATCAAAAGATCATGGGCGGCAACTGAACCGCCGGCTGTTCCGGCTGGGACAGTTCCTGAAACATTCCGCCTGCGGGACTCCGCAGGCGGCTTTCACACCCTGAAGGCAGGTGCAACGATGACCGACGACACAACGGCACCCGAGGCCCATCCTCCGGAACCCGGCCTCGTGAGACTGATGATCGCCCAGCCCGAGTTTGCGCCGCTCGTCCTGTTGGTCGTGATGTTGGTGGTCTTTACCTCGATCAACCCGGCATTCCTGTCGATCACCAACATCGGCAATGCGCTGACCTTCACGGTAGAGCTTGGTCTTATCGCCCTGGCGATGACGCTGTTGATGACGGCAGGCGAGTTTGATCTTTCGGTCGGCTCGTTGTTCGGCTTTTCCCCGGTGGTGATGTGGGCGCTGTTCAACGCCGGGCTGCTGTCACTGCCCGTCGCCTTCATCGTTGCGCTGCTGATCGCGCTGCTGATCGGATTTGTCTCGGGCATGTTCGTCACCCGGCTGGGCATTCCGTCGTTCCTTGTGACGCTGGGCATGTTGCTGGTCGTCCGCGGCAGCGCGCTGTGGCTGACCTCGGGCTTTCCGCAACGCACCTGGGATGCCGGCCAGCAGTGGCTGGCAGAGGTTCTGGTCGGCGATTTCTACGTCGGTTCGTTGCGCGTCTACATGAGCCTGATCTGGTTCATCCTGCTGGCCTTTGCCTTCCACTACATCCTGACCCGCACCCGCTTTGGCAACTGGATCCAGGCGACAGGCGGCAACCCCGCCGCCGCCCGCAACCGTGGTGTGCCGACACAACGGGTCAAGGTCGTCCTTTTCATGTTGTCTGCAGCGATGGCGGCCTTTGCCGGCATCATCTCGTCGATCCGCGTTTCGGCGGCCAATCCGAACTCCGGCTCGGGATATGAACTGGAAGTGATCGCCATGGTGGTGATCGGCGGCACCGTTCTTACCGGTGGCAGAGGCTCTATTATCGGAACCGTGCTCGGCGTCCTTATCTTGCGACTGATGCGCAACGGCATCGTGCTGATCGGGGTGCCCGGGCTTGCCTACAACATCTTCATTGGCGCGATCATTCTTGGCATGATGGCACTCCACGCCGCGCTGGAGCGCCGGCACAATGCGGGGACCTGACGATGGCGGACGACACACCTCTGGTCGAGATGCGACGCATCGAAAAGTTTTATGGGCGCGTACACGCGCTGCGTGACGTCAACCTGACGATCCACAAGGGCGAAATCGTCGGCCTTCTGGGTGACAATGGCGCGGGCAAATCGACACTTATCAAGGTGCTGTCGGGCGCGGTTCCCTACAGTTCGGGAGAGATCTTCATCAAGGGGCGCAAGGCCGTCCTGCGCTCGACCAACGATGCCATCGATTCCGGCATCGAGACGATCTATCAGGACTCGGCTCTCGTCCCGCAGCTTTCGATTGCCCGCAACCTGTTCCTTGGCCGCGAACTTTGTGCCGGCCCCCGCCTGCTTGGCAGGCTGGACCAGACCCGGATGAACGATGTGGCCCGCGACCTGCTCAAACGCGTCGGGATTTCCAAGAACATCCCGCCGACGACGCCCATCGGCTCGCTTTCGGGCGGCGAGCGTCAGGCAGTGGCGATCGCGCGCGCAATGTACTTTGACAGCGATCTGATCATCCTTGATGAACCCACCAACAACCTTGGCGTCGCGGAAACCCAAGGCGTGCTGCGCTTTGTCCGTGAGGTCCGGGATCTCGGCCATTCCTGCATTTTCATCGCCCACAACATCCACCACGTCTTTCAGGTCGTGGACCGCATGGTGGTCATGCGTCGCGGCACCGTGGTCGCAGACGATCTCAGCCCGAAAACCTCGACGATCCAGGATATCGAGGATGTGATCACCGGCGAACATATCACGATCTGATGAAGGGACCGGCGCGGGGGATCGAGTTTGGTTTCGAGGCCCGCACCGGGCTGCTGCACGGCTTTGCCGTGACCGGTGGCGGACGGCGCAGCACTGCCGCGCGCCATGGATCGTCAGCGATGAGCAGGTGTCCCCCGGCCAAAAGCCCCGGCGCACGACGCCCGACCTTTCCCGGACCCGGCGCGCCGACGCCAGTGGCGGGGACGCGATGCTTTATGGCATCGGTGCGATTGACCGGCCGTCGGTCGAGCCGGTCGCCGCGATCCAACCGGATCAGGCTGCTTTCACCATCCGCCGCAACGCCGGGATGGCCCGGACCGTGCCCCGCCCCACCGACCATTTGAGGGTCTGACAATGCGTGTTCTATATGACCCCGAACCCCGTGCGACAGTTGAGATCTTCTCACCCGAGGATCTCGCCAATCTCCGTGCCGCCCATGAGGTGATCGAGTGGCAGGGCGAGGATCGCGACGGCTTCTACGCCCGCCACCTGCCGGAAACCGGGATTTTGATCTCGCAGCAGGCGATGGGTGCGGACCGGCTGGCGCTTGCGCCCAAGCTGCGCGCGATCTTCAACGTGGAAACCAATTTCCTGCCCAACATCGACTATGAGGAATGCTTTCGCCGCGGCATTCATGTGCTTGCGCCTGGCGCGGTCTTTGCCGCCCCGGTCGCCGAGATGGCCTTGGGCATGGCACTGAGCCTTGCGCGGAACATTCACGGCGAACATGCGGCTTTTCTGCGCGGAGAGGAAAGGTGGTTCTTCGACGGCAACCGTGAGTCCGAGCTTCTGGCAGGCTCCACCATCGGCATCATCGGGTTCGGTGATCTCGGACGGGCGCTCCACCGCCTTTTGCAGCCATTTGGCGCACGGGTGCAGGTTTACGACCCGTGGCTGCCCACTGGCCACCTTCGCCGCCTTGGGGTGGAGCCGGTGGGGTTCGATGAACTGATGGCCAAAAACCGCTTCGTTTTCGTCATGGCCACGATCACGACCGACAACGCCGGGATGATCGACGCCCGTGCGCTTGGCATGATGCAGCCGGGGGCGATGCTGCTTTTGATGTCCCGTGCCGCCGCAGCCGACTTTGCGGCCCTGACCGAGGCCGCCCGCTCTGGTCGCATCCGCGTTGCAACCGATGTTTTCCCGACCGAGCCGTTGCCCGGAGGCCATCCCATCCGGTCGGTACCCAACATGCTTTTCTCTCCCCATCGCGCCGGCGCATTGCCACTGGCACTGCGCGAGATCGGCACCCGAGTCTGGGAAGACATTTCGCTTGTTTCCCTTGGCTTGCCGCCTGTCGCCTGCCGCCGCGCCGAACGCGAGACGGTCGCGCGGATGCGCTCGAAACCGGTGGAGGCAAGCTGAACTCCGTTTGGGCCGCCCGCTCTGAGCCTTTTCATCGGTTCGGTCGCTGCGCCGCGCGATTCTGGCGATCACCGGGTTCCAGAACTCCCTGCCAAGGGTTGCCGCCTTTGAATGGACCTGCACCGGCGCTGTTGCGGTCCTTCGAGAACAACACGCGCCAAGAAGGGTGTAAACCATGAGCTTGACCGGTCTGGGGATTTCGGCAGTCAACAGCCAGCAGATGGTCAGTCTGGAAAACAGTGCGGATGAGGTGAGGGCCATGGCAGATCCGAGGTTCGTGCAAAACCGGGCCCTTACCGGCAATGCGCCCAGCTCTTCGGCCAACGTGGTGAGGATCTCGACGGGGAACAATGATCGGGGCAAAGCCTCTGCAAGGTAGCGAAGATTGAACCATCGCAGGTCCGGTGCCGTCAATTGGCTGCTAGTCAGTGTCGGCCAAAGCTGTTCTGCATGAAGAATGGCAAGGCGGGCTGCCAGCCAGCGATGCCTGACGCATCCTCTGGGGTAATACCGGTATCGCGCAGCGTGTTCTCCGGAAGGCTCGCCAGTTCGCAGCGCAGGGCGTGCGCCCTGTCCACCTTTGCTACCCCGGCCCGGAAAAAACCCAGCGAGCGGCTGATCCAGGCCCGCACCTTTGCGCCTGCTTCATGGCTCAGGCAGGTCGCTGAAGCTTCCGGACGGAAATATGAGTGTGCCATCATTGCTTGCTCCTCTTTGATATTCGGTGCCACGGCCCGACGCCCGGCATGCCCCACCATTATTCTGCCGCGACAGGCGCTGCTTGAGGGGAGCCCAAGGATTTGTTGAGGATATCTTGCGGATTTGGTAGTTTTGGGCATGCGCCTGAAGTTCGAACCGTTTGTTCTTGATATGGACCGCGCCGAGCTTCGGACTGCGGCGGGTATCGTGCCGCTGGAACCCAAGGCCTACCGGCTGTTGTGCGTCTTGGTCACCAACACCGACCGTGTGGTCAGCAAGGAAGAAATGATTGCCGTCGTCTGGGATGGCCGGTTCATTTCCGATGCCGCTGTGGCCACGGTCTTGCGGATGGTGCGCAAGGCGTTGGGCGATGATGGCGACGCGCAGCGGTTCATCCGCACCGTTCGCGGCCTTGGGCACCGCTTTGTGGCCCCTGTCCGGATTGAAGCGGCGTCCTGTGTCGCGGACGAACCGATGGCCCAGGCTGAACCCGCCGATCAGGTCGGGGAGCGACCGACCATTGCCGTGCTTCCCTTCGGAGGGCTTGGGATGCCGGACGGCTTTGCCACCCTTGGGGATGCCATTCCCGCCGAGATCATTTCTTCGCTGGCGCGGTTACGCTGGCTGCGGGTGATCGCGCGGGAAAGCACCTTCCGGTTTCGCAATCCGGAGGTTGATCTGGCGGCACTGCACCGGGTACTGGGGGCCAGCTATTGCCTGTCCGGGCATCTGGAGATGTTTGGCGGTCGGCTGTCGGCCACCGTCGATCTGGTGGACACGCGCACCGGCGGGCTGATCTGGTCCGAGCAATTCGCACGGCAGGTTGCCGATGTTCACGCCATCAGGCATGAAATCGTGATGGCCGTCATCGCGGCGCTGGATTTGCAGATCCCGCAGGCCGAGGCGGCTTTGGCCCGGACCAGACCGGTCGATCAACTGGACGCCTGGCAATCCTACCATCTTGGGCTCAGCCACATGTATCGCTTCAACCCGCGGGACAATGCGATTGCGGCCGGGCTGCTCAGCCGCGCGACGGACCTTGATCAGGGGTTTGCGACTGCCTTTGCCGCGCGGTCGTTCAACTCTTTCCAGACCTGTATGATGGGGTATGATCCGGACCGTGCCGCCGCCCTTGCCGCCACCCGTCACGCTGCCGAACGCAGTGTCGAGCTTGATCCGCTTTGCCCCTATGCCAATGCCGCCATGGGCCGCTTGCATGTTCTGACCGGAACGCCGGACGACGGCCTGTTCTGGTTGGACAGGTCGCTGAACCTCAGCCCGAATTACGCCAAGGGCCATTATTCGCGCGCCTTCCTCCAGGTCCTTTGCAGCCGGGCGAAAGAAACGCGCCAAGGCATAGATCTTGCGTTTAGCCTGAGCCCGCTTGATCCCTTGATTGCCCCGATGTTCTTTATGAAGGCTCTGTCTTATGGGTTGGAAGGGGATTTCGCATCGGGGGCGGACTGGGCTGTTCGTGGCGCACGCATTGCCGACACCCATCTGTCCGGCCTGTTTGGGGCAATAGCGCTGTGCACGTTGAGCGGGCGCAGCGACGATGCAAGACATTGGGCAGGCGTCCTGCGCAGATCGCGGCCTGATGCGACGATCGGCCTTTACATGCAGTTTCTGCCTTTCCAGGATTCCGATTTCCGGACCAGTATGCGGTCAGCGCTGCTGCAGGCCGGATTTACCGACTGATCCGGGATGCGCCACCATCCCGGGCCGAACCGAAGTCGAAGCATCGAGTTCAGCTTTCCAGTGCCCTGATATTCCGGGGCCAGACAATTTTCCGAAGATCCCGGCGGCCTCGCAGATCAGGCGGCGAACGAGGTCTGGGGCGGTCTGCTCGTGGTTCAGCCCGGCGGCTTGCCCGGACAGGTGGAACGATAGGTCATCTTCGGCCGCTGCCACCTCATCAAGAACCTTCACCACGCCCTGCGACACGATCCTTTTGTCATCTGAACCGCCCCGCAGCAGAATGGGGTTTGGGGCATCGCGATCCTACCCTGCAAGACCCGAAGTTCAGAATTGACGTGGATTACCCCGCCGGTCTCAGGACAAAGACCTTTGACACGATCACCCAGCGGTTTTCATGGAACGGAAGCGTCAGCGTATCGTCGTAGTGCTGGCCAAGAAAGATGTTCTCCGCCTGAACGACGGCCATATCACCGACAACCGACATGGCGTTGATCGCATGCCAAGGCGACGGGTCCGGTGCCTCTGTGGCCTTGTCCACCACACCGATGAACGCCTCTCTCGTGCCCCATTCCAAGCCCCCTTCGCTATGCCCGATGATGCATGATTTCTCATGCATGGCCTCGCAAAGGTTTGCCGGATCATTCAGGCACATGCCTTCGACATAGGTTCTGACGACGGCTGCAATATCCGCAAAGGTCTGTGCATCCGGCAAGATGCATCGTCCTCTGTGTTCTGTGACGGCAGGCCCATGATACGGACAGAAATCGAAGATCGGCTGGAAAAGCTTGCCTTCACCCCTTGAAGCACGCAAGTCCCTCAAGCCCGACCCTTGTTCGACAGGTCCGGGCCCGCGTGTTCCGGCCCCGACTTTGGATCTTTTTAGCCGTGCCGGTAGACGCGGGTCTTCAGGACAGGCATGCTTGACACTGGCGGAGCGACGCACGGACCTTTGCCATCATCAAGCAAGCGAGGAACGGCAGATGGCCTTTTACCTGTATCAACTGACCTACTCGAAAGAAGCGATCAAGGCGATGGTCGCCAGCCCGTCGGACCGCGAGGCGGCTGCGCGCAAGCTGATCGAGGCGCTTGGCGGCAAACTGCACCATCTGTTCTTCGCCTTCGGCCAGCACGATGTCATCTGCCTGATCGAAGGGCCGGATGACAGGTTCATGATGGCAGGTGCGGCTGCGGTTGCATCTGCCGGCACGGTGTCAGCATCCTCGACCATCAAGCTGATGACGGCGTCCGAAGCGATGGCCGCGATGACCATGGCGGGCAAGGTCACCGGAGCCTACAAACCGCCACATGGCTGAAGGCAACCGGGGTGGCGGCAGAGTTCTTGGCCGCATGGTGCGCTTGCCGTCCCGAAAACTGGCACAGCGACAGCGCGCCCGCATCCACGAAAAACGCGCGGGTCTTTTGACCGGCCGGTCCCCCTTTACCCGCCTGCGTGTTCCGCGCAGCCACGGCGACCGGGGCGCAGAGAGGCTTTCAAATCTGACGCAAAGGATACGCGCAGGAGAAAAGACCTTGAAAGCATTGCCGCTGCTTGCACCGCCGCCTGGAACAGGGACTCGTCCGAGGCTGTGGCCTCGTTCCATCCCGAAAACGGGGGCATCGTCATCAATCGGGGCACGCCACGGGAGGGGCGCGCGGGCGTGACGGCGATGACCGCAGGCTTCTTTGCCGACGTGCCCGACCTGAACCTCACCTGTGACGGATTGCATGTCGCGGGCAGTCACCTCGCCTGTCTGTGGACCTTCATCGGCCATCATGCGGTCACGCGCAACCCGCTGCGCATCACAGGGTGGGAGGAATGGGATCTGAACGCGACCGGCAAGGTCGCCGTCTCACGCGGCTGGTTTGATGCCGCCGACTATGCCCGGCAAGTAGGCTGATGCAACGCAACATCGACTTGCCGTCCGACGCAGTGCATTGCGCGGGCCGGCTCTATCTCCCGGACAAGGCCGATGGGCCGGCACTGGTCATTGTCATGACGAACGGGGTCAGCGCCGTCAAGGAACAAGGGCTGGCCACCTGTGCCGAGCGGTTCCGCGCGGCGGGATTTGCCGTCGTGGTGTTCGACTTCGCGCATTTCGGGGCCAGCCAGGGCACCCCGCACGGGCAGCTTTTTCCCCATGAGATGGTCGAGGATCATCGCAATGCCATCACACGGGCCTGTCGCCAGCCGCGGGTCGATCCGACGCGGGTAGGGCTTTGGGGGACCTCGTTCAGCGGTGGGCTGGCGGCCCGCGCCGCCACCGTAGGCCGTCGTGTGCGCGCCGTGGTCGCGCAGATGCCATCGCTGATGAAAGCCGAGGCGCGGCGGTCTATCGACCCGGCGAGATGGGGCGCCGTGGCCAAGATGCTGATCGCCGAACGGGTGGCGCGTGACGCGACAGGCGGGGTCAGGACCATCCCGGCCGTGGTCCCCGATCGTCAGCCCTGCGCTTTGCCTGGGTTCAGTGTTCGACGTGAGCACACACTGGTTCTGCGGCAACGAGGCCACCGCCCTGCGCGGGCTTGGGTCATCCGGCGTTGCCATCCGGGCCATCGAGCATTCGGGGGCAGATGCCTTTGTCGATGCCCACCGCGCTGCCCTTGCCCCATTCCGCCAGCCCGACGGCAGCTTTCGCATCGGCGCGCGGTTCCGCTGCCTTGTGGCTGCGCCCTGAAAGCTTCGCACTGATTTTCGTCACCTGCCGACGTCGCGTTTACCTAGGCACAAAGAAGGGAGAGAGAAGCATGTCAGACACCGCAAATCCCGATGGCTGTCGAAGGCCGCGACTACTACGATAGCTCCAGTATCGCGCGCCAGCTTGGACTGGTCGCTTGACCGATCGCAGCCGCAGCCCTCAGTCGCCCCGAACACAGGGTCCGACACGACTTTCCCCGCCTTTTTCGACGCAATGCCAGCACCTGACCTGCCCTTCCCCGAAACATCGGTCACCAGCCATGCGATCCGGTCCGAGGCCGGGCTGGCGGTGTTCTTCCGCTTCTGTCAGGATTTCACCCTGCCGCCGCATTCCCACGGGCCGCAATGGGGCACGGTGGTCGCGGGCGAGGTCGCACCGACCATTGACGGGGGACCCGCCGCTATGTCCCCGGCGAAAGCTCCGACATCCCCGCAGGTGTCCTGCATGGCGTGGCGCTCAAGGCGGGAACGGTCGTGCTCGATATCTTTGCCGAACCCGACCGCTCCCCGCTGAGACCCCGTTGAGCGGACAGGTCGCTTCCCCGCATGGCGCGACCCCTGCGCAAAACTCAGAAAGGGATCCCCCAATGCCGACCCCCTTCGAGGGCCCGATCCGCACCTAAACCGATGCCGTCACCGACTGCACCCGCCTGGCCGCCTCAGTCCCGCGTGACGGCGATATCGTCACCTCCACCCCGCCGAAATCGGGCACCATCTGGACGCAAGGCATCCTTGCCATACTGATCGCGGGCGATCCGCAGGTGGACGCTCAGACCTCGATGAAATCGCCCCGGATCGACATCAACACCCGCCCGCTGGCCGAGGCCATGGCTCGGTTGGAGGCACAGACCCATCGCCGCCTGGTCAAGACGCACTCGCCTTTCGACGGCATCCCTTGCTGGTCCAAAGTGCGCCACATCACCTCTATCGCCACCCGATCGACCTGCATTTCTCGCATCGCAAGCACAGTGCCAACATGGCGCGCGATGTCGGGCAGGCGCCGCATCCCGAGGATCCATCCGAGAGCTTTCGCGTGTTTCTGGATCTCGAAGGCGATCATCAAGGCCTGCCGGCCCTTGTCGAGCATTGCCGCTGTACCCATGCGCGCAAGCGCGCGAGAACCTTGTCCGCCTGCACTATGCCGATATGCTGCGCGATTTGTCTGACGCGTTGGCGCGGATTGCGGCCCATGTCGCAATCCCTCCTCCGCCCGAGGTGATGACGACCATCGTGGAGGCCGCAACTTTTGCCAGCATGAAATCCAATGCCGCCCGCTTCACCCCCGGGGCCGGTCCAGGGTACTGGAAGGCCGATGCCGGGTTCTTCGACAGCGCCTCGTCGAACAGATGGGAAGGCCGGCTTGCGGCCGACGATCTGTTGGCCTACGACACCCGGATCGTTGCCTTGCTGACACCGGCGGAACGCAGCTGGTTGGAATGGGGCAGCCGGGGTCAGGGCAGCCGAGGTTTCGTGCAATGACATACCCCACACCCAAAGACATCGTCACCTTCTGGTTTCCCGACGGCGATGCGCACATTCCCAGGGACCATATTCGCCAGTGAAACTGGAGGGTGCGGGGGGGGGAGCATGATGAGGTGTTCGCCCGGTTCATCTTGGTCAACCGCGCGAATTGCGAGGGCGACAGCTTCCCGGAGTTCAGAACGGCGACCGACTGGGCTGAGTGCAGCGGGATCGGGGTTACGAGGTGAACCGCGTCGATCTCGCTTGAGGCAAGTACGCCATTCAGGCTTGCGAACCGCCGCGTGACCCCGAAGCGTTCGCAGGCGGCTGCAAGCTTTTCGGGGTTGGGGTCGCACAGCGCGACCCAGTCCACATCCGGACGATCGCGGTAGATCGCGGCGAATTCGGCACCGAAGCCCAAGCCGACGAGCGCAATGCGCAACCCGTGCCCATTTTCCGGCATGAATTTCCTCCCCGAAGCTTCCTGACGACATTTCAGATGATTGAACGTTTGATACCTTGCTGTAAACGATTGAGCCTCGGACTACTCCAGCGGTTGAGGCGCAAGGACCAGTTGGCAAGATCTTGGGCGGGTGCCGACCTGCGCCTCCGCCTGCATTCGGTTGCGGTCCATACGGGCGTGTCTGTCGTCATGGTGACCAAGGTGTTGCAGAGGGTCACATCAGGGCTTGCGGAAAACGTCACCGCGCTGCCGAACGCGAACCCAGCCCGGGGCCACCCTTGGCCGGCCCGTTGCCTGCACCTGTTTCGCCAGCCACCCCTTCGGATGGGCGTTTTCTTATTGCCGGGATCATCCGGCGCAGCGTTCTGTCTTTGCGTAGCAGTTGATTGCAGATGGCGGCGGCTGCGTGGCCCAGCACCAGAAAGAAGAGGGCCACATTGATGGCGAAATGCACGCCGCCCAGAGCGGCGATATTGTTCCATGTCAGGATGCCGGTCACCACCATGGCCAGCAGCACCGTCACAGGCAGGAATTTGCGGACGGGATACAGGTGCTGATATGGGCCCACAGCATCGAGCCAGCGGACATTGGCGACCTCCCTACCGAACTTGCGCTGATACTTCTGCCCCACCGGCTCCCCGGCATGATTGGTCAAGGTGTATGCGTTCTCGGCAACTCCTTCAAAATGAGGCTTGGCCACGTTGTACACCCGGGCCCCGGGGGCGGCCACCTGACGCACAGCGTCCATCACATTGCATGCCCCCACGACATTCACTTCACAGGCAAGACCGGTCACAGGGATCAGCTCGCTGGTACCCAGCACCACGGGCAGATGATAGATCTCGTCGCATCCCCTGAGAGGTTCCAACAGCGATTGCAGATTTCGGATATCGGCAAACACGAACTTGGCATTGCCGGGAATCCGGGTCTGGGGCGGCGCGATGTCGAGCAGCACCATTTCGGTCTCAGGCTCGATTTTGCCCAAGTATTGCAACAAGTTCGTGCCGATGAATCCCGACGATCCGGTCATTGCGACCTTCAGGTCAGAGCCTCGCGTGATACCTGATCAGGTACACCCAAAGCCATATGGTACATCCCCAGATGCCGGGGGTTGTCAGGCACGGTCGGACCGGGATGCAGAACATGAATTGTTTGCGCCCGGGTTCCGGGGGCGATGCCTTTGCCTGACGGACCATGGTTGCGCAGACCCAAGGCGGCCATCCGGAAGGCAACGGCCGATCAAAGCCGGTCACCTGAAATTCGATGATCCCCCAAGCCCAGCCGTTCGGCCTGCCCACTTTTGCCTGCCCATCGAGCGCGTTTCAATGCATCGGTCGGCATTGCGTCATAATTGGGTTTTCGCCCCGGGATTGCTCCAGGGCGATAGGGTGTTTCAGATCAGGCACGCGCCAATACCGGCGATTTGCGGCTGCGGCCCCAGAGGGCGAACACACAAAGCGTCAGGTTGAGTGCGTTGAAGCCCAGCACGGAGGCCTCTCCCCGGATCAGATGAAACCCGATGGCCAACACCTGAATGATCAGGAGGCCAAGTGCCGCGAGCGTTGTCGGCTCTGGCCTGATGCGGGTTGCGGCGGGCAGGATCAGGCCGATCAAGCCAGCCAGTTCTGCCAGACCGATACCGCGAACCCGCCAGAGCGGCGCGCCCTCAACCCGGACGAGGCCCATCTGCACAAGGGCCTCCGGCGGCATGAGAAGCTTCATATAGGCTGCCATGCCATAAAGTGCCGCAAGCGCCACCTGTGCCACCCAAAGCCCGGTGTTCCATTTCGCCCCGGCCCCTGTGGTGAGGCTGCTTGCCAGAGTTATGTTCGTTTCTCCATTCGTTGTGCGGCACATCCGACCCGACGGGATTGATTTCCTTGGCCCAACTTGGCTCTTCCTCTTTCCGGCACCATCAGCGCAAAAAAATGATGCTATCTTTCTTGGGAGCGAATGATCACGGATATACTTCTCAGCTTGCGGGTGTTTGCGGCCGTTGCAGAGCACCGGAGTTTTGCCGCCGTGGCAGACCGGCTGGGCATGTCGCCCGCCTGAACGGCAGGCATGTCCAGCAAGTCGGGGCCCGGGTGGGGGCGCGGCTTTTGAACCGCAACAGCCGCAATGTCGGCCTGACCGAGGCCGGAACGCGCTGCCTTGCCGCTGTGCGCCCGCTGCTGGAAGGGTTCGATGAGACCGAGGCACAGGTCGCCCAGACCGCGCTGGCCCCGCATGGTATCCTCAGGATCAGTCTGCCGGCCCGGATGGCCAACCCCAATTTCGCCTGCCTGATCGCGGCCTGTCAAGCAGAAAATCCGAATTTGCGCTTGATCTTGATCTGGGCGGACGGATGGTCAATCTGGCCGAGCAGGGGTTCGATCAGGCCTTGCGGGTGACGACGACGCTGGACGAGGGTCTGGTCGCGCGCAAGCTTGGGGCGGTGCGGTTTCATCTGGTGGCAGCACCCGCGCTTTTGAACAGGATCGGGCGTCCGACCCTGGTGGCCGATTTGGCCGGTGCGCCATTTCTTGCCTATTCGCCGGTGACCAGCGACGGGCGTATCCGTTTTGGCAAAGTGTCCGATGCGGTCGACATCCGGCTATCGCCCGTGATGCAAAGCGGAAACGAGACGCTGATCCTGCTCGCCGCGCGGGATGGCATGGGGTTTGCCATGATGCCACCAGGTGTCGAACAGTTGCGTGCGCGAGGCGTTGGAATGGTCGCAGGCAAAGAACGCCCCCCCGGTCAGATTCCACAAAAGCCAGCAGTCGACGGTTCCCGCCCGCACGCGACCCAGCGCCAGCGCCGCCTGTGCCGCCGGCACTTCGCGCAGCACCCAGGCCAGCGTTGATGCCGCAAACAGCGGGTTGATGTCCAGCCCGGTTGCCGCCACCGCCGCCGGATTATGCCCCTCCGCGATCAGCGCGGCGTAAAGGGGGTCGGTGCGGCGGCATTGCCAGATCCGCGCGGGGCACAGCGGCAGACCGGTTTCTGCATCCCAGATCACCATCGTTTCGCGCTGGTTGGCGATCGCAGTGGCATCGGGCAACCCTGCCTGCGCCATGATATCGGCTATCACCAGCTGAACCGAGGCCCAGATTGCGCCCGCCGATTGTTCGGCCCGGCCGGGGTGCGGATATCCGGTGGTCAGCGGGGCAGACGCGCGGGCGATCACCTGGCCTGCGCCGTCCACCATCACCGCCTTGGTTCTGGTGGTCACCTGATCTATCGCCAGAACGCGCGGGCCCCTCATCACTTTGCCCGGCATCATTTCGCCCTTGCCGGCGCGCGGTGGGCGGCAGTGGCCATGCCCGCGCCTGACAGCCCCGTATTCGTTGAACAGCCTGCACATGGGGGCGGTCAATGTGCCGGTGGGTGAAAACGGGGCTGGCAAATCTACCCTGATGAAGGTCATCGCCGGGGTTGAAACCCTGGCCGAGGGCCGGATCGAGATGGTCGGGCGTGAGGGCCGCTTTCGCACCAAATCCGAGGCGGTGGGGCAGGGCATCGCCATCGTGTTTCAGGAAGTGAACCTGTTTCCCGACATGACCGTGGCCGAAAACATCTGCATCGCCCACGAACCGACCCGCGCCGGGGTGGATATCGACTGCGCCGCGCAGAACGACGCCACCCGCGCCCTGATGCAGAGGCTGAAGCAGCACATCGACCCCGATACACCGCTGCACCATCTGCGCGTCGGCCAGCAGCAGATCGTGGAAATCGCCAAGGCGCTGGCGCAGGATGCCCGTGTCCTGATTCCTGACGAGCCGACCAGTGCGCTGTCCGCCGCCGAGGTCGAGGTGCTGTTTCGCGTCATCGCCGACCTCAAGGCGCAGGGCGTGGGGATCGTTTACATCAGCAACCGGCTGGAAGAACTGATCCGCATCGGCGACGATATTACCGTGTTGCGCGATGGCGCGGTTACCGGGGCGCGGCCGATGGCGGGGGTTGATATTCCCTTGATCGTGCAGGTGATGATCGGGGGCGGATCCAAGGAGTTTCCGCGCACCGAACCGCCGCGATTTGGCGACGAAGTGTTTCGCGCCGAAGATATCTGCCTGCCCCGCGCCGGGGGTGGTTTCAGCGTGGACCATGTCTCGCTGTCGGTCCGGGCAGGTGAAATCGTCGGGCTTTACGGTCTGATGGGCGCAGGCCGAACCGAATTTGTCGAATGCGTGATGGCGCAGCATCCGCTGTCATCGGGGCGGTTCTTCGTCGCGGGCAAGCCCCTGACCGAACGCGATGTTGCGGGCCGCATCGCGCGGGGCATCGTGCTGATCCCCAAAGACCGCAAGCGCGACGGCCTGGTGCAGATCATGGCGATCCGCGAAAACCAAATGAGCACATCGTGAAACGCGACACTCAACGCGTGGGACAATACCATTGAATGTTCCGTTGCCATCCCGGCCCAGCACTTGACCGTTACCCTCAACGGTTTTGGTGATTGGACTGATCGCTGCCGGCAACGAGCATCTCCGTCCAGGGGTCCCATTTTGCTTTACCATCCTTCCGGCCAAAGCGCCGGAGGCGCAAAGGGCCAACGAAAGGGCCCGGCGGCTTGATCGGCTCAACTTCGAGGTCGGCTGCGGACAGGGTCGGGCGTACCTAAGGGGAGTGCGCCCGACCCGAGGATGCGTCTGGCGGCTCAGGCCAGGTTGGTCTTGAAAAACGCGACCGTCCGCTCCCAAGCCAGATCAGCCGCCGCCTTGTCGAAACGCGGCGTGCTGTCGTTGTGAAATCCGTGGTTGGCGCCATCATAGAAAAACGCTTCATACGAAGTCCCGGCAGCCTTCAACGCGGCCTCGAACTCGGGCCAACCGGCGTTCACCCGTTCATCGAGCCCGCCATAATGGATAAGCAGCGGCGCCTTGATCTTGATCACATCGGGCGCAGCCGGTTGCCTGCCATAGAACGGCACAGCACCTGCCAGTTCCGGATAGGCCACCGCCGCCGCGTTGGCGACCCCGCCGCCATAACAAAACCCGGTGATCGCAACGCGGCCCGTCGTGGCCTCATGCGCCATCAGCCATTCGACAGCGGCAAAAAAATCATTCATCAGCTTGGTCGGATCGACGGTCGACTGCAATTCCTTGCCCTTGTCGTCATTTCCAGGATAGCCGCCCACGCTGGTCAATCCGTCCGGCGCGAGGCAGATGAAACCCGCCTTGGCCACCCGCCGCGCCACATCCTCGATATAGGGGTTCAGGCCGCGGTTTTCGTGCACCACGACGACAGCCGGAACTTTTCCGGTCACCGCAGCCGGGCGCACCAGGTAACCGCGCACCTCGCCATGGCCGTTCGGGCTGGGATACATCACATAGTCGGCAATGATTTCGGGGTCGGTGAAACTGACCTGTTCGGCAATGGCATAGTTCGGGCTCATGACCGACAAGAGGGCGGCAGCCGTCAGCCCGCCCACGGTGAATTTTCCGGCACGGTCCAGAAACTGGCGTTTGGTGATCATGCCATGGGCGTAAAAGTCGTAAAGCTCCAGCAGTTCCGGGGCAAAGTCTCTGGCTGTCATTCGGGTCATGGCTTTCTCCTTACCAGTCAGGGAAAAATGGTATCCCGATTCGACCCCGGTCTTGGCAACAACCGTACTGGCAGCAGTTCACGGTTGCGTCAGAAGCGGGAGCGTGATCCCGGTCACCTGATCGTCAGGCTTGCGCCGTCTGGCGAAGCTTGCGCTGCCCGAACCCTGCATCACGCCGGAACAGGCAGAGAACCTGCGGTCTTGAGCACTCGTTCGGCCCCGCGAACCCTCGGTGTCATGGCCGACAGTCGCAATTTCCCGAAGCAATTTCCAGAAAAGCTTCTGCCTCCGCATCGCCCTGGTTCCCCGGGGGGACCTTTCTGCAACGATCGATCAGTCGAAAAAGGCGGCATCCCCGGGTGCCAGATAGCGCTTCGCCGCCTCGGGGATCAGGTCGACGCCCATGCCGGGGCGGTCTATCACGTCGATCATGCTGTCTTTCACGATCTGCTGCGGCAAACCCTCGACGATGTCATACCACCACGGGTCGGTCCCGGTCGGATACTCAAAGGCAATATAGTTGGGCGGCAGCGTGGCACAGACCTGGATCAGCGCGGCCAGACCTAGCACACCGTTGCCGGTACCGTGCGGTGCCATCAGGATGCCATGCAGATGGGCATATTCGGCAATCCATTTCAGTTCGGCAATACCGCCGACATCGGCCGGATCGGGGCCGACGATGTTGACGGCCCGCGTTTCAATCAGGTCGCGGAAGTTGTTGCGCAGGTAGATCTGCTCGCCGGTGTGGATCGGCGTCGTGGTCTGCATCGTCAGGTCGCGGTAGGTCTGGGCGTTGGAATGGGTGGAATAGTCGCCCGTCAGCATGTCCTCGCACCACATGACGTTGTATTTCTCGATGGCGCGGGCAAATCGCAGGGCATCGGCCGGAAACCAGCCCGGCCCGCAATCGAGTGCCAGACCGACCTTGTCGCCCAGCACCTCTTTCATCGCCGCCACGCAATCGACCATCAGCGCCAGACTGCGTTCGGTCAGCGGGCCAGTGTCATTATGGCCATGGAACGGGTTTTCCACTGGCTTGCCATAGTAGAACCCCGGCAGCGCCTTCATCGGGCTATGAAAGCCGATGCCCTGCTTGATGATGTCGAAGCCTTCGGGCAGGCCCATCATCCAGCGGCAGTTTTCGGCATAGGCTTGCGGCGTGAAGGCGGTCATTTTCCGGCGGTGCGCGCCATTGTAGGTCCGCACCTGATCGCGGACCTTGCCGCCCAACAGCTTGTAGACCGGAACGCCCGCCGCTTTGCCGGCAATGTCCCACAACGCATGTTCGATGACGGAAATCGGCGCGCCATAGGGTTTGAAGGCACCGCGGTTGCGGATTTTCACCATGCAGCGTTCCACGTCGGTCGGGTCTTCGCCGATCAGCGCCTCGCGGAACTGCAGGATGAAGGGTTTCAGATAGGGCTTGTAGCTTTCCGCTGCGCCATAGCCCGAAATGCCCTGATCGGTGACGATGCGCACCACCGGGTTCTGCCCGATGACGGCGCATTTCATATCGGTGATCTTCATTGTCCCCCCATGGCGTCAGTTGATCCTGGCCCGCCCCGCGCGCATGCGGTCGATGACATGGCGGCCTGATCTCAAGCGATACGCCCGGGCGGGCCGTGCGCCAAGATGATTTCAGGGAGTTCATACATTCTTGTTGACATGAAATGGGTCAGCGCCGCTAAATTCGGTTTACGCGCAACCGAAGCGTGATCCGACCGTTCACCTTGGAGGGGGAGGGAGGGGCGGTCCTACACAGGGGAGGCACAGGGGG
>Ga0163144_10009321_pt1 | contig 21099 bp, 18 predicted proteins | sample OliLak19BULKMAT1_FD_123175 | JGI IMG/M metagenome (GOLD analysis project Ga0163144, IMG submission 123175) | Freshwater microbial mat bacterial communities from Lake Vanda, McMurdo Dry Valleys, Antarctica - Oligotrophic Lake LV.19.BULKMAT1 | ecosystem: Environmental > Aquatic > Freshwater >... | reverse complement strand
GGCCTCCCGCACCGCGTCATTCCTTCCCTTGAATCCATCCTCACCGCCAAGGCCGCACCCGCCCGAACACCCGAGATCAACCCCGTTGAACTCATCGGCCGCACCCATTACGGCCTCGACCGCCGCGCCGTCGCCCGCATCGTCACCGGCAAACGCGTCCTCATCACCGGCGCAGGCGGCAGCATCGGTGGCGAACTCGCCCGCGTCGTCGCCGGGTTCGCGCCCGAGTCCATCATCCTCATGGAGCGATCCGAAAACTCGCTCTTCACCATCGATCGCCAGCTCGGCCGCAGCTTCTCAAGCATCAAACGCAAGGCCGTGCTCCACGACGTCGTCGACGAGGCCCGCACCCGCGCCATCCTCGAAGACGAGCGGCCCCATCTCGTTTTTCACGCCGCCGCACACAAGCACGTCCCGCTGATGGAGGACCACCCCAGCGCAGCCATAGAGAACAACCTCTTCGGCACCAAGTCCATCGCCGATGCCAGCGTTGCCGCCGGCGTTGAGCGTTTCGTGATGATCAGCAGCGACAAGGCCGTGAACCCCACCAGCGTGATGGGCGCTACCAAGCGACTCGCCGAGCTCTACGTGAGCGGCCTCGCCCGCGCCACAGCCTTAACCGCCCCCGGCGGCACGCTCCTCTCCATGGTCCGCTTCGGCAACGTTCTCGCCAGCGCCTGCAGCGTCATCCCTATCTGGACAGAGCAACTTCTCTCCGGCGGCCCCATCACCGTGACCGATCCGCGAATGACGCGATTCTTCATGACTATCCCCGAGGCCGCCACGCTCGTCGTCCAAGCCGCGGCTCTCACGGCACGCCCCGGCGCAGCACCCGTATATGTTCTGGACATGGGCGAGCCGATCCGCATTCTCGACCTCGCCGTCCGCCTCACCCGCCTCCACGGTTACGAGCCGCAGATCCAGGGCGAAGCCCACACCGATACCAGCCCCGACAACTACACCCCGTCAACCCCCATGCCCATCGCCTTCACAGGCATTCGCCCCGGCGAGAAACTCCATGAAGAGCTCGCGTACGCCGCAGAAAACCTGCTCCCCGCCGGCCACCCCGGCATCAACTCTTGGGCCGCCCAGAGCGGTGCTTCCAGCGACTCGCGTATCCCAAATCCAACCGAGCTGATCGCCGCGTTCGAGCCCGTCCGCCGCGCCGGCGAGGGAGGGGTGCTCCCCGAACGCTCACGCGTGCTCGATCTCATCCGCCGCTGGGTGCCCGAGATGCGAGCTGCCGACATGGGGGCAACGAGCGCATGAAAAACCCCGCGCACCATGCGCGGGGTGTATATCGCTCATCTTTGACTCACTTCAGTTAAACGCAGCATCCAATCATCCGCGACGGCGGCGGGTCGCCACTAGCGCACCAAGCGCCATCAACGCCCCCGATGCGGGCGTGGGAACCAGCGTGTTGGTGACATATTCAGACGCGGCATCAAACTCTGTCGCGGACGCGTTGTTGTTGAACAGGATGAAGTTTGGCAGCGAGGGACCGCCGGTGAGGATTGAGTTGCTGTACTCAACCTCAAGCAGGAAAATCCCCGTCGCCGTGGAGTTGGCGAGGGTGCTGTCAACGAGGAAGGCGTCAAAGTGCTGATCGAATCCGCCGCTGAATGGCACGTCAAAGGCAAGGCCGGCGACGAGTGAATCGGCTGTCGGGGTGAACACCGAAGCCAATCCGAGCTCCAACCGCAGTCGTTCACTTGAAATGTTATCGAAGTTTGTGCCGTTCCAAACCCGCAGCGCCTTGAGAATATTGACCGAGAAAACGCTCCCGGGGGCAAAGGTGTTGTCCTGCGCGAAGAGCCCGGGTTCGTCGGTAAACGTGAGGCCACCCTGCACAATGAACTCACCCGAGAAGACCCGCGAATCATTGAAATTAACCCCGCCCGGGAATGGTTCCGACATCGCCTTGGTGACGACGCGTCCATTCTCGACTTTAATGCCAACGTCCCCATAGTCGTCGGGGGCTTGCGCAAGCGCGAACGAGGCGGTCACGCCGGCGGACAAAGCCGCCACGACATACTGTTTTCCAATCATCTCAATTCTCCCAAAAAAACATGAATCCAAGCCAGAAACTGATTCTTGTTGACGCGATTTGTGAGCCGCACGTCATCGTGACCGATCCATTTACCGTACAACACCGCACCATCCTCACGGACAGGACGCGAAGTACGCCCCTATATAGTCCGCCAGATCATCGGGATCGATGGTGCCGTCGTCGTTGAAATCCGCGGCGGCGATTGGCGGTGCCGAAAAGAATCCTCCGATAAAATCTGCCAGATCATCGGGATCGAGCTCGCCGTCGGCATTGAAGTCTGCCGGGCATGCTGGGGGCGTGGTACCGAGGTGATTCGTTGCCCAGTCAAATGCTTCTTGATAGACCCCGCCGGTTTCGCTCCGATTGAACACGAGCCAGAAGGGTTGCGACGGAGTCACGCCGGGCGTGTCCGTCCACAGGCGAAGGTTCAACAGATAAACCCCTTGCTCAGCCGGGGCGAGCAGCGTGTAGCCAAAGTGGCGATGAAACTCGCCCGAACTCTGCGGCACCGTGCTAAAGCCGGGCGTAAAAATATCGGTCTCGGGCGTGAAGACGGTTGACCCGCCGAAGCGAATACGCATGATCGACGTTGAAAGAGGGTCAAAGTTCACACCGTCCCACTTGTGGAGCGCGGCGAGAATATCAAAGCCCACCCGCGCCGCCGGCGAAAACGCCCCCTCCAGCGAATCGAACCCAGGGTTGTTCGTAAAGCCCGACGCGTCAAGCGTCGCCGCATACACCCGCCTCGGATACTCCGCCAGCCCCGTCGCCTGATTCACGCCGCCCGTCTGCAGAGCACCACCTTCAATACGAATCACGATATCCGTCGCATGTACCTGCGCCATCGCGCCCGGCGACAACGCCAACCCCGCCATCGCCACGGCCGCTGCTCCCCCGCACACTCTGGACATGTTCATTGTGCAATCTCCGGATAAAAACGGTTGTGATCAAAGTCCGTGTACACATCGCTGAACTTGAGCGTCGACGCGTGCCCGTCGAGAAACCCGTAGTTGGCCACCGCCGACGCCTCGCCCGCCTTGCCCCCCCACGCCCACGTATCCATCTCTCCCGCCGCCGTCGCCGCGGGCGAAACGCCGTCATCCCACCCCTCCGCGTGAACATGGTCGCTCGTCGCAAAACTGCTCCCATCGAGCCCGCGAGTCATCATCAAAAAATGCACCGTCGCCGCCGGCCGCGGCACCTTCACCAGCGAGTCGTACGACGCCAGCTTCATGAACTCCCGCGGCGGGGCCTTGCTCGCCGTCAAGTAGTTATTGAGCCCATAGCTCGTCCACCGTGCCAGATTCCCCACCGGCGGGTCGTTGCTCGCATCTCCGTCTGTCGTAAGCGACAGGTATTGCTCCAGCGAGAGCCCACTGCTCGTCCCACCCTCGCTCGTCGGCCACCTCGGGCTGTTGTCCCCCGGCCCATGCAGAATAAGCGGCCCGCCGGCGTATTCCGCCAGCGCCACCGGCCAGGATCGCCCCGGAGTCCCCAGCCCGCCGTGCGCCAGCCCCGCATCCACAAACCGCCCCTTGTTCGCATCGGCGTACATCGCGTGGGCCTGCTCGAGCGTCCGCATGTTCACCAGGCATTTCGTCATCCGCGCCGTCCGCCGGGCCGAAGCCAGCGCCGGCAAAAGCACGCCTACAAGCAGCGCGACTATCGCAATCACCACCAGCAGTTCAACAAGCGTGAAGCCACGCCTGCGCGCCGTCGTCCCCGGTCGGCGGGTGCCATGCTCAGGATGGAAGAGCGTGTTCATCATCACGACACGAGACGAAATCCGACTACCTCATTCGTGCATACAAAGTGTTCTTGCAATTGAGTTGCAAGTATACCCCCGCGCCGAATCACAGGTCAAGGACCTCACACACACCCGGCAACACTCCCGCAACATTCGGCGGCACCTCAGCCTCCGTTGTCGCCGCCAGGCAACACCCAAGGCGGCGCGCTTCTTGCGCACGCCCGTTGCACAACCACACAGCCGGTTTTATCGGTCGCCCCGCTCCCATTCGCCTGGCACACCGCTCGCCGCATGGTTTTCCCATGCAGGTCGATGCCTTTACCAACTCCGTCTTCGCACTCACCGGCGGCCAGACCACCATCGGTGGCGCTCAGCGCCGCCAGCGTCTTGCCGCCGGCGCTGCCGACAACGCCTCGCGTGATCCCTCGCAGCAGCGTCAGTCGGCCGTGCCCGGCGTCGCCCGCACCCGCGCCGCGACCTCCCCCCGCGCGACGCCCGCGACGACCCGCGCCTCCGATTCGGCCAGCATCTCCCCTCGCGCCAAGTCCGCCAATCTCCAGTCCGGCGAAAACGCCCCGGCCTCCGGCGGCCGCATCACCGCTGGCGGTGCCATCGTCGAACGCTTCGTGCGCCAGCGCGCTGTGCTCGCATATCAGTCTCCCGTCACAAGGTTTGGCTCCTTCAACCTCACCCTTGAAGTCGAGTCCTCATACCGCGTGACCGAATACATCCCGCCCGGCGGCACCATCGATGTCGAAGGCTGATCACGTCCGCGTGCCGACCACCCGCCCAGGCTGACCTTATCCCCCACGGCCCATAGTCATATCAAACCGCTCGCGCGTCCGGGCATAGGTGCGTCCGCCCATTCGGCCGATCGCGTCAAGCTTCGCCGGGTCAAGGTGCAGCCGCTCATCAATCACACCGTCATCAACCCACACACTCACGACCTCGCCGATCACCATGTTCCCACCCGCCGGCTGCCCGGGCGCAAAGTGAATCACCTGCCGCGTAATGCACTCAAGCGCCATCGGTGAGCCCACCACCCGCGCCGGCTTCACCCGCTCACTCGGCGCCTGAGCGATCCCAAACTCGCTCCACTCACTCCGGCCATACTCAAGCGGCTCGGCCGACAGCGCCATCTTCGCCCCCACCGCGTCACTCACCAGATTCACCACAAACTCCCCCCGCCCACCCTCGGCTCGAAGTTTGGCGTTGCGAAGCGTGTCCTTCTCCGTTCCATCCGGCTTATTCGCCGGGCAAAACGCCAGCAGCATCGGCACGCTCGAAATCCCGCAGAAAAACGAGAACGGCGCCAGATTCTCCTCGCCCCCCGGCCCGACCGTGGAAACCCACGCAATCGGTCGCGGCACAATCCCCCCGATCAGGAGTTTGTACCGGTCAAGGGCAGGAATCGAAGCGGGATCAATGCGCATAGTGACCAGAGCGTACCCCCCGTTGCCCCCACCCCCCGCCAGACATCGAGCCAAACTCCGCTACCATTGGCCCGATCGTTTTGGACTCAATTTCCAAGTTTCCTCGTTACGGTAAAGGTGGGCCTTTTCATGCGTCGGGCAAAGATCTCAATCATCGGGGCGGGCAACATCGGCGGCACCTGTGCACATTGGGCCGCGGCCAAGGAACTCGGCGATATCGTTCTGCTCGATATCCCAAACAAAGACAAGCCCGAACAGCACATGCCCAAGGGCAAGGCGCTCGATCTCTTCTGCTGCGGCCCTATCGAGAAGTTTGACTGCAAAGTCACCGGCACCTTTGACTACGCCGACATCGCCGATTCCGATGTCGTCGTCATCACCGCCGGCCTCCCCCGCAAGCCCGGCATGAGCCGCGACGACCTCGTCCAGATCAACTCTGGCATCGTCAAGAGCTGCGCCGAGAACATCAAGAAGTACGCCCCCAATGCCATCGTCATCGTCATCAGCAACCCGCTCGATGCCATGGTCTACGTCGCGTGGAAGGTCACAGGTTTCCCCGCCCACCGCGTCATCGGTCAGGCCGGCGCCCTCGATGTCGCCCGCTACAAGGCCTTCCTCGCCATGGAGCTCGGCGTTAGCGTCGAAGACATCCAGGGCGTCCTGCTCGGCGGCCACGGCGACGACATGGTCCCCCTCCCCCGCCTCACCAGCGTCAACGGCATCCCCGTCACCGACCTCCTCTCGACCGAAAAAATCAACGCCATCGTCGACCGCGCCAAAGTCGGCGGCGGCGAGATCGTCAAACTCATGGGCACCAGCGCCTATTACGCCCCCGCGGCGGGCGCGATCGACATGGTCGAGGCCATCGTCAAGGACAAGAAGCGCGTCATCCCCTCCGCTGCCTTCTGCGAGAAGGAGTTCGGCGTCGCCAACGCCAACGGCGGCAAGGGCCTTTTCGTCGGCGTCCCCTGCGTCCTCGGCTCCAAGGGTGTTGAAAAAATCATCACCTTCAAAATGACCGCCGAAGAGCAAAAGTCCATGGACGAGTCGATCAGCCACGTCAAAGACCTCATCGCCGCAACAGTCAAGCTCTTCCCTGAACTGGCCTAATCTCTCTCAAATCACCGCCTTCCGTCGCCGGCGGTGAAGCGCCCCGTCCGAAACAGCCGAAATCATGAGGCCCACGTTCGAGTGGCCCTTTGGAGTGTGCACAATGCGATCCCCTATGCTGCGTGGTCTACTTGTCATGGCCGGCTTGTTGGTCGCCTCCCCCCTCGCGACCTTCGCCCAGCACGGCGGCACATCGCCCGACCAACCCGCCGATGCCTCCTCCAGAGGCACCATCAGCGGTCAGGCACCCGACGCCATCCAGCCCCCGCCCCCCCGGGCGGCGCTTCCGGAGATCAAGGACGCCGATGTCGCCGCCGCCTCCGGCGCTCTCCGAAACTCGTGGGTCAGCACCCAGCAAGGCACCGGCAACGGTGCCGACGTCGTGCCCCCGCTCCTCCTCAGTCTCGCCCGGGTGGACATCACCGGCCTCGACAACGCCCACTACTTCGAACTCTCCCGCGCCGACTCTCCCGAATCCCCCTTCCGCCAGTGCATCCTCCACGTCTACAAAAAGGGCGACGGCCTCCGCCTCCGCGTTTTCGACTTCACCTCGCCGAGCCAGGGCAACGCCCTCGTCGGCATGTGGATCGCCCCCGACGCCTTCCCACCCATGACGCTCGAATCACTCGTCGTAAGCGCCGACCTCACCCTCACCAAAGACGGCGAGTCGTACCGCGCCCAAACCGAAGGCCGCGCCCCCACCACCAGGCACGGCGCCTGGGAAATCGAATCCTCGATCACCTTCGGCAAAGACGGCCTCACCCTCAGCGACAAGGGCTACGACGCGACCGGCAAGCAGATTTTCGGCAACGGTGCCGCAGGCACCACCCGTCTGCCCATCGAGTTCAAGCCGTTCAACTCCGCCGCAAAGAAAACCATCACGCCCGAAGGCCTCGTCATCATCGACCTCGCTCCGCTCAAGCCCGGCGCGATCACACTCCAGACCGGCATGAGCGGTGTCGTGAACTTCAGCGGCTATCTGCTCGACGGCACCCTTGTCGGCACCACCCGCCAGGAAGGCGGCAAGCCCCAGGCCTTCACGCTCCCCGGTCGCATGATCAAAGGCTGGAACGACGGCATGCCCGGCCTCACCGAAGGCGCCAAGCGCCGCCTCGTGGTTCCCCCCGCCCTCGGCTTCGGCGTGCGCGGCAGTTCTGACGGCCGCATTCCCCCGAGCTCCTGGCTCGCGTTTGAGATTGAACTCGTTCACCTCGACCCGCCGCCCCCCGGCACTGAACCCGCTCCCGCCGCTGCCCCCGCCGCAGCTCCGCCGCCCGATACCACCAAGTAACCGCCCGATCGCTCAGCCACCCTCCTCACATCATGTCGCAGACGCTCTATGACGTGCTGGGGGTAAAACCATCCGCCACCGCTGCGCAGATCAAGGCCGCCCACCGCGCCCTCGCGCGAAAGCTCCACCCTGACGTGAACGCCGCGACCGATGCGACTTCACGCTTCGCCGCCGTGCAGGCGGCCTACGAAACCCTGAGCGACACCGCCAAACGTCGCGACTACGACCGCGCCCTCGCCGCCGCCGATGCCCCCCCGCTGACACCCGAAGATCTCGATCCACACTACGACTTCTCCAGCATTGCCTCACCCCGCGCCGCCTCAGCCCGTCCCAAAAAAGGCAGCCGCGACGCCGCCGACCCCACCGGCTTTGACGAACTTTACGACGCCTTCTTCGCGCCCCGCCAGAAGCGGCCCTGACACCCCCACCCACACTCCCAACCACAACCACTCACGCCGGCACCACCTCAAGCAAATGTGCCGGGTTCGTCGTCCCGATCACTACGCTCGAAACTCCCGGCCGTGATGCCACCATCACCACCGCCTCACGCGCATCAAAGTGCCCGCCCCCAAGCGCCTTCTTCACCAGCACACCCCGCCGCTCCGTCTCGGCGGCCGCCGCAACCGCAATCCCCGTCGATTCACGCTGGTTGATCGTCACCATCACCACATCAGCCCCCATCTCAATCGCCAGCAACCCACCCTCCGTCGTGCTGGTTGACGCACCGATCGCCCGCACCTTCCCGGCCGCTCGCAGTTCTGCCAAGGCCCCCATCGCCGCGCCCTCGCGCAGCACCGCCACTTCATCGGTCTTGCCCGAAAAGTGCAGCAGCACGCACTCAACCGCCTCCACCCTCAGCCGCACCAGCGACCGCTCCACACTCGCCGCCAGCGCCCGCGGCGAAAAGTCATACGTCGACTCCCCCGCCCCGCCATTGGCCGCCGCTTCAAACGCCTCACCCGCCTTCGTCACAATCAGCCACCCCCGCCCGTCCGTCCGGCGAACCCGCGAAAGCAGCATCCCCAGCCGCTCCTCGCTCACGCCATACGCCGGCGACGTATCAATCAAGTTCACGCCCGCATCGGCCGCCGTCTGAAGCAGCCCCAGCGCCTCCTCGTCTGTCGGCAATCGCCCCGCGCCCGCCGCGGCATACCTCAGCCCCGCCATGCGGCCGAGCTTCACCGTGCCCAGCCCGATGGTCGAACACTCAAGCCCCGTCGATCCAAGCATCCGGTAGTTCATGCCGTCCACTCCCGTTCGGGCTCGTCCCACGGTGCCACCGCCACCGCCGCAGACTCGGCGCTCGTGCTGCCCGCTTCAAGGCCGCGCTCCCCGCGCCCCGGCCCAACCGCCTCTACCACCCGCGCACTCACCAGTTCCGCCGCCCGCGGCGCAAACGCAAACTTGGTTGGCCAGATCACCGACACCTCGCCGCACGCCCGCAGCACCGGTTCATCCGGCCGCTTCCCCCCGTCGCTCAACCCCTCCGCCCGATCAATCCGCCCCGTTGACCATCTTGCCCGTCCCAAATCCACCCACGGCAAACACGCCGCCAGTTCCTTCTTCGCCGCCGCAATCTGCTCCGCCCCGCTCCGCGCATTGCCCTCTTCAGCAATCCCACCCCCCACCCACCACACCGCCGCACCATCAGCGCCGTTCGCCGTCGTTATCGTCAGCCGCGGCACCGTGCTCGCCCCCAGACAGTGCCCAAAGAGCGCCGGAAGATCTCCCCCTTCCCCGCCCTTGATCATCACCATGTGCAGCGGCCGCATCTGCATCGGCGCATTCGCCTCAGTCAGCCCCGCCCCCAGCACCAGCCCCGCATTGCCGCTCCCCGCCGCCAAAACCATGTGCCGCGCCGCCATCACCACCGCAACACCATCGTGCCCAACCGCGTGCAATCCAACTTGGCCACCAGTCCGCTCAATCCGAATCGAGTCCCCCTTCACCCGCACCACCGGCCCGCACTGCCCGCGCAGCGCCGAGACCACGCTCGCCGTCGCCAGCACCGGCTCCCCCACGCGATACACGTCCACGCCTTTGGCCGCTCCCCCAAACACGCCGGGCCACCGCTCTCGCTCCACCTTCTCCACCGGCGTCCGAATCGCCCGGCTCGCCGCCGCCGCCGCAATCCGCGATACCAGCCCCGGCGTGCTCCACAACCACTGATGCTCGCTCAGCGTGACCACGCTCGAAAGGTCCACCTCTCCCCGCCCCGCCATGCACTCGCGCCAAATCTCCGGCATGAGCGCTATCGCCCGCGAGGCCGCCGACGCCTCACCCGTGAGTGCATACTTCAGCCCGCCGTGAATAATCCCCTGCGACCAGATCGTCTGCCCGCTCCCCAGTGCCCGGCTCTCGACGATCACCGTCGAATACCCCAGCCTCCGCAGCCGCGCACTCGTCCACAGCCCGGCGATGCCGCCGCCGATGATCATCACATCAAACTGTTGCCAACCGCCAGTCACGCTCAATTGTGGCCCCCGCCGCGTCAAAGGCCAGAGCTTTTCCCGCTTACCCCGCCTGCTTCCACCACAACCCCCTGTCCCCAGTGTCCGCACTTGACATGCCGCCGACAATCCCTATCAATCAACCATGGCGACGGGCGCATCACGGCGAATCATCCTTCCAGTCATCCTCTGCCTCCTCACGATGCTCGGCGGGCTCGCCGTCACCGGCATCTTCGGCTACTGGCTCGTGCAGGGCGAGCACTCCCTCTCCTACAGCCAGACCGCCGGCAAGGTCGTTTCGCTCTCTCTCAAGGCCAACAAGTCCAAGGCCGGCCGCATCAACTCCTACACGCCCAAGATCAGATATTCCTATGTCTACAACGGCGCGACCTACTCCTCCGACGTCATCTGCTGGGGGTTCGATCGCGTAGAGAAAAACGAGCAGGCCGCGTTCGAACAACTCTTCGCCCAAGGCCAAGCCATCACCGTCTTCGTCGATCCCAGCGACCCGACCAACGCCGTCCTCGAACCCGGCACCGCCGCCATGCCCGCCGTCATCGCCCTTGGCGGCACGCTTGCGTTCGGACTCTCCGGAGCCTACTTGGTCAACGCCCTCCTCGGCTTCTTCGGCAAGCCCTTCGGTGCCAAAGATATCTGGGGCGTCATCATCTTCTCCTACGACACCTTCACCCACGTCCGCGGCCCGATCGGCACCATCTATTCCCGCCCGCGCGCCATCTACATCACCATCAGCATCGCCCTCACCGGCGGTCTCGCAGCCCTCGTCATGACTGTGCCCGAGGCTCAGCGCTGGTGGCTCCTGCTCATCAACGCCACGCTCATCGAATCCGCCGGCATCGCCGTCATGGTCCTCTCCGCCAAGGCCCGCAGTTCCGGTCGCTTCGACCTCATCTTCGACGCCTCCAGCCGCACCGTCTCCATCCCCGAAAACGCCAAACCCGCCGAGGCCCGCCAGACTAGTGGTTCACTCCATCAGTTCCTGCGGGTAGCGTTATTTCAGTTTGATCCGCGCGTCGGCGGTTCGGAATTGCCAATCGATTGCCTTTGACCGGTTGTTGCGATCGCCACTCCACGCGGTTACTTGCCGCCGCAGCGTCGCTTCGTCACCGATTCGCTCGCCGAGGCATTGCTTCTCCAACACACTCAGTTCGCACTCGGCCATGTTGAGCCAACTGCCGTGCTTGGGCGTATGCACGACTTCGATTTTCTCGATGAGTCGTCTGGCCTCCTCGGGCGCCCATGCTTCGTACAGGCACGACAACCGATGCGTGTTCAGATTGTCCATCACCAGCGTGATCTTAGCGGCCTTGGGATAATGCACATCGATGAGTTCCTTCATCTGCCCCGCGAAGTCCCGCTTCGTCCGGCGCGTGGTCACGTTTACGTGCCGCCAGCCGCGCAGCGGTTCGACCAACATGAACAGGTTGGCCGTGCCCTTGCGAACGTACTCGTAGTCGTGGCACGCGACGCGGCCGGCCGCCGCGGGAATCGGTGTGCGGACTTCGCCGACCAACTGCTTGCTCTTTTCGTCGAAGCAGACCACCGGACGATTCGCGTCGTAGGGCCGTTTGTAGACCGCCAGCACGTTCTCCATCGCACACACGAACTCGGCGTCGGCCCTCGGCGGAATGCACCACATCTTCTGCCGCCACGGCTTCAACTCGTTTTTTTCAGCGTCCGCATGATCGTCTGCGGCGAGCAACGATCGACGCTCTTCAACGCCACCACACGCTCGGCCAACAGTTCCAACGTCCAGCGCGCCCGTCCTTCGGGCCGAGCACCGCACGCCACCGCGATCAGCTTGGCCTCCTTTTCGCCGTCGAACATTCGTTCGATGCTGGGGCGAACCTGCTTGCGACGCTCCAACGCCACGTCGAGCCCTTCTTCGACGAACCGTTTGCGGAGCGATTCAATCGACCGCACGGCTACGCCGAACGCGGTGGCCGCTTCAACGTCCTTCAGCTTGGCGCCCGCGTCCGATTCGTCCACAGCCAGCAGAATATTCGCGCGCCGAATCCGCAAGGCGCTGGACTTGCCGACTCGAACCAGTTGCTCCAACTGCAAACGCTCGTCGGACTCCAGCCGAACCACATATCGTTTCGTGCCGATCCTCCATGATCTCGGGCCACACGCCCCGAATGAACATCGGCTATCTCGCCCCAAACCCCGTAATCTCAAGCGGAATGGACCACTAGGCTCATGAACGAGCTCGACCATCGAGTAAAGAACAACCTTGCGGCGGTGCTCGCGCTCTTTGATCAAACGGTTGCGCACTCACGCGATATCGACGCTCTTCAGTCGGGGTTCCGCGAGCGCCTCGTCGCCTTGGCCCGAGCCCACGAAGCGCTCGCTGAGAGCCATTGGTGTTCGGTCTCGATCGGCACGATGATTGATACCGTGGTGGCACCCTTCGCAGGCCCCGGCGGCCGGCGGCTGCTGAGGAGCGGCCCGACGACGGAACTGCCCGCCAACGCCGTGCTTCCGCTCGCCGTCACACTCTCAGAGCTCGCGACCAACGCAACGAAGTACAACGCGTTCAACCACTCGGCGTCTCTGGGTCAGGTAGAGCTCAAGTGGGAGACCGTCAACTCAATGCTTATGCTCGAGTGGGTCGAGCGCGGCGGGCCGGTTCCGCAGCGCGGCGCCGACGGTGCCACCGCCGAACCACCGGTCACGCGCGGGATCGGAAGACGCGGCTTTGGCGTGACCTTGATTGAAGGCATGATTGCCCATGAGCTTGGCGGACGGGCCGAGGTCCGCTTTGAGGCCGGCGGCCTTCGCTGCTCCATCAGGGTGCCGCTGAGCCCCGATCCGGATGACACGAGGACAGACTCGCGAGGATTGGACGTTTCGGCACTCCGCCGGTGAGAAGCTTCATTGAGTTAACAGCCGGCGAAGAATGCGCCGATGTAGTCGGCCAAGTCGTCGGGATCAACTACCCCATCGTGGTTGAAGTCCGTCCGTGGGTCCGACGGGATCGTAAAGAAGCCCCCGATGAAGTCCGCCAGGTCGTCAGGGTCGATCGCGCCGTTGCCGTCAAAGTCGCAGGGATTCACCGTGGTGCCGCTGCGAAGAGGCTCAAGGTCTGATGGATACATCGTGAACCCCGTGCTCACTGTCGTTGGGGTGAAGACGGGCGTAAGTTCAACCCGGATGTACTCGGGCACCGACGATCGAGCCCCCACCGCAATGTCGCCGTCATCGAAGACCATGATCGACCCGATTCCTCGATTGGCAAAGACGAAATGGAAGTCCGAGAGGCACGGATCGAGTGTGCCCGAACCGAAGATATCGAAGTTGACGGTAAACGCCGGATCAAGCACCGTGCGTTGCAGCGTGACGGGGTCGATATCTATAAGCGAGAAGACGCGTACACCACGAACAGGATCGGGACCTTGGAAACTGGGGAAGTCTGTCACTAAAAGTGTCGTCAAAGTTCCCGTAGGACTGACGGCAAAGTTTGTCGTCGAACTCCCTGTCGGGGGCGGCAGCAACGTGCACTGCGGCTGCGCAACGGGTCCGCCGGGCAACTGCACGGCCTGCGCAAATGTCTTGGGGAGCGGGCCGCTGGGGTCGAGCGCGTAAAGGCCTCCGATTGCTGAGAAAACTAATCGGCCATCCGGCAGCGCCACGAGTCGGAACGCGCTCCTCAGGAGCGGATCGCGCAGCACGGTGGTAAAGGTGTCTGTGGCGCGGTCGTAGCGGGCGATCATCCCCTCGATCACACTGAAGGTCCCGATGAAGTAGACGGTGCCGTCCGGTGTCACGGCAACATCGGTCGGGTAACTCACAAAGGGACCGACAAACGGCGCTTTGACAACGTGAAGATCAAGCGATCCTGGGTTGACCATGATACTGGGCAGCCCGGCAAGCCACACGTCGCCATTTGGTCCACGACCCAGACCAAGGAATATCTCGGTGGGAAAACAGAGCACCGCCTCGGGGGCCGATGGCGCTACATGTCTCCACAGCCCGTGCGATTCATCGACAGCCAACAGACCTCCCGGAACCGCCGGCTCGGGAGGAACAAACAACACAAACAGTTCCTGGAACTGGGTTAAGCATCCCGGCGTTCCTGCGACTGCAAAAAACTCGGCGCGACAGTTCCCCCCATTGAATGGCGCACCCGGTGTCGCAAGATTGACGAGGATGTCAACTGACGCGCCAGCAGCGAGCGGGCCGGAAAACGAGACCCTACGACTCGCCGCGTCGAACATCACACCGCTCGCCACGGGAGCGGCCAGGGCTGGTGACCCAATCGAGATTTCGCCGGGAATGTCAACCGAAAACTCGGCTTCGATCAGATCAGTCGGAAGGTTGTTGGTCAGGTTTACGTGGTATTGAATCGGCTGCCCGGCACGGACGGCCTGATAACTGGCGACGGTGAAGACGCCCCCCGTGACGACCGGGCTGATGAGTCCGGCCACCGCCCCGCCAAGCGCGGCGGTCAAGGAAACGGGTGTCTGCACCGGAATCGGCGCGGGGGCGGGTGCTGACGCGATGATCTGGAAGCACGGATCGGTGAGAACTATTTGGCCGCTGTTCAGTCGCGTCGAGACCACTGTGTTGGGAAAGCAGTCGTCGATTCGTACCAGCGTTTCGAGTCTTGTTGAACTACCGGGGTTCAGTGAGAGAGTCCAAGTAAGTGAGTTGCCGCCAGAACCGATCTGTGCCACGCCAACGCCGGCGCTCAGCACGCTCTCGAAGAACGCCTCACCACCAGTTCCCGGGGCGATACTGAGAATTGCGTCGTCGAGGGCAACAGTGCCGGTGCATAGCACGTCAATGGAGTAGGTAACGGTGTCGCCAGGAAGGAGCGTTCCCGGACGCGACGCGACGGCCGAGACTGCAAGCGTGGCCGTGGGCAGCGATCGCGCCACCACGCTTGTCATCACCGGGGGGCCGGTGATGGTGCCGATACCGTTGCCGGTGACCGAATAGTTCTGATTGGTAACGGTAGAACCTGCAACGTTGCATGTGGCAAGAACCGTCACGCTGCGCGAAACCGCCGCGCCGGCGCCGAGCGACGAAATGCTCCAGGAGACCGATTGACCGAAAACTGAAGGGGAATCGGTCGCGGAGACGAAGCGCGTGCCGCTCGGGAGTGAGTCAAAGACCTCGATGAAGGTCGCAGCCGCCAGCCCGCTGTTGGTCACCGTCAGCGTATAGGTAAACGTCTCGGAGGCGATAACACTTGACACCGAAGCAACATTGACGATTGAGACAATCGGTTGTGGCTGCACACACGGATTCGGCGTGCACAGGGAACCCAGCGAGAACGTGCCAACGCTGGGGGGGCAGTCAACCGCCAAGGTGACGCTGCACGTGCCCATTGGTGTGCAACACGATCCCATCGTAGGTGCCGGGGTCGCTCCGCAGCACCTTGGCAATAAGAACGTCCGTTGCAACTGGCTATTCTGCAAAAACTGGATCGTGAGGTTGTCACCGGTGCAAGCCGATACACGAGCGAATGTCAATGAACCACTGACGAATCCATCATCGAGCAGCATGCCCGCCGACTGACCAAACGTGGGAGACGATGGGCAGATCGAGACGAGTTCAAGGTCACTGGTGTTGGGAGAGACGCATGCCAGATCGTGGTTCACAACCATGTACGATCCGCCGGCGTCGATCGCCAGGCGGTTGTCTTCCACACAGCGCCGCGCGCTAAAGGTGGCCCGGCCGTCGCCGGGGTTGCCGGTCGAATCGAGCAGGTCATAGATTCGGTAAAAGGCATTCACCCCGTTGTTTGAGCGCGCCACAAAGATGCTGTTGCAGTTCACCTGGTTGGGCCGCCGCGCTGCCACGTTCGCGCACGCGCCAGTCGAGAGCACACGGTTGCAGATGCCAGACTCATACCAGCGCCCGTTGCCATTGAGCAGTCCGCCCGGAAGGCAATCGGTATGCACAACCGTGAGCATCGACCCGCTCGCCGGTACCCTCATAATCACGATGCCCGTGGGCCCATTTGGCCCGCCGATTCCGGCGCAGTTTGTCGCCATCGGTGCCGCTGTCGCGATCACGAACCGCTGCCCCGGCGAAAGAAAGTAGTTCACCGCGTCTTGGGCGACGGCGGGCAGATCAAACACGGCATCCGGGGAGCCATCGGCATTCTGATCGAGATTGAGGCGCGTAATGACACCGCCCTGCGCGACCGGGACAACTCCCGGCACCCCTCCGGGACCACTAAAGTTGCTGTCGAGGGGCGCGAAGTTCACCATCGCAAAGCAGTTTGTCTGCGCCTGGGCCGCGGTTGGCACACACGCAGCCGCCACGCCCAGCAGCAAGAGCCGCCCAATACCCGCCAAGCGACCAAGACGGCCTCTCGGTCCGAGAATGTTCGGATTCGCGCTTGACTCATGCTCGGATGGCAACCCCGATTCAACTTTGTTCCGAAGGTCGGTTCGGTGAGGGCGTCGGGATGGGCAGGAATTAAAAGGCCGAAGAATGTTCATAGTCTTTCTCGGTACTAAAGTACGAGCTCGGTGGGTGAAATCGCCCGTCACAATAAAGGGCGCAAGCCGGTGGCGACAGGCGCAACCTGATTTGGCTAATTGTCCAAAGCGCCCAAGCCGACCAAGTGGCCGAACCGGGTGCAAACCACCCGCCAATCGGGTCGAGGTCAGAAGTTTGACCATTTAGAATCGCCGAGGCGCCTGTGACAGACCCCAACTCTCACGAACCCAATCCGGTTCCGCCCGGCGCTCCCGCCCCGTTGGCTCCCAAGCCCGAAGTAGGCATAGACGCCAACAACTCCCAAACACCCGCCGCGGCGGCTTCGGCCGTTTATGACGAACTCAGGCGGCTCGCCGAATCGTTCATGCGCCGCGAACGAACCAATCACACCTTGCAACCCACGGCGCTTGTCAATGAGGCCTTCGTTCGCTTGGCCGACAAAACCATCGCCGCCGCCCAGGGGCGTGAACATTTTATCGCTTTGGCGGCCGAAACCATGCGCCGAGTGCTCGTCGATCACGCCCGTACCCATAACGCCGCCAAGCGTGGTGGCCCGCCCGGCCAGCGCACCCGGCTTGCGTGCGAGGATGAGCTGCCCGCCCCGGCCGTGGAGGTTGATGTGCTCGCACTTGATGATGCGCTCCGCAAACTTTCCCTGCTGGATGAACGTCACGCCAGAGTTGTCGAACTCAAGTATTTTGGTGGCCTCTCCGTTGAACAAATCGCCGGACTTCTAAATGTCGGCACCCGCACCGTCGAGGCCGACTGGGCCTTGGCCCGTGCCTGGCTCCGGCGCGAACTCGGCCAGGCCCGTCCAAATGATTCGATCCCGCCGCACCCGTCCGGGGCGGGGGGAGGGAATGCCGCCGCGTGAACCAGCGGGAGTTCCAACTCGTGCGCGAAATCTTCGAGAACTCGCTCACCCTCAGTTCGTCCGAGCGCGAGCCCCACCTCGCCCTTGCCGGCCCCGTCGGTTCACCTCTGCGAAACGAGGTTGAGTTTCTGCTGCGCGAAGCCACCCACGCTGGCACCTTTCTCGAGACCCCGGCGGTGGCGGACAATGCCGCTGCGGACCTGGCGGCCCAGGCCAGTGCCACCCTGTCTGATCCGCTCCTGGGACGCAACCTCGGCGGCTACATCATCGAGCGGCTCATCGGCATGGGCGGTATGGGACGCGTATACGAGGCCAAGCAGCTCAGCCCGGCGCGACGGGTCGCGATCAAGGTGCTCGCCGCGGCGAATGTGAGCTCGGGCTCGCGGATTCGTTTGCAGCACGAGGCATCGCTTCTCGCGCGGTTGCGGCACCCGGGGATCGCTCAGATTTACGAGGCGGGCACGTCAGCCGACGGTATCGCGTTTCTCGCCATGGAGTTCCTCGGCAACGCTGAGCCGATTACCGCTTTTTCAGCGCGGCAGAACCTGCCCGTGCGATCGCGGCTTGAGTTGTTCTGTCTGGTGTGCGATGCGGTGCATCATGGCCACCAGCGCGGGGTCATCCATCGAGACCTGAAGCCCTCCAACATCCTTGTCGAACCGGGGACCGCCGGTGAGCCCGCTCTGCCCCGCATCATCGACTTTGGGATCGCCCGCCTCACCGACCCTCTCAGCCCCGACCAGCCGCACCACACGGCCACCGGCCAGTTTATCGGCACGCTCGCCTACGCGAGCCCTGAACAGTGCGGCAACGATCCGCACGATCTGGACACACGCGCAGATGTGTACGCCCTGGGGGTAGTGCTCTTCGAGCTTTTGACATCATCGCTCCCGATCGAGGTGAACGGACTCGCGCTTGTTGAGGCCGCGTCGCGAGTTCGTGACATCACGCCGCCCCGCCTCGGCCAGCTCCGTCCGGAACTGACGGGAGACCTTGAGACAATTGTCGGCAAAGCGCTTTCGAAAGACCGAGCGGCCCGCTACGGAGCGGCGGCCGATCTCGCCGCCGACGTGCGGCGCTACCTCGCCAGCGAGCCAATCGAGGCTCGGCCGCCGAGCGTCGCGTACAAGGCCCGGCTCTTTGCCCGGCGCCATCGGGCCGCCCTCGCCGCCGCCACGACGGCTGCAGCCGTGCTATTCGTGAGCGCCGTGGGTGGCCTTCTTCTGGCCGCGCATGCAATGCGCCAGGCCGCCGCGGCGGAGTCCGCCCGTAACGTAGCGACCGCGCAGCGCGACCGGGCGGTGCGCGTGTCCGACTTCCTGCAGGGAGCCCTTGGGTCGGCCAATCCGGACCTGCCCATGCGCGTCAGCCCGGAGGCCCGCGCCGCCTCGTTCGAACCGTTCGCTGACTGGCGCATGAGCCCGTGGGAGTTTGCCGGCGAGCCTGGCCGCGCGGCGACCGTCGTAGACGTCCTTCGCGCCGCTTCGGACCGGCTCGACGCCGCCTTTGAAGATCAACGGGCCGATCGGGCAGCACTCGGCGTCGTGCTCGGCCGGTCGCTGTACAACCTCGGCGCGTCTGCGGCCGCCGGTGCGACGCTCAAACGCGCCTTGGCCGACGCGCGAGAGTCTTTCGGGATGGACCATGAGGTCACGATCCTTTGCACCCTCCGCTACGCCGAATATCTCGGGTTCTTCGAATCAACCATCCCGCGCGACGATCTCTTCACCGCCGCCCGAAACTCAGCAGAGCGGATTTACGGCCCGGCCGACGCCCGCACTCTCGAAGTGCTCCGCCAAGAGGCGTACGACCTCTTTACATGGCGGGGCAAGCCGAAGGAAGGTGCCGACATGCTCCTCGCGGCCGTCGAGCGCGCGCGAACGCTCGGCCTCGATCGCACCGAAGGTGCCCTGTCGGCTCAGGGCTACGCGGCGTTCCTCCTCGATTGGGCCGGCGAGCACGACCGTGCGACCGCCATGGCACGCCTGACATTGGCGGACCTTGAAACCCAGACCGGCACCGACTCGCTCGCGACGGCCGAGTCCGCTCGAATTCTGGGCCAGATCCTCCGCCGCCGGACCCAACTTGCATCTTCTCAAGAAGCCGCAAAGCTGCTGCTGCGGTCGAGCGATTTGTTCGCCCGACACTTCGGCGAGAGCTCCCGCCGCGCCAGCAGCGGTTACGCCGAAACAGCCCAGGCCTACATGGCGGCTCTCGATGCTTCAAGCGCCGAAGCTCCGGCACGCAAGGCCGCCGAAGGACTCGCCAAGCTTCTCGGCGAAGAGCGCTACGAGAGCGCAGGGGCTCGGGCGACGCTGGCGGGCGTGCTCATGAATATCGGGGGGCATCCTGAGGAACAGCGCCGCCTCGCCGACTCCGCTCGCCGCTCCATTGCGCTTTCGGTGGATGAACCGGCTGACTTCCAGTGGAGTCTGCGGCTTATTTCCGCCCACGCCGGGCTGGCGCTGGGCGAGCAGAGCGCCGCCGCGTTGATGCGGTCGGTCATTGACGAAGGCGACTCTCGGCTGACTCTGTCCGACGTACTCCGTGCGCGGCCGAGAATCGAGCTTGCATCATTCCTGCACAGCCAGGGCAATACGGTCGATTGCCGCGCTCTGCTCGACGAGTCTCGCGGGCTTCTCGACACCGCCGCACCCACCCCGAGCCACACGCGCCGCGCTTTCGACGCCGTCGCGGCCCGGGCCGGCGTTCCCGGCCTCGCCGCGGGTGATACTCATTCGCAGCCATCAAAATAGCGTGCGATGAAGTCCGCTAGGTCATCGGGATTGACTACACCGTTGGAATCAACATCGACCCGCGGCGGCGGCTCAACGCTGAAGTACGCCGCGATGAAGTCTGCAAGGTCATCGGGGTCAACCCGGCCGTTCTGGTCAAAGTCAGCCACACAACCGGCTTGGCTGAAGATCTGAATCGTGTAGCGATGGCAGCCGAGGACCTCAGTGGCGACGCCAATGTCGAGATAGGGGTGCAGCCGCCCCACGGTGGTCACGAATCCGCTGGAGAAATGCACGGGCTCGACGCCGTCGATCGACAGGTCGAGTTCCATGATGTGCACTCCGGCGAGCTCCGTTGCATCGCGCAGAAATCCGTGGCCGGAAAGTTGGTACGTCTGGCCGGCAACCTGCGCAATGATTGAGACGCGTGAGACCTCGTAGATATTAAAGACATCGCCGGGGGTAACCACTCGCAGGTCGAACGAGCCGTAAGCCGCGCCGGTTTGTGGACCGAGGGCACAATCGCACGGACCAAGACACCTCTCGACCCTGAGTGACGAACCCGCTTCGAGCAAGTACTGTCGGGTGGGATGCGCCTGCGCACTCGCCATCTGACTCGCGCCGGCCAGCACGCTCACCACCACACCGAATGAAACTGTATTGATCGCCCGCATTGGCAGCTCCTAAGTTCTTCAACAGCGGTGAATAATACCGGGTCAAGACGGTCGCGATGCACATCCGGTTGCATCTTGCCCAGTGTGACACGCGAGCCACAGCGAACGACTTCACAGCCGCCGGTCGCGCCAGGCCGGGAACTTCTCTCGCCATTCGCGAACTGCGGCGATATCGACCTCGACGCGCTCGACTCGCTCACCTTCTCCGCACTCTGCCACCACCTCGCCTTTGGCGTTCATGGCCAGACTTCCCCCGGC
>Ga0163144_10009320_pt1 | contig 21101 bp, 13 predicted proteins | sample OliLak19BULKMAT1_FD_123175 | JGI IMG/M metagenome (GOLD analysis project Ga0163144, IMG submission 123175) | Freshwater microbial mat bacterial communities from Lake Vanda, McMurdo Dry Valleys, Antarctica - Oligotrophic Lake LV.19.BULKMAT1 | ecosystem: Environmental > Aquatic > Freshwater >... | reverse complement strand
TGACGCACGACATCAAGCGGCGATTCGAAATTTTCGTTTCACCCGCAGCCGCAGACTGCCCTGCCGGCCTGGACCGCCACCTCCGGGACGCGCGCGCCGCGCGCGCCGCGCGCCCGCGCTCACTCGTCCGCAACTTGCCGACGCGCGACGCGTCAAGCCCCCGGTCTCGTCCCATTCTCCCACCCTCACGTTCTGTCGCATGAAATCCGTTCGCCTCCCTCTCGTCTCCACTGCGTTTGCGTTGCTCGCTTCCCCGTTCGTCGCCGCCGAGGATATTTCCTCGTGGCCCACCTGGCGCGGCCCGTCCGGCGCGGGCCTCGCGCGCGACGCCCAACCCCCCACGACCTGGAGCGACACGCAGAACATAAAGTGGAAGACCAAGATTCCCGGCTACGGCTTCTCCACGCCCATCGTCTGGAAAGATCAGATCTTCCTGCTCACCTCGATCGAGACCGCCGAGACCGTGGGCGCTCCCGTCGAGATCGCGCCGCCTGCTCCGCCCGCCGGCGGCGAACAAAAAGGGAAAGGCGGCAAGCGCGGCGGGGGCGGCTTCGGCGGCAGCAACAAGCCCACCAAGGTCCATGAGTTCGCCGTCGTCGCCGTCAACCGCGCGACCGGCGCCATCGCCTGGCAGAAAACCGCGCGCCGCGAGGTCCCGCACGAGGGCCGACACGCCACCAACAGCTACGCCTCCGGCTCGCCCGTGACCGATGGCGAGCATCTCTACGTTTCCTTCGGCTCGCGCGGCCTGTATTGCTACGACCTGCCGGGAAACCTGAAGTGGGAGAAGGATCTCGGCGACATGAAGACGCGCAACGGCTTCGGCGAAGGGGCGTCGCCCTCCCTCGCCGGCCCGCACCTCATCGTGCCGTGGGATCACGAGGACCAGTCGTTCGTCGTCGCCCTCGACAAGAAGACCGGCGCCGAGGTCTGGCGGAAGAACCGCGAGGAGCGCTCGTCTTGGTCGACCCCGCTGATCGTCGAGGTCGGCGGCAAACTGCAGGCCATCATCCCCGCGACCACGCGCACCCGAAGTTATGATACGGCGACGGGCGAGATCGTTTGGGAAGCGAGCGGGATGACCGGTAACGTCATCCCGGTGCCCGTCACCGGTCACGGGCTGGTTTACGTCATGAGTGGTTTTCAGGGCAACGCGATCCAGGCGATCAAGCTCACCTCCCGCGGCGACATCACCGACACCGACAACATCGTGTGGAGCACGCGCAAGAGCGCCCCCTACGTCGCGTCGCCGGTCCTGTCCGGCGACCGGCTCTACATGAGCAAGAGCACCGACGCCTACCTCTCCTGCCTCAACGCGCTCACGGGCGAGGTGCATTATCAGGACCAGCCGCTCGAAGGCCTGCGCGGCCTCTACGCCTCACCCGTCGCCGCCAACGGCTACCTCTACGTCGTCGGTCGCGAAGGGCTCGCGCTGGTGCTGAAGGATGCGCCGACCTACGAGATCATCGCAAAGAACAAGCTCAGCGATCGGATCGACGCCTCGCCCGTGATGCTCGGCAAGGAGCTCCTCCTGCGCGGCCACGAATTCCTCTACTGCATCTCCGAAAGTTGATCGGGCGCGAGATTCCGTTTTCCGTTCCCGCCGATGTCCCGTTCATCCCCTTCGTCCCCATTGTCCCACTTGTCCCCGCGCACTGCCGCCCAATGTGCGGTTTCGCTTCTCGCCGCCGCTAACCTCGCCGCCAGCGCCATCCCCGCCAACTGGCCGCACTGGCGCGGGCCGCACGAGAACGGCAGCACGACCGCGGCCAGCGCTCCGACCAAGTGGGACACCTCGCACGTCCTCTGGAAGGCGCCGCTCCCGGGCAAGGGCTGCTCGACGCCCATCGTGTGGCAGGACCGCATCTACCTCACCGCGCCGGTCGGCGGTAGGGACGCGCTCCTCGCCTTCGATCAAACCGGCCGCCCGCTCTGGCAAACGGCGTTCGGCAACGAGTCCGCCGGCCGGCACCGCAACGGCTCCGGCAGCAATCCCTCGCCCGTCACCGACGGACGGAGCATCTTCGTCAGCTTCAAAAGCGGCCACCTCGCCGCGCTCGATCTTGATGGCAAGGTCCGCTGGCAGACGAATCTCGTCGAGCGTTTCGGCCCGGTGAAGCTGTTCTGGGACTACGGCACCTCGCCCGCGCTGACGGAAAAGAACGTAATTGTGGCGCGGATGCACCAAGGCGAATCGTGGCTGGCGGCCTTCGACCAGGCGACCGGCGAGCTGCGCTGGAAGACCGCGCGCGATTACGATGTGCCGCGCGAAGTGGACAACGGCTACACCACGCCGCTCGTCCTCCGCCACGAGGGCAAGGAGGCCCTGCTCACCTGGGGCGCCCAGCATCTCACAGTTCACGATGCCGCCGCGGGCAAACTCCTCTGGTCGTGCGGCAACTTCAACCCGACCAACACCTCACTCTGGCCCGCCGTGGCGACGCCCGTCGTCGCCGACGGGATGGCCGTCGTTTGCTTCGGCCGCGCCGATCGCGGCCTGCCCAAGCTCCACGGGATCAAACTCGGCGGCAAAGGCGATGTCACCGCGACGCATCGCGTCTGGCAGCGCGACGACACCGGCGCCTTCGTGCCGACGCCGGCGGGCTACAAAGGCAAAATCTACGTCCTCAGCGATCGCGGCCAGGTCGACTGCCTCGAACCCGCCACCGGAAAAACGGTGTGGAGCGCGAGCCTGCCCCGCTCCAGTTCGAACTTCTACGCCTCGCCCGTGATCGCCGGCGGCATCCTTTACGCCGCGCGCGAGGACGGTGCCGTTTACACCGCGCGCGTCGAAGGCGGCTTCGAGTTGCTCTCGGAAAACAAATTCGACGACCGCGTGATCGCGTCCGTCATCCCTTTCGGCGAACGCCTCCTCATTCGCGGCGAGAAGCACCTTTACTGCATCGCCGTGAAGTAGCACCCGCGCTCTACGGCGCGAGCAGCTTCGCCAGAAATTCGTTGTCGCTGAACTCGCGGCCCACGCTGTCGCCGAGCCGGACGACCACCAGCTCGAGCGAGGGAATGAGGTAGCAACGCTGCTTGCCCTTGCCCATCGCGGCGACGGTGTCGCGGGGCGGTTGAAAACGCAGCCGCCGCCGTTCCTCGATCGCGCGCTGCGCCTTCGGTTCGACGCTCAGGCCGTCGGCCACGGCCGCACTGCTCGCATCGCCGCCGAGCAGCCAGAAGGTGAGGCCATACGCCGGGTTCCCGGGCGAAGGCCGGAAACATTCCGCCAGCGCGTCGGCCGCGACCACCGACTCGCCTCGCCAGACGCCGCGGAGTCGAACGAGCTCGCCGAACTTCACCCACTCGCGTGCGGTGAGAAATGCCCCGGCTGGGCGATTCAGGTTGCCCGCGACATCCTTCCGCCAGAATCCGACCTTCATCCCGATCGGATCGAGCACGCGCCGGCGCAGATAGCCCTCCACGGACTCGCTCTTCGCGGCGAGTTTGCGGCGCATCACCTCGCCGAAGCACTGAAACGGAATCGGGCCATAGGAAAATTTTTCGCCCGGCGCCGCCTTCGCCTCCGCCAGCGCAATCGCGCGCTGGTAGCTGGGCACGGAGCCGTTGTCGCCCCCGTCGATCCCGCTGCTCAAACTGAGCAGTTGGCGGATCGTCACGGCCGCCTTGCGTTCATCCGCCTTCCACTCCGTCAGCGTGTCGGAAACCTTTTCGTCGAGCGAAAGCAACCCATCCTGCACCGCGCAAGCCGCCATCACGCCGGCAAAACTCTTGGTCCCGCTCGCGAGCAGGTGCGGCTTCTCGGCCCAGCCGGGCGCGTAATCCTCGAACACCACTTCGCCCTTCCGCATCACGAGCACCGCAACCCCCTTCTGCGAACGCGAGTGGTCGGCGGCGGCCTGGAAGCGCTTCGCCTCTTCCGGCGCGAGCGCCGCTTGCGCCGCGTGCAGGCCCAGCCCGATCTGCAGCGCGCCCACGAACGCCCAGCGGGCAAAAAAGTGTCGGAGAAGATTCATGAACGGTGCACGCCGTCGGCCATCAAGGACGTCGCACCGATGAGCGGAGCGAAAACAAGGCGTCACCGCAACGTTCCGCGCGTCAACCTGCCACCGGCCGATCCATCGCTTGCGGCCAACGCCTTCCTCCCCGCGCTCAAAAGGGTTGCGCCAGCGCCCGCCTCAAGCCGAGCTTTCCCACGCTGGCGAACCATCTGCGCAGGAAAACGGGAGTCTGCCTCCCGCGGCGCGGTGAGGCCTCCCGGCCCAAACCCCTTTCTTCTCCCATTGCCTCCAACCCGGACGCAAAAAACCAAACCCCGCCGTCATCTTCATTTCATGCGCTCACCTCCTCCTCGTTGGGTCGGGTTGCTGGCGTTGACCGCTGCGCTTTGCGCCGCCGCCTCCGCCGCTCCTGCCGCCCGCAAGAACGTCCTCTTCCTGATCGCCGACGATCTCAACACCATGCTCGGCGCCTACGGCGATCCCCTCGCCCGCACGCCGAATCTCGACCGGCTCGCCGCCCGCGGTGTCCGTTTCGATCGCGCCTACTGCGCCTTCCCGCTCTGCGGCCCAAGCCGCAATTCCATGCTCACCGGGCTCTACCCCAACAGCACCGGCATCCACGCCAACGCCCAGATCTTCCGGCAGACGATTCCGGCCCAGCTCAGTCTCTCGCAGGCCTTCCGCCAGCAGGGCTGGTTCGCCGGCCGCATCGGCAAACTCTACCACTATAATGTGCCCAACTCGATCGGCACCGACGGCCATGACGACCCCGCTTCCTGGGAACTCGAGCTCAACCCCGCCGGCGTCGATCGCACCGAGGAGCACGCGAAGATTTTCAGTCTCACCCCCGGTCAGTTCGGCGGGACGCTGAGCTGGTATGCCTCGCCCAAAAGCGACGCCCATCACACCGACGCGCTCCTCGCCGCCGATGCCGAGTGGGTGCTGGAACGCTGCGCCAAGCAGCGCCAGCGGCCCTTCTTCCTCGCCGTCGGTTTCTTCCGCCCTCACACGCCCTATGTCGCGCCGAAGGATCCCTACTTCGGCTATTATCCCCGCGAGAAGATGCGCATCGTGCCCGACGTGAAGGCCGACCAGGCCGACATCCCCGCCGCCGGCCTCGCCAGCTACAAGCGCGAACAGGACAACATGACCGACGACCTGCGTCGCGAAGCCCTCCAGGCCTACTACGCGAGTATCAGTTTCATGGATGCCCAGATTGGCCGCGTCGTCGGCGCCCTCGACCGGCTCGGCCTCACGGAGAGCACCATCATCGTTTTCACCAGCGACCACGGCTACCACACCGGCGAACACGGCCTCTGGCAGAAGCAGAGCCTGTTCGAGGAGAGCGCCCGCGTGCCGCTCCTGATCGTCGCGCCCGGCGTCTCGCCGGCCAACGCCGTCGCCCGCAGCCCGGTCAGCCATATCGACCTTTACCCGACACTCACGGAACTCGCCGGCATCAAGCCGCCCGCCAACCTCCAGGGCCAGAGCCTCGTGCCGCTGCTGCGCGATCCGTCGGCCACCGGCCGCGGCTGGGCGCTCACGCAGGTGCGACGCGGTCCAGCCGCCGGTGGCGGCAAGGCCAAGGGCAAAACCGCCGCCAAGACGGAGCCCGGCGCCGGGCGCTTCTCCGGCTACAGCCTGCGCACCCCACGCTGGCGCTACACCGAGTGGGACGACGGCAAACAGGGTCGCGAGCTTTACGATCATTACGCCGACCCGCGCGAGATCACCAATCTCGCCACCCTGCCCGCCCAAGCCGCAAACGTCGCCACGCTCTCCGCCCAATTGCAGGCCGCCGTGAAGACCTCGTTTCCCGCGTCCGGCCAGAGCCCCGAAGTCAAGGAAGGTCTCTGGGCTCCGCTCCTCGTCGCTCCTTGAACCGTCCATCCTGCCTGCCTCGTCTCACGTTCTCCGCTTCGCCATGACATCCCCGCGTCTCCCTCGCTTCCTCTTCCTCGCCGGCCTGGCGCTCCTGTTCGCCGCGCTCAGCTTCGCCGCCGACCGCCAGCCCAACGTCGTCCTCATCATGGCCGACGACTTCGGCTACGAATGCGTCACGGCCAACGGCGGCCAATCCTACCGGACGCCGCATCTCGACCAGCTCGCCGCGACAGGCATGCGTTTCGAGCATTGCTACGTCCAGCCTCTCTGCACGCCCACGCGCGCACAACTGATGACGGGCATCTACAATGTCCGAAACTACATCGAATTCGGCCTGCTCGATCCCAAGGCCACGACCTTCGCCCACCTGCTGAAAAAGGCCGGCTACGCCACCGGCATCTGCGGCAAGTGGCAACTCGGCCAGGGGAAGGATCTGCCACAGCAATTCGGTTTCGACGAATCGTATCTCTGGCAGCATACGCGCCGCCCGCCGCGCTACGCCAATCCCGGCCTCGAGCACAATGGCAAGGAAGTCGACTTCGACCGCGGCGAATACGGTCCGAAACTGATCAACGACTTCGCCCTCGATTTCGTCACCCGTCACCGCGCGCAGCCCTTCCTGCTCTACTACCCGATGATTCTCACGCACGACCCATTCCAGCCGACGCCCGCAAGCGCCGACTGGGATCCGAAGACAAAGAGCGAACAACTGCAGAGGGATGTGAAGCACTTCGCCGACATGACCGCCTACATGGACAAGATGGTCGGCCGGCTCATCGCGAAGCTCGACGAGCTCGGCCTGCGCGAGAACACGCTCGTCATGTTCATCGGCGACAACGGCACCGGCGTGAGCGTCACCTCGCGCTTCAACGGCACCGCCTATCAGGGCGGCAAAGGCACGGGCACCGTGCGCGGCAATCACGTGCCGTTCATCGCCCACTGGCCCGGCCGGATTCCGGCGGGCCGCGTCAACGCCGACCTCATCGCCAGCGTGGACTTCCTCCCGACGCTCTGCGAGGCCGCCGGCACGGCCGTGCCCGCCGCACTGCAAATCGACGGTCGCAGCTTCCTGCCGCAGTTGCTCGGCCAGCCCGGTCAGCCGCGCGACTCCTATTACCTGTGGTATGCGCGCAACGGCGGCCCGTCCGCGACATTTGAATACGCGCAGAGCGTCACCCACAAGCTGCACCGCGACGGCAAATTCTACGACCTCACCGCCGATCGCTTTGAGACAAAACCGCTCCCGCTCGCCCGCCTCACCGGCCGGGCCGCCGCCGAGGCGAAAAAACTGCAGGCCGTCCTCGACCAGTATGCGCACGCGCGGCCCGCCCACCTCGCGCAACACGTCGTCCCGAAGAAGGCAAAGGCCGCCAAGGCCAAATGATCCCCCCTTCAGCCCCGCGCCCCGTCCACTTCATGATGAAACGTCATTTCGTTTCCGCCCTCCTGCTCGTCGCACTGCTGCCGCTGCTATCCGCCGCGCAGCCGGCCGCGCGCCCGCCGAACATCGTTTTCTTTCTCGCCGACGACCTCGGCCGCCAGGATCTCGGCGCCTATGGCAGCACGTTTTACGAGACGCCCAATCTCGATCGCCTCGCCCGTGACGGCGCGCGGTTCACCGATGCCTACGCCGCGTGCCCCGTCTGCTCGCCGACCCGCGCGAGCATCCTTTCCGGCCAGTGGCCGCAGCGCACCGGCGTCACCGACTACATCGGTGCCCCGCACTCGGAAGCCTGGAAGCGCAACACCAAGCTCCTGCCCGCGGCCTACGCCGATCGCCTCTCGCTCGATTCGCCCACGCTCGCCAAGGCCCTGAAGACGGCCGGCTATGCGACGTTCTTCGCCGGCAAATGGCACCTTGGCCCCGAGGGCTGGTGGCCCGAGAACCAGGGCTTCGACCACAATCTCGGCGGCAACGAGCGCGGCGGCCCCTACGGGGGCAAGCGCTACTTCTCGCCCTACGGCAACCCGCGCCTCACCGACGGCCCCGACGGCGAACACCTGCCCGATCGGCTCGCCACCGAAACCACGAAGTTCATCGCCGCGAACAAGGACCGGCCGTTCTTCGCCTACTTTCCCTTCTACTCCGTCCACACGCCGTTGATGGCGCGTCCCGACCTGCAGAAGAAATACGAGGAGAAACGTATCCGGCTCGGCCTCACGGAAAAATGGGGCCGCGAAGGCGAACGCGATGTGCGCCTCGTGCAGGAGCACGCCGTCTACGCCGGCATGGTCGAGGCCATGGACCTCGCCGTCGGCAAGGTGCTCGACCAGCTCGACACTCTCGGCCTCCGCGAAAACACCCTTGTCATCTTCACCAGCGACAACGGCGGCCTCTCCACCAGTGAAGGCTGGCCCACCTCGAATCTCCCGCTGCGCGGCGGCAAAGGCTGGATGTATGAAGGCGGTATCCGCGAACCGCTGCTCGTGCGCTGGCCCACCGTGGTCAAGCCCGGCTCCGTGATCGGCGCCGCGGTGAGCAGCCCCGACTTTTTCCCCACGCTCCTCGAAGCCGCCCGCGCCAAGCCCGCGACCGGCCAGATCCTCGATGGCGTCAGCCTCCTGCCGATCCTCCGGGGCGCCGCCGCGCCGGACCGCGCGCTCTTCTGGCACTACCCGCATTACGGCAACCAGGGCGGCGCCCCCGCCGCCGCCATCCGCCGCGGCCCGTGGAAACTCATCCAGTGGTTCGAGGGCGATCGCGTGGAGTTGTTCAACCTCGCCACCGATCTGGCCGAGTCCCGCGACCTCGCCTCCGCAGAGCCCGCCCGCGCCGCCGCGCTCCGCACCGAACTCACCGCCTGGCAGCGCACCGTCGGCGCCCGCTTCCCCGTGATCAATCCCGCCTACGACCCCGCCCAGCCCAACGGCCGCGCCGCCGTCCGCCCCACCGGCAAGTCCCCCGCATCCAAAAAATAGCTACGCCCCCTCCCCGTCTCTCCTTCTCTCCTTCTCTCCGTCTCTCCGTCTCTCCGTCTCTCCGTCTTCCTCCCCTCCGCCCGGTCCCTATGCACCTCCGCGCCTCCCTCCTCCTCGCCCTGCTTCTGACTTCCTGCGCCCTGCTCCGCGCCGCCGCGCCGAACCCGCCCAACATCGTCATCTTCCTCGCCGACGACGCCGGCTGGGGCGACTACGGGATCAACGGCAACAAGCTCGCGCGCACGCCGAACATCGACTCCATCGGCCGCGACGGCGCGCAGTTCGATCGCTTCTATGTCTGCGCCGTCTGCGCGCCGACCCGCGCCGAATATCTCACCGGCCGTTACCACCCCCGCGGGGGCGTGCGCGGCGTATCCACCGGACTGGAACGGCTGAATCCCGACGAGCGCACCCTCGCCGACGCCTTCAAGGCCCGCGGCTACGCCACCGGCGCCTTCGGCAAATGGCACAACGGCAGCCAGTGGCCCTATCACCCGATGGCGCGCGGCTTCGACGAATACTACGGCCACACCTCCGGCCATTGGGGCGAATACTTCGACCCGCCGCTCGAGCACAACGGCAAGATGGTCCGCGAACGCGGCTACATCGTCGACCTCTGCACCGACAAGTCCCTCGCCTTCATCGAGCGCAACCGCGCCAAACCGTTTCTCTGCTACATCCCGTTTTCCACGCCGCACTCGCCTTGGGCCGCCCCGGAGAAGAATTGGCAACGCTTCAAGGACCAGCCGCTCGTGCAGTTCGCCACCGATCCCACCCAGGAGGACGCCAACCATACGCGCTGTGCCCTCGCGATGCTCGAGAACCAGGATGAGAACGTCGGTCGCGTGCTGCGCAAACTCGAGGCCCTCGGCCTGCGCGAGAACACCATCGTGATCTACTTCTCCGATAACGGGCCGAACAGTTTTCGGTGGACCGGCGGCATGAAGGGCCGCAAGGGCTCCGTCGATGAAGGCGGTATCCGTTCACCGCTGCTCGTGCGCTGGCCCGGCAAGATCAAACCCGGCACGATGGTCCGCGACATCGCCGGTGCGATCGATCTCCTCCCCACGCTCACCGCTCTCGCCGGCGTGCCGCGCGCCGGCAACAAGCCCCTCGATGGCGTCGACCTCTCGCCGGTCCTGCTCGGAAAAACGCCCAGTCTCCCCGCGCGCCTGATCTTCTCGCACCAAAACGGCCAGGTGAGCGTTCGTTCGCCGACCCACCGGCTCGACAGCCGCGGCGCGCTCTTCGACATGGTCGCCGATCCCGGCCAGACCAAGGACGTCGCCGCCGCGCAGCCCGCCGTCGCGGAGAAGTTGATACAGGCGGTTGCCGCCTGGCGGCAGGACGTGCTCGGCGCCGCGATGGCTGCAACCGCGGGCGGCGACGCCGGCCGTCCGAAGGGCAAGAAGGGCAAGGCCGAGAACTTCGTGATCCCCGATGACCGCCCGTTCTCCGTCGGCTACGCTGCGTTTCCCTGGACCCCGCTTCCCGCCCGCGACGGCGTGCCGCATGGCAGCGTGAAGCGCAGCAGCAACGCGCCGAACTCCTCCTATTTCGTGAACTGGAAATCCACCGAGGACCGGCTCACCTGGGACATCGAGGTGAACACCGCCGGCACCTATGACGTGACGATCGACTACACCTGTCCCGTGCCCGATGCCGGTTCGACGATCGAGCTGAGCTTCAGGAATGCGAAACTCACAGGCAAGGTGGCGCCCGGCTGGGATCCGCCGCTCTACACGAATCAGGACACGCTGCCGCGCCCGACCGGGGAATCGCAGATGAAGGATTTCCACCCGCTCGCGTTCGGCCCCGTGAAACTCGAGGCCGGCCGCGGCCAGCTCACGCTGCGGGCACTGCAGATTCCCGGCGCGTCCGTGATGGACGTCCGCCGCGTCAACCTCACGCTGCGCCCCTGAGCCCGCGCTTTTACCGCTGTATGAAACCCGCCTTTGCCCTCCTGCTCGCGTTGCTCGGCGCCACCGCCGCCTGCGCCGCCGATCCGTCGCGCCCGAACATCGTCTTCATCATCTCCGACGATCACGCGTGGACCGACTACGGTTTCATGGGGCACAAACAGATTGAAACGCCGCACCTCGACCAGCTCGCCGCGCGCAGCGCGACATTCCTTCGTGGATACGTGCCAACCGCGCTCTGCCGCCCCGCCCTGGCCACGTTTGCCACCGGACTCTACGCGCACCAGCACAAGATCAGCGGCAACGATCCCACACTGCTGCCGGAGATGACCGCCAGGGCGACCAAGGGCGGCAAGGCCGTCAAAGCCGCCAAGCAGGCCGGCGATCCCGCAGCCTATCAGGCGCTCCGCGCCCAACTGATCTCCCACCTCGATCGCCAGCCGACGATCGCGAAGCTCCTCGGCCAGCAGGGCTACCTCAGCCACCAGTCCGGCAAGTGGTGGGAGGGCAGCTACCAGCGCGGCGGCTTCACCCACGGGATGACGCGCGGGTTTCCGCAGCCGGGTGGGCGCCACGGCGACGACGGACTCAAGATCGGCCGCGAAGGCATGCAGCCGGTCTTCGAGTTCATCGATCACGCCGTCGCGGAGAAAAAACCGTTCTTTGTCTGGTATGCGCCCTTTCTTCCGCACACCCCGCACACGCCCCCCGACCGCCTGTTTCAGAAATACAAGGCCAAGGGCATCGCCTCCGATTTCGTCGCGAATTATTACGCGATGGTGGAGTGGTTCGACGAGACGTGCGGCCAGTTGCTCGACCGCCTCGATCAAAAGGGCCTCACGCAAAACACCCTCGTCGTCTACATCGCCGACAACGGCTGGATCCAGCAGGAGAACGCCGGCGGTTTCGCGCCGCGTTCCAAACAATCCGCCAACGAAGGCGGCATCCGGCAGCCGACCCTGTTCAGTTGGCCCGGCACGATTCAGCCCGGAAAACGCGGCGAGCAACTCTGCTCCAGCATCGACATCGTGCCGACCGCGCTCGCTGCCGCCGGTGTCACCGCGCCGAGAAACCTTCCCGGCTACAACCTCCTGCCCGTGCTGAAAACCGGCCGGCCCACCCCGCGCGACATCGTGTTCGGCGAGACCTTCGCCCACGACATCGCCAACCTCGAGCGGCCCGCCGACAGCCTGGTCTACCGCTGGGTGATCGAGGGCAAATGGAAACTCCTTCTGACCTACGACGGCATCGTCAGCGAGCGCTACGCCAAGTCCAACCCGCGCGACGAAAAGCGTCCGCAGCTCTTCGATCTGCTCGCCGATCCGCACGAGAACAAGAACCTCGCCGCGTCGCAGCCCGAAACCGTCGCCCGGCTCGCCGCCATGCTCGATCAATGGTGGTCCCCCGCCGGCCGCACCGCCCAAACCAAGTGGACCCCCTAATCGTCCCGTCTCCCCGTCTTCCCCGTCTTCCCCTCTCTCCGTCCTTCATGCTCCACCGCCTCCCCGCGTCCGTCATCGCCTTCGTCCTGATCGCGACCGCCGCGTTCGCCGCCGACAAACCCAATGTCATCGTCATCATGGCCGACGATGTCGGCTACGGTGATCTGTCCTGTTATGGCGCGACCGCATTCAAGACGCCGAACCTCGACCGGCTGGCGGCGGAAGGGCGGCGTTTCACCAGCGGTTACGCGACAGCCTCCACCTGCACACCGACGCGCTACTCATTTCTGACCGGCAGCTATGCCTTCCGCCGTAAAGGCACGGGCATCGCCCCGCCCAACGGGCATCTCGTCGTTCCGCCCGATCACCCGACGATCGCCGACCTCGCCAAGACGGCCGGCTACCAGACCGCCGTCATCGGCAAATGGCATCTCGGCCTCGGCGCCGAGGGCCGCGGCCCTGATTGGAACGACGAGATCAAGCCCGGCCCGCGCGAGATCGGCTTCGACTATAATTTCCTCCTGCCCACCACCAACGACCGCGTGCCCCAGGTTTTTCTGGAAAATCACCGCGTGCTCGGCCTCGCCCCCCGTGACCCGCTCTGGGTCGGCGACCGCCAGCCCGCCGGCGACCACCCCACCGGTATCAGCCATCGCGCTACATTGAAGATGGACTGGTCCCATGGCCACAACGGCACCATTCACAACGGCATCAGCCGGATCGGGTTCTACACCGGCGGCCAGGCCGCCCGTTTCCGCGACGAGGATCTCGCCGACAAGTGGATCGAAAAATCGAACGCCTGGCTCGAGGCGAACCAGGCCCGGCCGTTCTTCCTCTTCTTCGCCTCGCACGATGCCCACGTCCCGCGCCTGCCGCACGAACGCTTCCAGGGCGCCACCAAGCTCGGCTACCGCGCCGACTCCATCGTCCAGCTCGACTGGCAGGTGGGCGAGCTCATGAAAACGCTCGACCGCCTCGGCCTGGCGGAGAAGACCCTCGTCGTTTTCTGCTCCGACAACGGCCCGGTGATGGACGACGGTTACAAGGACCTCGCGCTCGAACAACGCGGCGACCACCGCGCCGGCGGCCAGTATCGTGGCGGCAAATACAGCGTCTACGAGGGCGGCACCCGCACCCCTTTCCTTGCCCGCTGGAAGGGCCGGATCAAGCCGGGCGTCTCCGATCAGATCGTCGCCACCATCGATCTCGCCGCGAGTTTCGCCCGCCTCACCGGCACGCCGCTCCCGGCCGATGCGTTTCTCGACAGCTTCGATGTCTCGGGCGCTCTCCTCGGCCAGCCCGGGAGCGAGGGGCGCGAGCACCTGGTGCAGCAGGACAACGGCGGCACCGGCAACTTCGGTTTCCGCGCCGGCAACTGGAAGCTCGTCCGCTACGACACCAAGTCCGCCCGCAACGTCGTCGTCGAACAGCAGCTCGCCAACACGCCGGTGCCGCAATTCCAGCTCTTCGATTTGGCCAAGGATCCCGCGGAGGCAACCAACGTGCTGGAGCAGAACCCTGAAGTCGGCGAACGCCTCAAGTCGCAGCTCGCCGCCCTGATTGCCGCGGGCCGCAGCCGGAAATGATCAAGAACCCATGAAATCCCTTCTTGCCCTCCTCGCCTTGCTCGCCGGCCTCGTGGGTCATGCGTCCGCCGCCCCCGCCGCCGCGGCGACCCGGCCTCACATCGTCTTCGTCATGGCCGACGACATGGGCTGGGGCCAGACCGGCTACCGCGGGCACCCGGTGTTGAAGACGCCGAACCTCGACGCGATGGCGGCCAGCGGCCTGCGCTTCGACCGCTTCTACGCGGGCGGCCCGGTGTGCTCGCCCACGCGCGCCTCCGTGCTCACCGGTCGCTCCCACGAGCGCACGGGCGTCCTCAGTCATGGCTACGCGCTGCGCCGCCAGGAAAAGACCATCGCCCAGGCGCTCAAGGGCGCGGGCTACGTCACCGGTCACTTCGGCAAATGGCATCTCAACGGCCACCGCGGCCCCGGCGCGCCGATCCTCGCCAGCGACGAGCGCCATCCCGGCAAGTTCGGCTTCGACGAATGGGTCTCCGTCTCGAACTTTTTCGACGTCGACCCGCTCATGAGCCGCGCCGGCAAGATCGAGGAGTTCAAGGGCGACTCTTCCGAGATCGTCGTGGGCGAGGCGGTGAAATTCCTCGAACGCCATCGCGTCGGCGATCGACCGATGTTCGCCGTCATTTGGTATGGCTCGCCGCACAGTCCTTTCAAGGCGCGCGATGCGGACAAGGCTCCCTTCACCGGCCTCAACGACGCTTCGGCCAATCACTATGGCGAGCTCGTCGCGATGGATCGCAGCCTCGGGACGCTGCGCCAAAAACTCCGCGACCTCGGCCTCGCGCCGAACACCCTGCTCGTCTTCTGCAGCGACAACGGCGGCCTCCCCGAAATCCGGCCCGACACCGTCGGCGGCCTGCGCGGACACAAAGGCAGCGTCTTCGAGGGCGGTATCCGCGTTCCGGGTATCATCGAATGGCCGGGGGTGATCCAGCCGCGCATCACGAGCCACCCCGCGTGCGTGATGGATCTGTTTCCCACCGTGGCGGACATCGTGGGCCTGCCGGCCAGTGTGATGGTGCAACCGCTGGACGGCATCAGCCTCCGCCCGCTCTTTGCGCGCGAGACCGGCGCCCGCGGCCAGCCCTTCGGCTTCCGCTACCAGGCCAAGCGCGCGCTGGTCGATGACCGTTACAAGCTGCTCACCGAAAACCTCGGCGGCGGCAAATTCCAGCTCTACGATCTCGTCGCCGACCCCAACGAGACCCGCGACCTCAGCACCGAGCGTCCGGAGATCGCGGCGCGGATGCAGCAGCAATTGCTCGCCTGGAACACCGGCATGGACGCGAGCTTTGCCGGCCGCGACTACCCCGAGGGCAAAGTCGCACCGGCGGACCCGGAGCCGCAGAACTGGTATGAGGTCGCCGCCTACCAACCCTATCTCGCCGACTGGCAGAAGCGCTGGGAATACGCCGGCTATCTGAATCGCGACCCCCAGGCGGCCAAAGCCGCGAAGAAAAAGAAGTGAGCCTCGTCTCTCGATGATGCGCGCGCTTTTCGCCCTCCTCCTCGCGACGGCGCTGGCCGCCCTCGCAGCCGGGCAACCGTCACGCCCCAACATCATCCTGCTGATGGCGGACGATCAGGGGTGGGGAGAAACCGGATACAATGGCCACCCCCACGTGCAGACCCCGGTGCTCGACGAGATGGCGCGCACCGCCCTGCGCCTCGATCGTTTCTACGCCGCCTCGCCCGTCTGCTCCCCCACCCGCGCCAGCGTGATGACCGGCCGGCACGCGAACCGATCCGGGGCCTTCGCGCCCAACTGGTCGACCCGGCCCGAGGAAATCACCATCGCCCGGATTCTAAAAAGCGTCGGCTACCGCACCGCCCACTTCGGCAAGTGGCACCTCGGGCCCGTGAAAAAGGAATCACCGCTCAACCCGAACCGGATGGGCTTCGACGACTATCTCTCGCACGACAATTTCTTTGAAATGAGCCCGCCGCTCAGCCGCAACGGCGCGCCACCCGAAATCGTCTCCGGCGAAGGTTCCGCAATCGTCGTCAGCGAGGCCGTGCGCTTCGCGCGCCAGGCCCGCGAGGGGCGCCAGCCGTTCTTCATCGTCGTGCATTTCGGTTCGCCGCACGATCCCTATTCCGGAAAACCGGAGGACGTCGCGCGCTACGCCGCGCTGGGCGAGCCCATCGGCCGGCGCTTCGCCGAGATCACCGCGATGGACCGCGCCATCGGCACGCTGCGCACCGCGCTGCGGGAAATGAGCGTCCGCGACAACACGCTCGTGTGGTTCAATTCCGACAATGGCATCACTTGGGAGGGCATTCCGGCCGGCCAGCGGAAGGATTTGTTCAACGGCGACTGGCGCGGCCACAAGGGCGAGATCTACGAGGGCGGCGTGCTCGTGCCCGCCGTGATCGAGTGGCCCGCCGCGATTCCGAAGGCACGCCGCTCATCGGTGCGTTGCGTGACTTCCGACATCCTGCCGACGCTGCTCGACATCCTGGGCCTCAAGCACCCCGCGCCACAGCGGCCGCTCGATGGCATCAGTCTGAAGTCGCTGATCGTGGACGGCACGATGCAGGAACGTCCGTCACCCATCGGTTTCTGGAAATATGCCTCGCAAGGCGAGAGCCAGAACGGCCGCTGGATCAGCGAGGAACTCTCGCGCGGCACGACGCCCACCACGCGCAATCCCGAGATCGCGTTTCTCAACTACAAGCATCCCGTCGCCAAAACCAAGGACTTCGGCGGCGAAGCCGCGTGGACAGACAACCGCTACAAACTCATCGTCGGCACCCCTCGCCGCAGCGGCAAAGCCGATCCGCGCACCGAACTCTACGATCTCCTCGCCGATCCCAAGGAAACCAACGACCTCTCCGCGCAAGAACCCGCCCTCGTCCAACGGATGACGGACCAACTCCACGCCTGGCAGCGCTCCGTCGAGCGCAGCCTCAGCGGCGCCGATTACTAAATTCACCCCGAGTCACCGTTTCCCCCTCTCCCCCTCTCCCCCGTCTTCTCTCCATGCACCCCCGCCGCCTTCTCACCGTCTGCCTCCTCCCATTCAGTCTCGCCCTCGGATTGGCCCACGCCGCCTCCGCCGCGGCCGGTGACGCGAAAAAACCCAACATCGTCTTCATCGCCATCGACGATCAAAACGACTGGATCGGCGCGCTCGGCGGTCATCCGCTCGCGAAGACGCCCAACATCGATCGGCTCGCCGCCCGCGGCACCGTGATGCTCAACGCCCACTGCCAGGCGCCGCTCTGCAATCCCTCGCGCACCAGCCTCATGCTCGGACTGCGTCCGACGACCACCGGCATCTACGGCCTCGCGCCGTGGTTTCGCACGCTGCCGGAATGGAAGGATCGCGTGTCGTTGCCCCAGCATTTCGCGTCGAACGGTTATCGCACCCTCGCGGCCGGCAAAATCTACCACGGCGGCACGGGCGGCGGCGGTGGCGGCAAAGCCAAGGCCAAGGCGCCCGGCGCGCCCGACACCGTGAAGGAATTCGATGTCACCGGCCCCACCCCGGGCGTCGGCGTGCGCCCGCCCGCGAAACTCATCGGCCCGACGCCCATGGGTAACAATCCGCTCATGGACTGGGGCGTGTTTCCGCACCAGGACGAGGACAAGGGCGACTACCAGGTCGCGAGCTGGGCCGTGGATCAGATCAAGTCCGCCCCGAAGAATCAGCCGTTCTTTCTCGCCGCCGGTTTCTTCCTGCCGCACGTGCCCTGCTACGCCACCCAGAAGTGGTTCGATCTCTACCCCGACGACGACAGCGTGCTGCCGAAGATCAAACGCGATGACCGCGACGACACGCCCCGCTTCTCGTGGTATCTGCACTGGAGCCTCCCCGAGCCGCGGCTGAAATGGGTCGAGGAAAACAACCAGTGGCGCAACCTCGTGCGCTCCTACCTCGCCTGCACCAGTTTTGTCGACGCCCAGGTCGGCCGCGTCATGGCCGCCCTCGAGGAAGCCGGCCTCGCCGACAACACCATCGTCGTCCTCTGGGGCGACCACGGCTGGCACCTCGGGGAAAAGGGTATCACCGGGAAAAATACGCTCTGGGACGACGGCACGCGCGTTCCCCTCATCTTTGCCGGCCCCGGTGTGACCCAGGGCGGCCGCAGCCGCCAGCCGGCCGAGCTGCTCGACATCTACCCGACGCTCACCGAGCTCTGCGGTCTCCCGGCTCGCCGCGATCTCGAAGGCCTCAGCCTCGTGCCTCAGCTCAGGAATGCCGGCACCCGGCGCGAGCGCCCCGCCATCACGAGCCACAATCAGGGCAATCACGGCGTCCGCAGCGAACGCTGGCGCTACATCCGCTACGCCGACGGCAGCGAGGAGCTCTACGACACGCAGAACGATCCCGACGAATGGACCAACGTGGTCGCGCGCCCGGAGCACGCCGCCGTCATCGCGCAGCACAAGGCCTGGTTGCCCAAAATCGATCGCCCGCCCGCGCCCAACAGCGCCAGCCGCGTCCTGACCTACGATCGCACGACCGATGAGGCCGTGTGGGAGGGCAAGACCGTCCGCCGCGGCGATCCCATTCCGCAATAATTCGCTGCGAGCGTAACAGACCCTGTGAAAACCCATCGCCAGCCTGAAAATTTGTCATTCTGAGGGCCGCCGAAGAATCCAACCCGACGACCGCATGCGGAAATCGGGCTGGATTCTTCGCCAAGCCTCAGAATGACAAGTCGGGAGCTAAAGTTTTCCCAAGACCTGGTGAACGAGCGGACGGCCCCCACTCGCTCACGCTCGCAGCCACCCTCAAATCAAAACGAAGCCTTTTTCATGAAATTACTTTCCTCGCTCCTGCTCGTCGCCCTCGCGCTCGCCTTGCCCGCCAACGCGGGCGCCGCCGCGCCGGCCGCGCGCCCCAACATCGTCATCTTCCTCGTCGACGACATGGGGATGATGGACACCTCCCTGCCCTTCCTGACCGACGCCGGCGGCAAGCCCCAGCCGTATCCGCTGAATGACTACTACCGCACGCCCAACATGGAGCGGCTCGCCGCCCGCGGCATCCGCTTCAACCAGTTCTGCGCGATGAGCGTGTGCTCGCCCACGCGCATTTCCATCCTGACCGGCCAGAACGCCGCGCGCCATCGCACCACCAACTGGATCAATCCCGACCAGGACAACGCCGGCGCGAACGGCGCCCCGCAGTGGAACTGGCAGGGCCTGAAGCCCGGCGACGTCACCCTGCCCGGTCTGCTCGGCGCCAGCGGTTACCACACCATCCACATCGGCAAGGGCCATTTCGGCCCGCGCGCCTCACCAGGCGCCGATCCCAAGAACATCGGTTTCGCCGACAATGTCGGCGGCGCCTCCATCGGCGCCCCCGGCAGCTACTATGCGAAGTCCAATTTCGGCCGCGGGGGCAAACGCGCCAGCAGTGCCGTCCCGCATCTGGAAAAATACCACGGCACCGAGCTCTTCCTCACCGAAGCCCTGACCCTCGAGGCCAGGACCCGCATCGCCGATGCCGCGAAGAAGAACCAGCCTTTCTTCCTGAACTTCGCGCACTACGCCGTGCACGCGCCCTTCGAATCCGACCCGCGTTTCGCCGCCAACTACAAGAACTCCGGCAAACCCGCCAACGCGCAGGCCTTCGCGACCCTCATCGAGGGTATGGACAAATCGCTCGGCGATCTCCTCGACCACCTCGAAGCCCTCGGCATCGCTGAGAACACGTTGATCTTCTTCCTCGGCGACAACGGCTCCGACGCTCCCCTCGGTCACCAGCACGAAGTCGCCTGCGCCGCGCCACTCCGCGGCAAGAAAGGCTCCCACTACGAAGGCGGCATGCGTGTTCCCTTCATCGCCGCCTGGGCCAAAGCCTCCGCCGCCAACGCCCACCAGAAGCGGCTGCCCATCCCTGCCGGCGCCATTCAGACCCAGCAGGCTGCGGTCATCGATCTGTTTCCCACCATCCTCGGCCTCACCGGGGCGAGTGCGCCGCGCGGCCACGTCGTCGACGGTTCGCGCCTCGACACGCTCCTCGCCGGCCGCCGCGATCCGCAGCGCGCGGAGACGTTTCTGATGCACTATCCGCACGCGCCCCACCGCACCGATTACTGGACGAGCTATCGCGACGGCCCGTGGAAAGTGATCTACCACTACTTCCCCACCGATGTGTCCGGGAATTCCCACTACCAACTCTTCCACCTCGGCCGCGATCCCTTCGAGCAGGCCGACCTCGCCCAGACCGAGCCCGCCGAACTGAAGCGCATGATGCAGGCACTGATCGCATCGCTGGAAAAACACCAGGCCGTCTATCCCGTCTCCGGCGAAGCCCGCACGCCCCAGCGCCCGAAGCTGCCCTAGTTGTCAGACGGAGCGCTGACCGCCGAGGTGGAGCGGCTTGTCCCCAAGCCGCTGGTTGGAGCTTGTAGCGGAACGGCTTCCCGTTCCGTCGGACCCGAAACCGGCTCCGCTACAAGACTGCTCCGAATAGCACACCTCGCCCGCCGCCTCGCGCCTCACCGCGGCACAAACAAAATGCAGATCGGCGCCGGCACGTTGATCACACCCTTCGTCTGATACGTGAGCTCGCCGGTCGTCGGATTCACCTTGTGCACCGACACCGTGTTGGAATCAGCCCCCGCCGCGAGCAGCCAGCCGCCATCGGGCGAGAGGTTGATGTTGCGCGGAAACGCCCCGCGCACCGGCTGCACCTGGACCACCTGCAACGCCGACGTCGCCGGGTCGGCGCGATAGACCGTCACGGTGTCGTGGCCGCGATTCGACGAATACACGAAGCGACCGCTCGCGTGCACGAGGATCTCCGCCGCCGCATTCATCGCCTCCTTCGCCTTCGCTTCCTCGCTCAGCGCCGGCACATCGGCGAGTCGCTTCGCCGTGCCCGCTGCCGCGTCCCACGCAAAGGTCGTGACGGAGAGCGAGAGCTCGTTGAGCAGGTAGATGAATTTTCCGTCGGGCGAAAAACGCATATGCCGCGGACCGCCACCCGGCACCGAGGCCGCGAACCCGTGGCGCTCGAGCGCGGGCTTCGCGAGGTCGATCCGGTAAATCACGATGCCGTCGAGCCCGAGATCGGGCACGAGCGCGAAGCGACCGTCCGGTGAGAATCCGGCCCAGTGCGCATGCGGCTTCTCCTGCACCGGCTTTCTCACCCCGGAGCCGCCTTGGTGCTTGATCAGTTGCGCCGCGCCCAGCCGGCCGTCCGCTTCGAGCGGAAACAGCGCAGTCGATCCGCCGCCATATTGCGCCGTGACGAGAAACTTCCCGCTCGGATGCACCGCGATGTGCGCACCGCCACCGTCGCCCGTCGGCGCGGAATTGATGACTTCGAGCGCGCCGCCCGCCGCGATCTTGTAGCCGATCGCGCCGGGGCCGCCGGGGAAATTCGCGACTGCATAGAGTTTGTCGCCCGCCGGATGCAGCGC
>Ga0163144_10009317_pt1 | contig 21104 bp, 13 predicted proteins | sample OliLak19BULKMAT1_FD_123175 | JGI IMG/M metagenome (GOLD analysis project Ga0163144, IMG submission 123175) | Freshwater microbial mat bacterial communities from Lake Vanda, McMurdo Dry Valleys, Antarctica - Oligotrophic Lake LV.19.BULKMAT1 | ecosystem: Environmental > Aquatic > Freshwater >... | reverse complement strand
CGATCACAATGAACTGCGGACTGAGGGTAAATCGCTGCGTATCGACGGTCACCTGACGTTCGGCCATCGCTTCCAGCAGAGCACTCTGTGTACGCGGAGTGGCGCGATTGATTTCATCAGCCAGCAACACAGCGGAAAACACAGGCCCGCGCCGGAACTCGAACTCATGTGACTTCTGATTGAAGATATTGAATCCGGTAATGTCGCTGGGCAGCAGATCCGGCGTACACTGTGCACGAGCGAACGGGCCACCGATCGCGGCCGCCAGAGCTTTGGCGAGAGTTGTTTTGCCCAGGCCCGGCTTGTCTTCCAATAGCAGATGTCCGCGCGACAGCAGACAGACCAGCACCATTTCGACGACGTCCTGCTTTCCGCGCAAAGCCTCATTCAGTCGCTGGCGAACAGCATTGACTTTGGTCAGGTGCGAGGTGTTAGTGTGTGGTTCTGTTTCGAGAGTGGATGTCATCTTGTGTGTTACTTTCCTGTTCTCGTGGTTTCGTTCAACAGAACCGTGGGATAGGCTTCCAGCCTGCCGTGGGCCACAGGTTCGAGTGCTCCGTTGGCCAGCCGAATCAAGATCAAGACAGGCAGGATGCCTATCCCGTAAAAACTGAAGGATATTGGGGTTAAACAAGTGCAGGTTGGGTTTGTGATGTATGAATGGGTTTACCAGGCCGCACCGCCTGGACGGTCAGCTGTCGTTCGAGTGTGATGAGTTCCTTCCGCTGAACCTGGGATGTGCCTGTCGCGTGTGCCGGATCGGTTTCCGCTGAAAACTGAAACGAGTTCGCGACTGTTGCCAGGCGTTGCAGAGGCTGTTGAACAGGCTGCAGATTCGCCTGGCGTGACCAGCGCAATAACGTGGTTCCGGCGGGACGAGGCTGTCTTGCCAGACGCAGTCGAAAATCGATCAGGGCCGCCAGTGAAACGGCCTGCTGTCTTGGCGTACCACCAACCAGCCAGCGCCACTGCCAGGTCAGCAGACGTTCGTGGATGGTGCGCCGCCAGACAAACATCGCCACGATCAGGGACAGCAATCCAGCGATCAGCAAAGCGTTGGCAGCGGCGAACAGCCATGCTTCTTTTACAGCCATCAGCAGACGCTGAAACAACGTCGGCGGCGGACCGGGAATTTGGTAGCCGGGAGTGGCTTCGATGGTGATCCACGTGTCGGCCCCGATAAACACTTCACACCAGAAGTGAGCATCCCGTGCGAAGACGGCCGTGTGCTGCTTGCGTGGTTCGTAGTTGGCCGGTCGAGCGTAAAAACCGCTGACCATGCGAACCGAATAACCCAGCGAACGCAGCAGGCAGGCGGCTGAACTGGCGAACAGGTATTCGGGCCCACGCTGCTGGTCAAACAAAAATTCGGCCACCGGCGATTCGCAGTCGACGGCGGGTTTGGCGTCTCGATCGACGACTGCATGTTGGCGAAGTCGGGCTTCGATGGTTTCGATTTGCGCCCAGCCGCGAGGAATTCCGGCGGTCCAGCGTTCGGCCAACTGGCGAATGCGTTCGGTCGCGACATGCTGCGGCAGCACGGAGGTCACGTCGGGATTGCGATGCAGGCTGGCAATCAGTGAGTTCCGGGCCAGGCGGTCTCGCACGACGCATTGCGACGCCACGGCAATGGGTGTCATTTCCGGAACCGACTTGCGCTGCAGCGAAACGATTCCTGTGGAGCCCACATGGTACATGTCTTCGCGATCGACGCGATCGATACTGACACCTACTGTGTTGGGAGGTGTGGGAATGACATTGCCCTGCAGATTGGCAATTTTCAGGCTGTGCGTGTCAGACCCGGAATGCATCTCAAACCCCCGCCCCGACAACGGGATGCTTAACCAGTGGCGATCTTCGACCTGCTTGATTTTTGTCCAGGGAGTTATCTCAGACTTCCGATCGTGACCGCCGATGGGATACCAGGTGACACCGTCGAAGTGTTCATAAACTTCCATCCGAAAATGCGCGGGGACTCGACCAGCCGCGTAGAACGCCGCGTGAGTGTCCAAATCCTGAATACGCTTTCCATCCGCTTTCTTTTCGCTCCGCAGCAAACTGAATTCGCGACCGGCTTGTTTGGCTTCGGCCATCTTCTGATGAACGTGCCGCAGTTCTTCAGGAGGCAATGCGATGGCTTGCTGCTGGTCTTTGATCTTCTTTGGCGGTTCATCAAACAGGTCGTTGAACATGTCGTACAGGCTGGGTTTCTCACTGTCCATGAACGGTGCGTCGTCCAGTGGAGCAAAGCTCTTGATGTTGTCATTCCCTGCCACCAGAGCATCACCGTCGTTGACTCCGCCACGCGAAAACGGATCAAACTCACCCGTGCCTCCAGAACTTGGCAGAAAGCCCTTCAAAGCCGCTGTGACCATGTTGGTTCCGAAACCGGCAGCGGTCAGCAACAGCAAGAGCGGAACGGCTAAACCCGTGGCCAGCCAAAGCAATGGACGGTGGATTCGGTCAGCCTGAGCCAGTCTCCGATCGACAGTTTCCCACCACGAGGCGACCAGCCATATCACACAGGCCATCGCAAACAGGATAGTCAGCGGCAGCAGTCCGCGAGCATTTGAAATGGTGCAACTGAAGATCGTCAGAAACACAGCACTCATCATCGCCAGTCGCTGAAATGTCAGCCGAAAGCCGCACACGACAAGAGCCAGCATCAGGTTGCTCTGACTGTGCATTACCAGCACTTCAAACGGTTGTCCTTGCTCGAAGAACAAACGTTGAATCGGTTCACATAACAGACTCAGCGTCACGACCATGACGAGTGCGGGCAGAATGACGGACGAATTATGCAGCAGCCGAACGCGAACACGAAAAAAGGCGGTGCCAACAACGACAAGTAACGTCTGCATCGCAATTTCGAAGGCACACCACCATGTGTGGCGATGGTCTTCGTGTTCCGTCAGCGTGAAAATGCTGGCGGCAATCAGTGTCGCTGCGATGCAGATGATCTGCAGTCGCAGACTTGCCAGCATAGGGATCGTGTTTGTGACATGACGTTCGTCGGACTTTACGGCGTGAGATCGCCGAGTTCGTCGCGACTGGGAAATGAAGCGTGAATGCACAGCTTTCATGACAGTTGTTTCCTCCAGATCGCAGTCAAATGGGCAAGCGATTCACGTGCCTCGATGCTGATCCACGCAGCAGAGACCGGATAGCCGTTCTCAACCTTGCCTGACCCGCGTGTGACCACAATCTGATGCGGACGATCGAATTGAAATCCTGAGTCCGTCGTCACCGTGATCGCAAAATCTTTTTGACCATTCATTGACCGGCGATGTAGTGACCGCGCCCTGCCAGTCGGTGAAGCAACCTCCAGAATCGCCAGTGCATCCATCGCTCTCTGCAATCCGCCAGCGCTCGCCCCGATGATGTACAGATCCTGCCCAGCCAGCAGTTCGATTCGACAATGCTGACGATGCAGCGAATCACATAGACTGGCAGCGACGCGAATGCACTGTTCGAACGTGGCACTTCGAAAATCTTGCGGATGGCTTTCCGGTGACAGATCCAGGACGACTCGGACGGAACTCATCAACGGAGCCTGTCGTTCGGTAACTATCAGCGTCTGCTGGCGCGCGGTCTGAGCCCAGTGGACTCGCCGCAGACTGTCACCTTCGCGAAACAATCGAGTCCCCAGGATGTCGCCGAATTCTCCGACTCGGCGATCTGAAAAGATTTCTTCGCTCAGTTGTGATTCTGCAGCATCCGGCAGTCCCGGCAGAAAAACGGTTTCCGGCCAGACGCTGAGCCGACCATCGACGTCCGCCGTACGTCGCGATCGAAACAAACCAAACGGAAACGATGTTTCCACTTCCGCCAGGCCATTCAATGGATACAGCCCGCGTCGTCGAGCCACGAAGGGCCACGTGTATTCGATGGTGGACCAGGCGGGAACTCGCGCGAAGGCAATCCCTTCGTCACTGTCCGCCAGCGATCTGTCCGACGTCATACAACCGGAAGCAAAACCGTTGATGAGCGACAATCCCCAGACCGGCAGCGGCCAGCGATTGTGAATTCGCAATCGCACCAGGGCGGCTTCGCCGAATCGAATTCGCCGAACATCGAACATCACGTGGCACGAAATACCGCGCATCGCCACCCATGGCAGTACCGTGCCTAAACCGACGACGGACAGCAGCAGTGCTGTGAAAGTGAAGATCCACGGATTTACAAACGTTCCGCAGAGTGCTGATCCCGCCACCGCCAGAACCAGCACCCAGAACGGATTCTTTAACCAGTATACCCAACGATTAACCCCGGGACAGAAATCATTCGACAGTAGCGCCGAGGCCTTGTCCAGCACCTTGCGACCATGACTTAGTGATAACGATGTCATGTTGATCTGAACCTTCGTTTACAAGTGCGCCCATGTAACAGGGTATCCCGAACTGTGCACAGGTCGGATTACGTTCGCTGCAACCAACCATGTACCTGAATGACGTCTGTCACTCAGTGTTACAATCTCCTGAAGCAATGCCGCCATCACATCCACCGAGCGCGCAGAAATCTCGAGGGCTGAGAAGAATCATTTCAAATCGGTCATCAAAGCACGTTCCCGCGCACAACCTGTGCCAGAATCGAAGGAACGAGCAGCCAAACACTCAGGCCAGGAACTATCTCAGAACTCGCCCACAACCTCGCCACCCTGGATCGTCGCCAGCGATTGGTAAACACCTTGGTCGATGTTCTCGCTGATAAAGCGACATGATCCATCACCCAGCACAAACTGCGCACCACCTGTGTGATTGCTGCTGAAGTCATCGAAATGTGCCGCCGGATTGTTGGGCGTATGGTCCGCCGATCCGAGAACCCGCTGGAAGGCTTCTTCGCCTTCCGCAACCATCCCTGGCCAGGTGGAATACCAGCCATCTGAGACCTTCGTGCGGCGTTCACCAACAATGAAAGTATTCGTCGTGCCATCAATGATGTCACGGAACCGCACGGCACTGTTGTGATAGAAAATTCCATCACCTCTGCACTGGCCACTGGGAAGGACCGGCGCGGTGCCTGGCGAGTTCTCGCAACCATCGAGCTCCTCTGTCCCGAACGAGCCAATATAATTGGCAATCGGAAGCTCCACGATCACTATTCCCGGGCTGCCTTCTTCTTCAATCTTCCAGCGTTCAGGCTGAGGATCGGAAGGGCAGCGAAATGCCTCAATCGTGTGGTTCAGAAACCCGAGGTTCACAGTGTCATGGATCGCAAAATTTGCATTGAACTGCGAATAGAGATTCTGCTGCTCAATGTAGGGCAGAATCATCGTGCCCCAGCCTGCGCCGTTGATGCCTTCATGGGCATTCGGCAAACGAGTCGTCGGATCAACTGCAATCCAGCCGGATGGGAACATGTTGTGGACGTCATGATAATTGTGCAGAGCCAGTCCGATCTGTTTAAGGTTGTTCTTACATTGCGTACGTCGAGCGGCTTCTCGAGCGTGCTGAACTGCGGGCAAGAGCAGCGCTATCAGGATTGCGATGATGGCAATCACCACAAGAAGTTCGATGAGTGTAAAACCACGATTGTTCTCAGAACGAGTTTTCATATGACTGCCCCAGACAATAGTCGGAATAAATGTCAAAGGATCACGAAGCAGACGATGCGCATACGCATGCTTCAGGAAAGAGAACACTGCCACAAAAAAAGGCGGATTACGCACTTCGCGTGACTGTAGACGCGATGTTCCGCGACTTGTTTCGTTTGTTGAAACAAACGGCACAGCTGCCGACGAGGCGATCGCTTGGCACAATGTGAATATGCCCGGTCGAGGAATTTGTTCCCGCGGTTCAACTGCAGAACGAGCGGGCTAAACCACTAATTTTCATGCGACACCATTGACATGGTCGCATGTATTCGTGATTCAGAACCTCATCGCGCAAACTTCGCTCAGCCGACTGGCGGCGCGCGGCATTGTAGAGGCAGACCAAAGCCAAGCAGCGGGTCTGCACATTCGGGAATGAAAATGGTCGATGTCTGTTCGGATAGAACCGGCAAGTCAATATTCAGAGCCAGTACTCGTGGTGCCGCAATCGCTTGGCAGATTGCACAATTTGCACAGTCATGCGGCGCGGAATCGTCTGGAGAGTCACTTCCGTCCGGAGCAGGCGAATCAATGCATTTTGTGGCTCGGTGTTGATGAGAGCCGCCTCTGTGATGATGGCAACCGCAACTCGTCGCAACTTGTTTCGTGTCGATCTTTACGCAACAAGAGCCACCGTCGATGGCATGCAGCCACGCCGCACTCGACGGAAGAAGCAGCTGCAGAATCAGCAGCGTCCAGGTTGCAAATTGAGTGCAATGCTTCAGCATGTTCTCGCGACTAGCGAAAAAGGTGGAATATGCGGCAATCGCATTATGACCCTCAGGCATACGACAAGTCTATCGCATTCGCAACACGATTCGCTTGATTTCTCCCTAAACGCAAAAATTCACTTTCACCTGCAGGCGGCACAGCGTGAAGTGACGGGCAGGAAGCGAATTGCCGAGATGATTGCAAAATTTCAGCAAAGCTAAAACAATTGAATTGCCGGCTGAGTACCTTCGCGATGCGCGGATTCTGAATTTGTTGGGATGTCGTTCGAGCCTGAAACTGGTTTGGAGAAAGATCCCTGAGCCTCAGTAAACAGCAGTTTGAACGACTGCATTTCACGGAGGACTCAGGGATGAATGCATAGTATCAGCGGCTGCAGGATGCCGCCAGAGATGTTGTTCGACAGATTCGGGAACTGGAAGAAGAGACATGGGTTTGGATCGGCCTCGGAGCTGTCTGTGATGGAGCGACGACTGGATGAGCTGGTGGTCAAACGCGGCTCGCTGGCGAAGGCTGTGATTCAACTGCGAAGTGTCAACTCCGACGGATTTCGTGAGCAACAACGGCGGTTCATTCGCAGTCTGCCTCAGAAGTATCATTCCCACGGAACACGGCGCAAGGTCGTGCATCTGTCTGGCGGAGTGGATGTGACTTAATTTCCAGCGATAAAAAGAACCTGCGAAGGCATCGCGGAAGCCGCAGCGTCGTCAGTGTGGATGGCCGTCGAGTGCGTCTGCGAGAACCTTCTAAAGAACGCACGAAGAAAGGTCGAAAGAAGTTTGCGGGGAACTGGCGTGAGCCTCGATTGTTCATCATTTATGCGGTCGATGACAAGGGTCGCATGTCGGATGATTTTGCTCCAATCATCGACGGGACTCTGGCTTCCTGCGACCGGCTGTTCGAAATGCTGCAGGCGTATCTGATCAGCCTGAAGATCACCGAAGCCAGTCGAATTCTGTTCGTGGCTGACGGAGCCGCCGGGATCCGGGGCCGCATCCCAAAGCTCATTGCCGCACTAGAACTCAGGGCCGATCAGGTTCAGCAACTGATCGATTTCTGGCACGCTTTGGAATACCTCGGCAAGATTGCGGACAGCAAGTCACTCAAAGGCTCGATTCGCAAACGCTGGCTGACGACTCAGTAGAAGCGGCTGGGGCGTGGCGAGATGGGCTCAAAGCCGACCGAGCCGAAGAACGCTTTCTGCAAACAACTTGCGCCATCGGTAACCGCGTCGCATGATCCCAACAAATTCAGAATCCGCCAAGGGTTCGGTTATCCGAACGTATTTGCATGCGCTGTCGTTGGCTGTCGTCTCGTGAAACGATCGTTTGAACGTTGCGGTCATGCGAAATCAGATTCCCTGTTCATTGAATGAGGCAAATGCCGGAATCAATTCCAGTCCTTTATGAGGCAACTTCCCGACGTGAATCAAGACAATGAGAACATCGCACGTTTTTACATGCGATGTCTCTTTCCCAACTGTTTCTCGGGAGAACCATGATCATGTCCGCGTCAAATCCAAGTCCTTGCCATTGTGGATGTCAAAGTGTTAAGCCGAGTTCTCGGGAGACGTCCGCGGCACGTGCGAACTCTCTCTTCGTGCCCGCGCCAACTGTGCATGCGCAAATCGTTCATGAGGTTCTCAATTCCCCCGGGTTGCCACTTCCCTCTCGCTTAAAGGGCTGGTTGGAACCGCAGTTTCACGCGAATCTCGATCACGTCAGAATTCATCTGGATGACCGCGCGTTCGAGGCGGCATGGGAAATTCATGCGCTCGCTTTCACGTATTCCAATCACATCGTCTTTGGCAAGGCCCATTTTGCTCCCCACACCTGGACGGGACTCCGGTTGCTGGGGCATGAACTGGCCCATGTGCTCCAGCAAACGGAGCCCGGTTTGCAGGACAGGCCGGATGAGGAAACCGACGAGCGGCGACTCGAGCTGGAAGCGGATGTGGTCGGCCAGCGACTGCGTCTGGGGACACTCGCCCTCGATGACGGATTTCAACCGCGCGGTGGACCAAGGAGCATCCAATTGCTGGGAACCACTCCCGGCTGTACGGAAGGCCAGCGTCAAATGATTCATCAGTCCATTTACGATGCAAACAGCTGGGTTGTCAAGGCGATTCGCAAGATGGAAGAACGCCCGCTGTCCAGCGGTGTGCTCTCCAGCCTGCGACGCAATTTCGGGAGAATTTATGGCGTTGCGGCAAACGCGGAATTGATTACAGGTCGGCTGCGTTGGGCGCTCAACGAAATGCTGCGAATGCCAATGGCCTGCAACTCCACAGACGCGATTTGCGTTACAGGCGGGAATTGCGGATTCGCGGTGGCTGGTTCTCTTGCGACGACGATCTGCACCAATGTCACGCTCGCGGCTGACACGACAGCAGTCTTTCGGGCGGGGTGCGTGCTCCACGAGTCGTTTCATGCCACGTTCAGCCAGTTCACCGTGGATGAATACTCGGGCTGGCACGGGAATTCGGGCTCGACCGGAAACTATCCAGGCACCGGAACAGATCCCCTCGTCAATGCCGATTCCTACACCACGCTCTGCATGGATCTGTCGTAACGTTGGCACGGCCGTGTAATGAAAAGGCGATGCTGTCGTTTCAGCGGCGCTGCGCGAGCCGTCCGGCAGCGGTTCCCCAAATTTCCGCGGCGCGACAGTCGCCGGGCAGGTTGCGCTGCTCCGCTTCAATGGCTGACCCCTGGAGTGTGCGACGGAGGCCCGGTGACATTCTCTTCAGTCACGAGGCGAACCGTCGGCGTCATGATTCCGTTCTCAGCGTTATAGACTCTTCGGCCAAACTTAAAGAACAGGGCAGGCGTCACCAACTGGTCCAGAACTGTCGATGTCAGCATGCCGCCAAACACAACCAGGGCGAGTGGATACAGAATTTCCTTTCCGGTTTGCCCGGCTCCAAACAGCAGCGGCAGCAGTCCGATGAAGCTCGTGGCAGCCGTCATCATCACAGGCGAAAGACGCTCCAGACTCCCTCGAATGATCATCGCTTCACCAAACATTTCGCCCTCGTGCTTCATCAGATGGATGTAATGCGAGATCATCATGATGCCGTTCCTGCTGACAATTCCAATCAGGGTAATAAACCCAACCCAGTGCGCCACCGAAAGACTCGTCGCGCTGATCCAGACTTGCGGCCACTGCCACCACGCCGCGGCGTGCAGGGCTTCAGCCGACGGTTGATTGACGATCAGCAGCGTAATGACCGACCCGAGCGCTGCCAGAGGAATGTTGGCCAGCACCTGCAACGCGGCCCGCCACGATTCCAGGCATTTCGTCAACAGCAGAAACACTCCGATCACCGAAACACTGCCCAGCACCAGCAGTCGAAAGTTGGCTTGTTGTTGTGCCTCAAACTGGCCGCCGTATTCGATGTGATAGTTTTCCGGCAACGTTCGCAATCGCTCCTCAATTGGCCCAGCCCGCTGTTTGATCTCTGCCACAACACTTGCCAGATCGCGTCCCTGGACGTTGCAGAAGACCACAATCCTCCGCTGAACGTGTTCGCGATTCAGCGTATTGGGCCCCGTGGTGTCCAGCACATCGGCGACTTCACCCAGTGAGACTCGGCGACCGGACGGCGTTTCCAGAATTGTCTGCTGAATCACGTCGGGATCGTTACGCGAGGCTTCGTCGTACCAGACGACCAGCCCAAAGAATCGATCTTCGTCCAGCACTTGTGAAACAACTCGTCCCTTGTACGCCGTTTCCAGCAGTGTGGCGACATCACCCGGCGCCAGCCCGTACCGCGCCGCATCGTCGCGACGAACCTGCAGACGGACCTGTGAGACTTCCACTTGCGGCTCCAGTTGCAGGTCGACGACGCCACGAACCTGACTCATCGCCGTGTAGACATCCTGGCTGGCATCGCGTAGTTCCCGCAGATCACTGCCGAAGACTTTCACGGCAATCTGAGCACGAACGCCCGACATGATGTGGTCCAGTCGATGCGAGATGGGCTGGCCAATATTGGCTTTGATACTCGGAATGGATGTGATCCGATCACGAATCTCTGCCAGGACCTGCTCACGAGGTCGCCCGCTCGTCTCGAATCCCCACAGATGCGCGATGGGAATCAGTCGCAACGCGGCGAAGCCCCAGCCTGGTTTTGACTGCTGATACTCCTGAACACGCACGTCGATTTCAGACGAGTTCACTCCTTCGGCATGTTCGTCCAGTTCCGCGCGGCCCGTGCGACGTGAGATCGAAATCACTTCCGGGATTTCCAGCAGCAGCATTTCTGCGCGTTCGGCCAGCCGCTGACTTTCATCCAGACTGGTGCCCGGCTCCGTCTGAAAGCTGATCGTGAATGTGCCCTCATTGAATGGCGGCAGAAACTCGCCACCCATCCAGAACAGCGACACCATCGCGATTCCAACCATCACAAGGGTCACACCCAGCACAGTATTTGCATGACGCAGTGTCCATCGCAGCATCACTGCCGTGGCGGACTTTAAGAACCGCAGTACGAACGGATCGCCCTTCTCGTGCAGGAACCTGGCTTTCGGCAGCAGATACGATGCCAGCACAGGAGTCACCGTCAGAGACACGACCAGCGACGCAAACAGTGACGTCATATAGGCCACGCCGAGTGGTGCAAACATGCGCCCTTCAAGACCGGCCATCGAGAACAGCGGAAACACGACAAGCACCACAATCAATGTGGCATACACGATCGAATTGCGAACTTCACAGGATGCGTCGTAGATGACCTGAAGGGTGAGATTTTTGAATTGTGATTTTTGATTTTCGATTGAGGCAAATCTCAAATCATCAATCGCAAATCGAAAATGACTTTCTTTCAGCCGGCGATAGATGTTCTCGATGTCAACGATCGAATCATCAACAAGATCTCCAATCGCAACCGCGATTCCTCCAAGCGTCATCGTGTTGATGGAGATGCCAAACCAGCGAAAACAAAGCACTGTCAGCAGAATTGAAAGTGGCATCGCGGTCAGCGAACTGATACTTGTCCGGAAGTTCCACATGAAAATGAACAGCACGACAACGACCCAAATCGCTCCGTCGCGAATGGCTTCGACAACATTCGAAACGGCAGCTTCGATGAAGTCTGCCTGTTTGAAGATTCGTTGTTCAATGACGACACCTTCGGGCAAGTCTCGCTGTAATTCTTCGAGGACTGTCCCGATTTGCCGATCAAGTTTCAATGTGTCGGCATGCGGCTGTTTCTGAACCGCCAGAATCACGGCCGGGCCGCCTTCGACTCCATCGCCCGTCCGTACAAGCACACTGCCGTCGCCACGCTGAACCGGGCCACCGAACCGTACGTCGGCCACTTCTTTCAACAGCACCGCCCGCTGAGTACGCCACACGACCGGCGTGTTTTCAATTTCTTCCAGAGTCAGGCTTTGCCCGCTGATCCGGATCAGTGACTCGCGCGGCGATCGCACCATGATGCCGCCACCCGCCAGGACATTCGCCTTCTCAGCCGCTTCGGTCAGCTGTTGCAGCGTGATGTTCTGCGCAGCGAGTCGCGCGGGCGAAGTAATAATCTGATATTGCTTCAAAATTCCGCCCATGACCGTCACCTGCGAGACGCCTTCCACAGCGAGCAGTCGATTGCGAACGGTGAATTCGCCAAGTGTCCGCAGCTCCATATCCTGTTCGCTGGCCGCGGCGGCGTCCTCCGGCTGCTTTGCGGATCGCAGGCCGAGGAGCATGATCTCGCCCATGATCGACGAGATTGGTGCCATCACAGGATTCACGCCGTCCGGAAGTCGTTCGCGGGCAATCTGCATCTTCTCGGCGACAATCTGTCGGTCGCGATAAATGTCGGACCCCCAGTCGAATTCGACCCACACGATCGACAGACCAATTCCGGACGCAGACCGAACTCTCTGAACTCCCGTCGCTCCATTCAGCAGGTATTCCACGGGCCGAGTCACCAGGACTTCGACTTCTTCCGGTGCCAGGCCGGAAGCCTCGGTCATAATCGTGACCGTTGGCCGATTCAGATCCGGAAACACATCAACTGGCATTTCGCTCAACTGATAGCTGCCGTAAACCATCACGATCATCGCCGCGATCAGCACGAGGCCGCGATTTTTCAGAGAGAAGGCGATGACCGCATTCAGCATTACAACTCGGCCTTTCGCAGTCTCAGAGCATTCCCGACGACTGAAAGCGAACTCAGACTCATGGCGACACTTGCCCAAACCGGCGAGATCAGCAGTCCGAAGATCGGATACAACAACCCGGCTGCGATCGGAACACTGGCGACGTTATAGATAAAAGCCAGAAACAGGTTCTGGCGAATATTCCCGATCGTTGCGCGGCTAAGGCGGCGGGCGCGCACAATGGCCCGAAGGTCGCCTTTGACGAGTGTGATTCCGGCGCTTTCCATTGCGACGTCCGTCCCGGAGCCCATCGCAATCCCAATCTGGGCCTGAGCCAGAGCGGGAGCGTCGTTGATTCCGTCACCTGCCATGGCCACCACGCAACCTTCGGCCTGAAGTCGCATGACGACGTCGCGCTTCTGATTCGGAAGCACTTCTGCAATGACTTCATCAATACCGAGTGACTTTGCGACTGTCTCGGCTGTTCGCCGACTGTCACCCGTGACCATGATGATCCGCAGTCCTTCAGCGTGCAGTTGCCGGATCGCATCCGGCGTGGTGCTCTTGATCTGATCTGCGACTCCGAGCAGTCCGGCAAAACGTCCATCGATCGACAGGGCGATCACGGTTTGGCCTTCACCCCGCAGCTGATCCATCCGGGATGCAGCATCGCCGACTCCGACCCTGTGACTGGACAGCATCTCGGAATTCCCCAGCATCACCTGTCGCTGACCGACGGTGCCGGAAATCCCCTTGCCGGTCACCGAGACAAAATTACTTGTTTCCGACAGCTGTAGTCCTCGTGACTCTGCTCCCTTCACGATCGCTCCTGCCAGTGCATGTTCGCTGCTGCGTTCCAGAGACGCTGCCAGACCAAGCATTTCATCACCGGTGAAACCGATCGCCGGTTCGACCGTGACGAGCGTGGGTTTTCCGGCTGTGAGAGTTCCTGTCTTGTCGACAATCAGTGTGTCGGCTCGCTGCAGAGCTTCGAGAGCCTCCGCATTCCGAATCAGAATTCCATTCTCGGCTCCGCGTCCGACACCCACCATGATCGCCATCGGCGTTGCCAGACCCAGCGCACACGGACATGCGATGATCAGCACAGCCACCGCATTGACCAGGCCGTGGGCCAGTCGAGGTTCGGCTCCCCACAAACTCCAGATGACAAATGTCAGGATGCTGACGAGCAGGACGGCAGGCACGAAATACCTTGACACCTGATCAACGGTTTTCTCGATCGGCGCACGCGTCCGCTGGGCTTCACCAACCATGCGAATAATCTGCGCCAGCAGAGTGTCGGAGCCGACTTTTTCGGCACGAATGAGCACGCTGCCTGTCCCGTTGACCGTTGCCGCAATGACCTTGTCTCCGAGCGTTTTCTCCACGGGAATCGGTTCACCCGAGATCATGGATTCATCAACTGAACTGCTGCCTTCGATGACCACTCCGTCGGCGGGGATCTTTTCACCCGGCCGCACGCGCAAGACGTCGCCTCGACCAATGAGTGCGAGTTCCACATCCTCTTCTCGTCCGTCTGCCCCGACTCGGCGCGCTGTTTTAGGGGCCAGGCCCAGCAGACGTCTGATCGCACTCCCGGTCTGACTTCGGGCCTTCAATTCCAACACCTGTCCCAGCAGAATCAGTACCGTGACGACGACCGCCGTATCAAAGTAAGGCATCACGGAACTGGCGGAATGCCGAAATCCTGCAGGAAATGCGGACGGAGCGATCGTCGCCACTGCGCTGTACACGTACGCCGAGCCAACTCCCAGTGCAATCAGCGTAAACATGTTCGGGCGCATGCTGCGGAACGACAGCCAGGCCCGCTCGTAGAACGGCCAGCCGCACCAGATCACCACCGGTGTCGCCAGCAGCAGTTGCAGCCAGTTCAATGCGAACGCCCAATGATGCAGCGGATTGTCAGGAAGCATGTCGGCCATGGAGACCAGGAACACCGGCAGTCCCAGCACAAGTCCGACCCAAAACCGTCGTGTCAAGTCGATCTGTTCGGGGCTCGGCGCGTCGACAGGTTCGCCCGTCCGCAATTCCAGAGCCATCCCGCATTTCGGACAGGAACCGGGGTGATCGCTGACAATTTCCGGATGCATCGGACATGTGTACTCGATGGATCCCGTCATGCGATGCAGCAGATCAGGACTCTTCGCGGTGATGTTTCCATCGCCAGCACAGCACGAGTTCGCCGGTTGCGGAGTCGTGTAGTTTTCGGGCGAAGATTGAAACTTCGTATGGCACGACTTGCTGCAGAAGTAGTATGTCGTCCCTGCATGCTCAAACGAAGCCGCCGCATGTGCCGGATCAACCGTCATGCCGCAGACCGGATCAATGGCCGGCGTCGATTCCGGCTGAAGCCTCAGCCCCGTCCCTTCTCCCCCTGGCAGGGGCAGAAGCTGGCCGTTCGGCCGGATGAGGGGATGTTCCTGCGATTGGATCGGCAGGCTGGAATTGTTTGGTGGATTGGTCAAAAGTCGTCCTTCGTTGCAGTTTCCCTGAATCATCGTAAAGCGGCATAACCCGTCTGCAAGGCTCTGGCTCCGCTGACAGCCACTGAGTCGCCGAGCACAAGTCCCTCACGAATTTCCACGGCCACATCGTCGGATCGACCGAGCAGCACAAAGCGTCGTTCAAAAGTGTCATCTTCCCTGCGGATGAAGACATACGAACGAGTCCCTTCGTGAACCACCGCGGTGCGCGGGACGGCCAGGGTTGAGGTGATTTGACCGGTCTCGATCGTCAGTCGCGCCAGCATGTTATGCAGCACCGACACACGCGGCATCTGGTCCAACTCAATCCAGACCGACAGCGTACGGTCGTCACGTCCCACAGAACGGCTGCTCCGGACGAGAGTACCGATAACGACCTCGTTTGCATCCGCGACAAACCGCACACGAACCTTTTGTCCTTCTTTGACACGCGACACATCCCGCTCGGAGACAAATCCCAGAATCCAGACCTGAGACAAATCATGGATCTCAAATAATGCCTCATCCGGCTGTACCACATGGCCCAGCACCTTGTCGAAGTCTACGACCACTCCGTCGATCGGTGCCCGAACGGGAAGAGTTGGCACCAGCGTTCGGGTCATGAGCAGCTGATTCAACTGCTCGTCCGACATGCCGGCTGTCTTCAAACGCTGTTCGACGTGTTCCCGCAGACTGTTGGACTGATTGAGGCGACTCTCTGCTTCCCAAAGACGCCGCTGTGAAACGGCGTCGCGTGCTTCGCGGAGGTTCTCCATCACCGTCTGCTGCAATCCGGCATCAAGGTGGGCCCTGAGGAGGTCGAGCTGAAGATTCTGAAACTCCTGACTGATGATTTCTGCCAGCACTTCGCCGGCACGGACCTTCTGACCACGGTCCACGAGAATGCGAGCAATCGATCCACTGAGTTGTGCGGCCGCGATCGTCCGGCGCGTCGGCGGCACGTCCACAAGGCCGTCAATTGTGATCGTCTCCGCCAGAGTCATCTGTGATGCCGGCTGCAACGCGAGTCCGATATCGCGTGACGTTTCCGGACTGATCCGCAGAACTCCCTTAGTAAAAAAACTGCCGAGTTCATGACTGCCACGCAGGACGACGCGATCTCCGGGATAGACGTTTCCTCCACGCACTTCGATCAAATCACCCATCCGCTGACCGAGGACGACGGTCTGCTTCTGAAAGGTTGAGTTAACCTGCGTTTGCTCTTCTTCCACAAGGACAAATCGTTCGGCCCCGTCCCGAATAACCGCAGACATCGGCAGCACGACTTTGTCGCCGGCAGTTCCGATCTTCAGCTGAACCTGTCCGGACATCCCGGGCAGCAGGCGCGGTTCCTGAGGCGACGCATTGCTGAGCGAGGCCCAGACCGTTCCGAGGTGTGTCTGGGGATCAAGGAACTGACCGAACACATCAACCTCCGCGGGAAACGTTTCACCCGGCCAGGCCGTCAGCGTCAATTCCAGCGTCTGTCCGACGGCGACCTGCGCCAGATCTTTCTCGAGCACATCGACCTTCAGCCAGACGGTCGACAAATCCAGCACTTCAAACAGGTGTTCCTTCGGACTGATGACCTTGCCGATCGACAGGTCGGCATGAGTCACCACTCCGTCAATCGAACTTTTCAGTGAAAGTCGCTGCTGCCGGGGTTCATGGGGAGCCTGCAGAATCGCTTCCAGAATTTCGACAGGCAGTTGCAGCCCCATCCATTTGGCCCGCGCAAGCTCCAGTGCAGCACGGCTTTGTTCGACCTGATTTTGCGCTTCGATAAATCGGATCTCAGGAATCGCACCGGTGCGACTGGCGGCCTCAGACGATGCCACAAGCCTGAGTGACAGGTCAAGTGTTGTCTGAGCGGTCCGCAGCTCAAGCTGCAGCAACTCAAGTTCAGGACTGTCCAGCTCGGCCAGCACCTGCCCGGCCGTGACAGTTTCTCCGGGCGTCACGAAGAGTTCCACAATCCGTCCCGAGAGCGGTGAACTCACCATGGCATGACGATTCCACGGTGATACCAAAGTCCCGTAAGCCAGAATTGAACGCGACAGCGGCTGCGGTCCGACTTCAGCCGTCTGGACATCCAGCGTTCCCCGCGCGGCCTTTGTCAGCACCATCTTTCCTGTTTCGGCATTCACTTCCATTCCGCGCGTGGGTAGCGGCTTGTGACCTTCATGCGCCTCCGCTGAGGGCACGTCAATCAGAAACCACGACAGAAGCAAATGGCCGATCAACCATTTCTTCACCTGGTCGCAAGTTCCAAAATCTCTGCCGACATCCGGTTGTGAATCAAGCACCATCAATCTCGTCCTCCCAGCGATTCACTTCTGATCGCCGCGATCCCCGTTAGCATCCCCGGTCATTCCACTGCCATGACAGCCGGAACAGTGAAAACTTGTCCCTTTCGCTGAAACTGCCCCCAGGCTTTGTACATTCCTGGCCGGCCGAAATGTGCTGCGAACGTCACTTTTCCGACTTCACGTGGTTGCGATTCTGCATGCGCATGCACATATTCGCCCGTGCCCTCGCCAATGACGACAAGATGCCCCATCGCTCCAAGATAGGGCTCAAGGTCAGTCAATGGCGTGCCAGCCAGATCTCTGTGCAGAAACGTCACCTGCCATTCGCTGTCAACCTTCTGCGCCGACACTTCCGTCTGCGAATCCTCCAGAGTCACTGTCACAGGCACATTTGCCTGCAACGGCGGTGCGGCGGGCGGTTCCCCGGCGATACGCAGTTCGTGGCGAATCGTCTGCTGACCTTCACCCTTCGGCTGACAATCCACGAAGACCCAGTAGGTTCCGGCGGTTGGAAACGCGATGTCAACGGTGGCTGTGCCATCCGACGCGATTTGCGGATGCAAATGCTGAAACTCATCCAGAGCATCCCGGACCACGATGAAGTGCATTGGACGCTCATGCAGCAGATCGAACTCCTTCAGAGCTGTGCCTTCTCGCGTCAGATGAAATCTGAGTGCTGTCTCGCGTCCCGGACGCAGGTCATCTTCTCCGGCATCCAAGACCAGCGACGCCGGTTTGACAGTGTCACCCATGCCCGGCATGCCTGCGTGGCTCAGGCCTTTGCCGGAGCCATGATCCGCATGAGCCATTTCCTTATCCGCCGATGACGGAAGCGAATGCGTTGAAACAGGTTTGCCTGGTGCCGGTGCGTCTTGTGAGCACCCGGCGAACATTCCGAACGACAATCCGGCAAGAACAACAAATCCAGCGATCATTTTGGCCATGGATTTTCCTTTTGAACTGCTTGCAAAAGCACATGCTTAAGCGGTTCGGCGCGAGCCTTCCGGCGAATGTTCCTCGCGCTGCTCCGCCCTAACAGACGGCGGGCAGCTCGCGCTGCTCCGCTTAAATGACACGGCGAATACCAGTAGGTCTGCAGTGTCGACGCAATCTGATCAATTCTCCACGGCCCCGTTATCGGCCTTCATCTTCGCAACCGCTGCCAGAGTTTGGTCTGGATTCTCCTGCGCCTTGGATTTACACCCGCTGCAGCACAGGAAGACCGATTCTCCCTTGATCTCCAGCTTCAGCGGCGTTCCCATTGATCCGAGCAGATTGCTGCTCATCACAGCACAGTACTTCTGAGCATCCACCGTCTTTCGATCCTCGGCACTGAGTTTCCCCAGCACGAGCGCGATATCGGAGTCAGGCTGAGAGTCGGCAGCATCAGCTTCGGCCAGCACAGATTCTGTCGATACATCCGCCGTGGTGGGTGCGGTCTGCGTCTGACAGCCAGTCGCAAACATTCCAAGAGCTGCACAGCAGAACCAGGACTTCCATGAAATACACATCATCATTCTCCGGGTAAAGGGACCTTCAAAGGACGGCTCAATTCAACTTAATGTAGCTGTCCGGCACCTGCAGTTCATCAGGCCGTTCCTTCGCCAGCTTGACGAACTCATCGACGCAGGGCGGACAGCAAAACTGATAGGGCTTGCCATCGATGACCCAGGTGAATTTCGGATTGGCCTTCGTCTGCGTCACCGGGCAGATCCGATCACCGGCCTTCGGAAACATGTCGTGAGACGACGCAACTCCCTTAAACTTCTGCGACGCTGTCACGCCACCGTTAGCCTTGATGTCAGCATCCGTATATTTGCCGGCTGCCGTCAGATACAAAGTTTTCTCTTTGTCGGCACCAAGTCCGGCAGGCATGTCTTCCTCATGGCTTTCCGTGACCGTGGTGAAGCCCACCCGAAACCGTTCCCCGGCAATTCGCAGGTTGGGAATCGTGACGTCCAATTGTTTGCCTCGTAGTGCTTCCGGGAGCTGTCCCACAAATTGTGATGTCTTGTCGGGACCGTCCCCGTCCTGAGGAACGGCCGTCAGTTCAACCGCAGTCGCATCCGGCTCGCCGACGATTTTAACGTAGGCTTTGATGGGCTGGATGTCGACCTCCTGAATTCGAGTCTCATCCTTGCCAAGCATCAGAAGTCGGAAGTCACCGCCCTTTTCAATCACTGCTTCTGCGTGATAGCTATCCGAGCCAATCGGGACAATGATCCCGCCGTGAGCGCCGGGTTTGTGAGGATGCTCCTCTTCAGTGAGCTTGTCCGCATCACTTTTCGTCACAACCCCATTGGGCAACGTTGGCGTCGATGCTGACTGATCAGTCGAATTTGCAGCCGCGGTCACGGGAGCGACTGCATCCGGCGACGATTCGGCACCGCAACCCGCGATCACCATCGCCAGCAGCCCGGCTGGAACAGTCAACCAGCGGAATAATACATGTTGCAGGTTCATAAGGAGACTCCTTTCGAATATCGGAACACAATGGCGGTAAACACAGGCGATAGAAAATCGCGAGGACTCTGAAATTCTGCAGGAAACAGGCTGCCCATGGAGTTGGCAGCACTCTGAATGGAGCGCCCGAACGGCACTGCTCCGTAGTTGCTTTCTCTGCAGATCGACGGAGTTTGAGGTCAACTGTCGGGGCGGCAGAAAACCTCGGCAATTCAGATTTGCCAGCCGGCGCGGCTATGACCTGCGAGCCTGCCAAAAGTATTGCCCGGCAGCCACTCGGGGTCCGTCTGCATCAACAGCGACGGACGCAAAGCACAAGCAGAATGCCGGAGTCGTCGCGATGCGGCGCGGATCTAAGTTCCGACAGGGCCAGCGAATGAGGAGCCGCATCACCGAGCCGGGCAATGCACATCGGAACCATGTGCTGAGCGAGCTCAATCAGCCACTTGGCCGACGGCGCTGTCGGCAACAGCGATTCGCCGGTGAGTCTGGCCGCGATCGCACGATGTTGACGACATTCGCATTCGTGCTGTTGTCCGTCGGAGTTTCCAGGGCACTGCTTCGTCGAATCGTCAACAGGACAACAACAGGATTTCGGGGAGTCAATACGGGCAGCCTCCAGCATGCAGCAGCAGAACGACTGCCCGAAAAGGGTCGCTCCGATCAGCAAGATTGAGAGAATGCGATGGCACATAGTCATCCAGTCCAATTCGAACTCCGCACCGCTCAACAATAGCAGTCGGAGGACCCAGCAACCAGTCCATTTTCGTCAATTTCAATGGCCGGGATGTCCGGACAGGCAACTATCGATCTGTCACCCGGTCGAATTCTCTGAATCCACTGCCGCAATCAGGTTTGCAACTTCCTCAAGTCCTTCGACTCCGATTGCTGTCAACTGCCGCATTCCGGACTTCCAGGTGACAGCCAGCTGCCCCGGCATTTCCACAACGCTGCATTCTCTGCCACCGCACTTCGCAGAGATCGAAGGAGCGTCACCAAACCATGAGGGCTGCTCTTCGTTATGTTCGAAAACAACGAACGTCGAACCGTCCTGTCGAGTGCAAATGCTGACTGAGCACGTGCAACACGGCATTTTCAACACTCGAGTGGACGTCAGTTGATAGCCTGTCGGCAAACTGTTTCCAATCGCCGGTCGATATCCCAGCAGCGACTCCGCCGCGTCGAGAGATACCTCTACGCCCTGATAGTGCGTCGACAGTCTGTCAATGGCGGCCACAGGATCCGATGCAAACCCGGAAATCATTTCGCCGAGATTCACGGCCATCTCGGCATGATCGTTGTGGCCCTGGCCGCTCCAGTGTCCGAAACGCCAAATCCCGAGACCAAGCAGCAGACAGGCTGCAACGACAACTGCCGATACCCGAAATGGAATGCCCGTCCGGCCTGGAGTGAATGCTCGATTCGGCCT
>Ga0163144_10009315_pt1 | contig 21105 bp, 18 predicted proteins | sample OliLak19BULKMAT1_FD_123175 | JGI IMG/M metagenome (GOLD analysis project Ga0163144, IMG submission 123175) | Freshwater microbial mat bacterial communities from Lake Vanda, McMurdo Dry Valleys, Antarctica - Oligotrophic Lake LV.19.BULKMAT1 | ecosystem: Environmental > Aquatic > Freshwater >... | reverse complement strand
TTGCGGATCAGCTCATCGAAGATCGTCCCCATCGCATGGTTGTCGAGTTCTGACAGTTTCACCTGGCCATTACTGCCCAACACGGGACGTGGACTCAGATTGATTGATGGCAAACGTACGCACCTGCTATCCGCAGACATACAGATGAAGTGATTGCACGCCATTCCGATCGACTTAGGAGGCAAGGATGGAGGGCGTAACCCACCAGACCACCCACCAGAAAGACAAACAACCCCTCAACGCAAATACGCTGAGAGGCCGTTTGCCGCATTGGGACGTGGTGCCGAAGACGGGAGTCGAACCCGTATGCATGTTGAGTCCAACGGTTTTTAAGGGCGTTTTTCGGCGCGGACTGAGAAAGACACGTACGGTCTCTATCGCATCCTAATGCGGAATGCTCAATGATCCCTAAGTCCACCAAAGCCCTTCACGGGCTGCCAATGACTCACGCAATGACTCATGCGGTGAAGCACTGTGGACGCCAGAAATGGGCCGATATGCATTGATGAGCACCGATTGAGTCGGAAATATGGTTCAGATGATATTGCTATCTCTGTGAGCAAACGCCATACGAAAAGGCTGCTCATGCGCCTCGATCCAACCCACGCTGGATCTCATACAGCAGCAAACTGCCCGCTACCCCAAGGTTAAGGGAGTCGGTGCCGGGCAGCATCGGAATACGAACCAGTTGGTCGCACATGCGCCGCTGTTCTCGTGTAAGCCCGGCCCGCTCCTCGCCCAGTATGAGCACGAGTGGTGCCTGATAGGATGCGTTGGTGTAGACAACCTCACCATCGGGTGCCGCCCCGATGATGTGGATCTGGGAATGCTGCGCCCATGCCTGCAATGCAGCAAGATTGGTGCGGATGAACTGCTGGCGAAAGACTGCGCCCATACTGGCGCGAACCACCCGTGGATCAAAAGGATCAATCTGATTGCCAAGCACCATGAATCCAGTTGCACCAGTCGCAACAGCAGTACGGATGAGAGTCCCGAGGTTTCCAGGCGAACGTACCTGGCTCAGGGCAACCCAACACGCTGGGGCAGCAACGGGCATGCAGGGCAGTTGCATGATCTGCTGACGGACAATGGCCCCAACACCGGCCGCACGCGGTGTACGTGAAATGCTGCGGAATTGTTCGGGCGAGATGCGGATGGTTGGTACCCCAGCACGCTTATGCTGCCGCACGAGCTTGCGTGCCAATGGCGCGATCAGCAAGCGCTCACTATACACGATCGCTTCGATCCGCACGCCACTATCACTGGCGGCAACAAAATGACGCACGCCTTCCAGAAAGAAGCACCCATGCTGATCGCGCGTTCGGCGATCATGGATTAATTGGGTGATCAGATTGAGGGTGGGAATGATGGCAAGCGGCCCTTGGCCGAAGATCAAATCACTGGCCATACTCCAGTGAGCGCGCCAAGGGGCGCCGGGTATCGTTCTTCTTGTGCATTGGTGGGGCAGCAGTGCTGCAACTCATAAGGATATCCAGGCGAATATCCGCAAACATTATAGCATGTTTCGCAGATCTACCCCATCATTTCCCGACAAAAACAATTGCAGCAACGTTCGATCTGGTATGAATAACTGGAGGACCACGAAACTATGATCGAGCCAAGCAGTGATACCCTAATCATCCCCGCAGAAGCCGAGGAGCGGATCGAGGAAACCTTTGCGAGCGGTACACCAAAGCTGGCAAGCTACTGGATTGCTGATATACAGATTGGGCGACGGTTCTGGGATATGGATGGCATGCTTGGCCTAGAGTATCGCATGCACGGCGAGCATATGCACGGGTTGTTTCGACGCTGGGATGCTGGGATCTTGACCCACGAAACCGCCTATCGTGACGGAAAAGAGCATGGGACCGCCCGCCAGTATGATCAGCACGGCACGATGATCGGCAGCTATACCATGATTGATGGAACAGGCCTCGATCTCTGGTTTTACGCCGCTGGTGTACTCGCGGAAGAGCGCGCATGTCACGATGGCGCACTGCATGGATTTGAGCGCTGGTGGAATGATGATAACGCAACGATATACCAGGAGAGTCACTTCTGGCATGGTCAGGAGCATGGGGTGTTTCGCCGTTGGAATGCGCACGGACGGCTGGCGCGTGGCTACCCACAGTACTTTATAAAGGGGCGGAAGGTCACGAAACGCCAATACCTCCAGGCATCCGCCACGGATGACACACTGCCACGCTTTCAAATCGCCGATCATAACCCGCATCGGACATTGCCCATGTGCAGGCAGCCGGATACTGAGAAGGATCAGACTTCGATACGCGGATAATAGTCGTTTCGCGCTCGTATCTCAATGCTAAAGCTATCACCGAGGCGAGAACCCACGACCTGCTGTTTACGAACTATCCCAAACGCCATCCACAGCATTCCATACACGTCTTTTTCGGCATTCTGATGCAATGTATAATTCTGTACAAACCATGCATATCCACGCCAATCTGGGGTTTGGCTCCATGTTTGGCTCCATGAGGTGGCAGGCTTTCTCCTGATTTAGCTGTCGATTGCTCGTAGAGCAAGGCTCCGCAAGACACTGTGCAGGCAACTACTCTGTGGATTGCTTTGACCAGAGACGATTTGAGATAAGCCTTGTTCCGTGCGTGCTCGCATAGACGTGCTGGGTCGCTATACTTCATAATCGATCGTCAGCTCGCACGTCGCACGATGCTCCCGATCAAAATTGGTCACCTTCAGCTTCCAGTAGCGATCACCGACCGCCTGGAGATCCGCCTCCGTGATGTCGATGGTGATGGTCAGCGTCTCACCATCGCTGCCATCCTCACGAGTCCAGTGCTCACGCTGCTCGCCCATGAAGAGCAGCATCACGCTGTCCGATCCCGCAATCATCAGCCGGATCGAGAGGGTTGTTGGTTTCGCGAAGCGCAGGTACTGCTCATACTGCGCGGCTTCGGTCGTCGACCGGCCGATAGCCAGTGTGAGTGGATACACCCCTGGCTGCATGGTCTCCCACACGGCACGGGCGAATGGTTGCGCTACATACGCATACAGCGCCTGGGCAAGGCTACGAAAGAGATTGGCATAGGCCGGCGTCCACGCATCGGGCGAGGCGGCCAGGCCGATCAGGATATGATGACCCTGGCGGGCGATCAGCGCATAGTTGGGGTCGAACTGCACCCGTGCCAGTACGTCAACGACGCGGGGCAGGTGGCTTGTTCGCGGAAGGTGCAACCCAACATGATCGACCGTGTCTGGCGTGGTGGTGGGTGCAATCCCAGCTGGATCGCCAAGCCCTGGCAGCTGCGCGAACGGGTTGGGCTCGACGAGCAGCGGCATCGCCATCGCGCCATAGTGTACGCAGAGGCTAGTATTGATTTCGAGCCCCAGTTGTGCGAACAGCTTGGCAGCGCCAAACCCAATGCCGATCACTTTGCGATTCTGCAGGCGTATAATCTGTTCGCTTGTGAGGGTGACAGCCCAATCATTGGTCACGATGATAATCAGGATCTCGCCTAGTGCGGTCATTGCCGCATCAAGAGTCTGCACCACATTGACCTTTTGATCCAAGCTACTGGCTAACAGCGCGCACAATGCGCTGACTGCCGTGTGATGTGTCGGCGACTGGAAGATGACAAAGGCAGCGTCATCCATGGGGTCACTCGCCGTTTCGTCCTGCCCTATGGTGGTACCTTCAGCTTGAGCAGCCTGCTCCTCGCGGATTGGCCATGTATCAGGCAGGAGATCGAGGCGATCCTGCAGGTCGATGATGCGCGGGTGTTCGGCACCCAGGACAGGCGTGCATGCGTCAAGGGCGCGGCGATAGATCTCGCGCACGAGCCCATACTCGCCTGCTCCCGACAGCACCGCATCAATGCTGCGGATCAGTCGGAGCAACTCCTGATCCGGAGTGTCAAGCGCTGCCGGATGGATCGCGAGCACACGATGAAGCATCGGGATGGCAGATGCCTGGACGTCCTCTCCGTTCTGCACGAGCCGCTGCGCCCATGCGATCAGCAGGGTCGCGATATGCGGGTGGTCAGGGCCATAGCGTTGTTCCATCGTGGACAGGAGCTGTGCGTAGAATGACGGGAGGGTTGCGCCATTGCCTGTTGTGGCCTTGTCCTCCCCGATGTCACCCAGGAAACCAAAGGCGTTCAGAGTCGGGATCAGCTGCACCGGTTCCGCGAAGTGTGGCAGCATGTGCGCGAACACCTCGCCTGCGCGCCCGCGATCACCCTGGCGCCAGAGCAGGGTCAAGAAGCCAAGCATGGCATAGCCGCGCTCGGCACCCTGGTATCCAGTCCGCTCGTAGCTGGCGATCAGTCGCTCGTAGATCGCCCGCCCGCGCTCAAACTCGCTGTTCACTTGGTATGACGAGCCGACCAAGGCCAGAAATGCGAGCGTGCTTGGGTGATCGGAGCCAAGCTCAACATCGAGCCGCTCCAACTCCTGGGCGATCGCTGCTTCGGCCCCCGCCTTGTCGCCCTGCTTCCGCAAGACGTCACTGATCTCGACGATCAGGGAAAGCGCGGATGGATCGTGATCGCCAAGGGCGCTGCGCTGTCGCGCAAGCTGGTCGCGCAGCATCGCCAGCGCAGTCGCATGATTGCCCATGGCCTCGTGTGTCCATGTGATTTGGGCGAGCGTATTCTGGATGTGGTAATCCTCGTCCGAGTCGTAGAAACGCCGGTAGATGATGAGCAACCGCTCGTAGATTGCTAAGGATCGACCATAGGTTCTCTGCGAACGGAGCCGCATCGCCAGCATTTCCAGCGCCACACAGGTGCGCTCGTGCTCAGGGCCGAAGGCGCGCTCAAGGATCTGCACCGCCCGCTCGGCCATCGCCGTATACGGCTGCATTGGTGCCCAGAGTCGCCCCTGGTTGACAATTCGGAGGAGGCTGTCGGCCACATCAGGGTGATCGAGGCCGAGCAACTGTTCACGGATCTGCAGCGCCTGCTCGTGCAACCGCTGCCCGGCCGTGCTCTCCTCCTGCGTGGGGTGAGCATCATCCCCGAATACATTGCCGTGTTCATAGAGATACACCTGCGCCCATTCGTGGAGTGCGGTGGCCTCACGAAGCTGATCCTGAAGTTGGCGCGCGATTGCCACGGCCTGCTCGGCCTGCTCCTGCCCGCGCAGCGTGCCCACTGCCCTGACCCGCCAGATCAAGGCGCAGTGGAGCTCATAGCGTCGCTCCAGGCTTGCAGTGTCATCCTGGTTGGCCAGCTCCTGGAGTTCGATCATGAGTGCCTGCGCCTGTGCAGCACGCTCCATCTCGTAGGGATCTTCGGCTATAGGCGATATTTCCGTCACATCAGACTCCCTTGGTTGTCAGAGGCACCATCCACTGTGCGATATCTTCGATTGATAGCTATGACACTCGCTTGTTGGAGGTCGATACTCGGTCGGATGTATAGCATACTCCATATGATTGAGACAATGACCAGCACAATCTTGAGCACACGCCCAGACGATCAAGGTAAAGTATTATCTATTCATCGAAAACAAATCTTCCCGATTTGATGACACTATTGATAAAAGAAAATTGTTCCTTGCCATACTCTTCCACCTCTTGAGGCGTGTAGATATGGACATCGACTGGAATAAGGCTGGACAATAGCATGGACTTCAGATTATCTGCCCGGTTTGCCATCGGCAGATGTGTTTCCATAATTACAAAGATGTCCAAGTCACTCTTCATCGTGGCCGTGCCTTTGGCGTAGGAACCAAAGATGATCACCTTTTTCGGTTGAATTCGCGCCACAATCTGGCGGACCAGCTTGTCAATTTCTGTTGGTGTCAGCATATCAGGCAATCGTATAGTTGATGATCAGGAACAATTCCTGAATCGCGTCAACCGGCAGAGATTTGAAGTCAGCCGCACCAGCTAGCTGAAGCTTGAGCGTCCAGGTGCCGAAGTTAATCTCGCTGCCGGTCAGGTCTATGAGCGCTCGATGTAGCCCATGATAGGTGGGATCAGGAGCAAGGGACAGAAGGTCGGCGGACGTCTCGCCTATGGGCGAGAGCATGACGTTGTATGTCGCGCCATCGCCATCCTTCACCTGCGCAACCACCTCGATCTGCCTGACTTTTTTTGTTTTGAAAGCATGAGTGAAGTATGGAAGCTGATCTGGCAAGTCGTCCAGCACCAACGACTGATCGGTAGCGGGGTTGGTGGGGTGGAGAAATTTGTACCATTTGTCAGAGTATTCGCGCCTTAGATCGAAGATGCGGTATAGTCCGCGCCGATTCTCTGCTAGGGCAAAGTCGTTTATCTTCTTGTTGAGTTCCTCGACAACTACTGACCGCAACCGTTCGCCGCCTTCGCGTGCGGTGTAGTTTAGGTGGATGATGACATCGGAGATGGTGGAGATGTCGAACTGCGGAAAATCCTTGTTCAGCTTGATCTGCCAGGTACTGATGGCACCGGCGGCTTCGAAGGGCAGGTAGCGCTCATCGCGGAAGTTAAGCTCGAACATGCCATCGTCATTCTGGGCGCTGCTCGTCGCGATGGACTGGATAGCGGCGATCTCGTCGCGGAAGCGTGGGTCATCGATGGTCAGGTCGCGCACGTATTTGTTGGCCAATAGAGTCGCGTCCTTGCGCACATGATTGCTCGTTAGTGTCAGGGTGCAGGCGACGGTCGTGTACGGGCCAACAATGCAGGGGATGGATAGGCCAACCGTCTTGATGCGCCGGAAGTAGTGGCCGGGGTAATCCATGTCGTACGCTGTTTCGGGGATGTCCACGAAACACTCGCCGTTCTGGCGTAGCTTGAGCAGTGCGATGGGATCCAGTTGCGCCAGCGAGAAGTGCTTGGTCAGCTCGTACTCGCGTCGATTCTGCTCGTAGTAGGCTGTTTCGAGGCGCTTGAGGTCGTAATGAAGTCTTTCGCCAGAGAGCAAGCCCTTTTTCAGGCTATCCCAGTAGCCGAACTGGATGTAGCTGGAATCGCTCAGGCCCAACTCGTAGCGGAAGCAGCGCTCGGCGCGCTTGGCGATATCGTAGGCCAGCTGGTAGCTCTGGAAGTAGACCGTTGAGAGCTGGCCGACCATCCAGTCGTACAGCTCTTGATTGGTAAACTTGGTGCGCATGTACTCGTCTTCGCCCTGCGTATGCTCGATCTGCTTATCGTGGTTCGCTAATTCTTGTTGAGCAATCTGGTGACGGATTTCGGCCGCAACAATCTGCTTGTCGATCTGTGGCAGCTCTGTTTCGGCAAGGCGTTTCTGGAAGGCCCATTCTTCAGCACGCCGTTCATAACTGGATATAGTTGATGTCATAGCCGCACCAGTCTGCAAAATACTTGCAATGCCTTTGGATACGGCTGCAGCCCCAGTGAGGCTGACAGCAAACTGCTTGCCACCTAGTGTTATCGTCGCATGAGGTGAGCCACCGAACCCACTTGCTCCTGTATTGAAGTCTGGAATAAGACTTACTGCCGCAATAGTCGCATCTAACACAGTGGCTACAGTTTCGGCGACTATAGCCCCCCCTGACATGGCCAAACTTAAGGACTCTCCAAGGCTCCACCCATCCTTCGTCAGTTTCTCATAATAGTTCTTCCTCTCTTCAATCACCTTCTTCGATGCCTGCAAGCTTTCCCACGTTCGCGATGCCTCATCAACCTGTTTGCCTCGTACCATGCGTACCTGATCAAGCATCACCAGCTCATGTCTGGAGCGCAGCAGCGTAAATGCCTCGGCATCGCGCTTCTCCAATGCCGCCAGCATCGCGCTGCCCAGCGCCTTGACCTCGTTACAGATCTCCTGCGCACGCTGGATCATAAACGTGAAGCGGTACAGCGGCAGCGGCGCGTTCATGTCGTTCAATACCGCGCCGATGTCCAGCCCGGCGGCGACGGCCTTGACCAGCAGTGCCGGGTCAATCGGTGGCTCGAACAACGGCAGCTGGCGCACTATTCCTGCGATGTTCATGCAGTGGCGGATTTTGAACAGCCGATCGGCGACTGTGTCCCACAGCGTCAGCAGCTTTTCGTTGTTGGGGATACAAAAGTACAGTACGTCCAGGTGCGGCAGATCGGGGGCGTCAGCGCCCAATGTGCCGGCGGCGGAGGCGGCAGGCAGCAGGTTCTCCACCTCTTTGAGCACATTGCCGAAGTCGTCGATGCCCTCCTGCTGCAGCTGGTACAAGGTCTTGATCGGGTTGGCGATCTTCTTCGGGATGCTCTTGGGACGCGGCCCCAGAATAGAAGCTGCGAGGATGTACAGCTGGGTTGCTTCGTTGATCGTCTCAATGGTGTCGCGGCTGAAAAGCTGGTCGCCCCAGGCGATCAGAGTCTGAATGTACTTGATCAGCACGTTCTTCTGGTACGCGACTGCTCGCATGCGCGCAATCAGGTGTGGATTAAATGGGTTGTCGCGCCACTCTTTCACTTGCTTGTGCGACGCTCGGATCTCCAGATTCGCCACTTTGTCGAGCTTCTCCAGGTAGTTCAGGTAGGCCGTTTCCGCTGTGGCGTTGGTGACGTCGTTCTGCATCAGCTCGGCTTCCAGATCCTTGAAGAAGGGCGACTTCTCGTCGCGCAGCTCCGGCTCGATCCAGTTCTCCGGGTAGAGGAATACCTTGCGGTTGGCCTCCCACACGCGGTACTGTTTCATCCACTTCCATTGCCGCCACTTCGGATCTACGTCAGTCTTAGCAAGGATATCCACTTCCAGGTTCATCAGGCAGCGTTGCACAAACAGCTGAACTGAGGCGGACGCCTGCTTCAGGCGCGAGGTGAGCATGCAAGCGCTCATCTCTACGTCGATTAGAAAGTAGCTATACAGGCCATTTGAATCAGACCAACTCTGCCCTTGGGACTGATTGGGATGCGCCACCAGCCAGCTCACCAAGGCCTGACGCTTCTGCTCGCGGAAGTCGTCCTGGAGCGGCTGGATCACCTGTTGCCACTGCGTGAGATCGTACTTGGCCTTGACTGTCTGCTTCAGACTTTCGGCGTCGGCGCTATCCGGCTCGGCGTTGGCCCATTCGATGGCGCGGGCCGCATTGACCCCCAGGCGACGCAGCGCCGCCATGCAGTCGGACAGACGCACTAGGCTGGCCGACTTCGTGAGTTCCTGCTTGATGACGTCGAAGTTCGCCGCAGCGTCTACCCAGTTGAACGCTACTGCCAGGGCATTGATATCGGTCACGTCCCAAGCAGTCAGTTGAGCCAAATCGCTAATGCTTGTGGTCGAGGATGTCGCGTTATCCAATATATTGGTCGCAAACTCAAACGCTGTCAGTTCGGATTTAGGTAGGCTGCCTTTCCACATGAAGAACTGCTGGATCGCGACCCACTGCGTGATGTCCACCTGGGTGGTCGTATCAATCGGGAAATCCGCTGGATGCATCCAGCCCATAGCGCTGGCGTGAACGCCATCCAGCCACCAGGTCAACTCGACAGTCTGAATCTGTAGTTTGCCAACTATCAGGGCATTTTTGTGAAGCAAACGCAGAGATGAGAAGATGTCAGCGAAATTCGTTTCGTCCAACGCAAACTGGTAGGTGCCGTCGGGCAATTTGTTGAGCAGACGCGTTTCGTTGATGCTCTGGAGCAGCGTCTCTATCACGCCTGGCAAGTGCAAGCCGCTGAGCAAAACGCTGGCAGAGGGTACATTCAACTGCAGAACCTCAGCGACTTTTTGCCTAATGAAGACTTCCTGCTGTGTTTGCAGCAGGAAGTCTTCCAGGGCCGGCTGCACATAATTGAAGCGTTTGTCGAACTCATCCTGCTGGGCAGCTGGGGAAAGCCCACCAGGAATGGCGGCAAGATTGACCTTGGCTACGATTGGATCCAATACGTCGGTGAAAAAGGCATCGATGAGCGCATTACGATCAGCCGATGTACCCTGCCATGTGCCGTCGATGATCGAGCGGGCGATGACTTGGTCGGCATCCTTGCCTAATGTGGGTAACAGACCCAGCTTGCTCTTGACATAGGCCTGGCTGGTTTCTTCAGTCTTTAGGCGAATATCGTCGCTGATCTTTTGCAGGCCATCGCGGATCGCCTGGATGATACTGACAATCATCTTGTCTTCCAGCGGTACGCCTGAACGAGCGGTGAAGCGATGCGCCAGCACGTAATCCAGCTCGAGCACTGAGAAGTTCGATGCGGCAACCTGCTATGCCAGCTCGATAAACCGGTGCGTGGCAGCCGGGTCTGCAAAGGGATCCTGCGCCCACAGACGTTTCAACCGTAGGAACGGGTCGACATGGAGGCCCAGCGCCAGCGCTAGCACGGTAATGCGGTAGATAGCGCTCAACGTTGTCGTATCAAGAGGATTGGTCATAGTCAGACCCAGGTCGGCCAGGATCAGATCGAGATCAGCTTCTTTGATACGAAAGGCGGCCAGGATGCCCGGCACGTGATCCGCGATGGTGCCGGTGATTTGATCGGGGCTGGGAGGAAAGCTGGCGACCGCATCCACCAGTTTGTTGCGGAATAGGCGTTGGTACAGCGTCTGCACCGTCGGGGTGCCCTCCTGGCTGCGATCCACATAGATGTTGTGGTCAATACTGTTATAGAGGCTATACACGATGCGCACGTCCAAGCCGGTCTGCGCACGTAGACGCTGCATCCGCGAGATATCTTGCAAGACAGCATCGGTAATGCGTTTGTTAACGACGTTCTGGGCCGGGTTGGTGTCGGGCAGCAGCAGATCCAGCTCCCACATCGCGTAACCCAGCTTGCGCCATAGCCGGATAAAGCGCTGCATCCGGATCAGCACACCCTCGTTGAGGTTGCGGATCGTAAACTCGGATGTATCGCAGTTGGCAGCGTTCGGGTTAACGGTGTCGTCGATGAAGATGCTCCCATTGGGATTGATATACTGCATGTCGAGTAGTTGCAGCAGCTCCTTGTAAGTCAGCCCGCTACGATGCAGCATGACGTTGACGTTGCTCAGCACCTCGATCCAGGCGCCAGTAATGTGCGCGGTTGGATCAGCAGGTGTCTCGGGGTTGGGGATGTCGTTGATACGCTCAGCCAGTCCCCAGAATTCCCACGGTCTCCTGCCTTGCAACGTGCCGGTGAGGATTCTGCGCTCGGTTTCAGTGATGCCCAGCCAGGTACAGTCGATCTGTAGCTCACTTGGCACGAGCGTTACGTCATCGGCCAGCTTTTGCTGGAAGAGCTCAAGCAGGCGCGGCTGCGGCACGCCCAGGTGGCTAAGGTAAGTGCGCGCCTGCACGTGCGCTAGGTCAAACGGCAGATTGAGCGGGAAAACCTCCTGCCTGAGCTTGGCGTACGCGTCCAGGTTGGTATACTCGGGATTGGCGCGCAGCTCGGCCGCCGATAGGAACGTCTGACGGGTTGGCAGCAGACTCAGCGTCGCCCCGGTCTTGAACACCTTATAGGCGTGTTGCGTGTCGCGGATGGCCCACTGGCTGCGGATGTCGGGAGCATACACCTGCGCATCGGCGCCGATGGCGACGCCGCGATTTGTCAATCTGATCAGCACAGAAGGCTTGATCGGTCCGGCGACCAGGTCTACTTCGATGGTGCTGCTCAGTGTCACCGCAGCGGGTGGCGCCACCACGTCCTCAAGAATCTCATTGACCAGATCGATGTAGGGCAATGGCGTATTTGTGTTCTCGCAGCTTAACTCGATCTCGCCCAAGTCGGGGCGGCGTTTGAGCAGCACCTGCTGGACGCTCTTGCCAGCATTGATCGTACTGCCCTGTGTGCCACGATCGCCAAGATAGCGCATGACATCTACGAAGTAGGCCGCCGGGCTGTACACCGAGCGACAGTGTGTGCATTCACAGTAATCCAGCGAGCCGAACAGCGCTTGTAGATTCGGAAGCGCAGCAATCTTGGCCTGAGCATCCACGTCCATGATCTGGGTGGCAACGCCGAATGGGGTCACACCATTGATTGCCATGTTGTGCTCGCCGAACAGCGCTAGTGACAGCGCATAGGTGTTCTCGGCCTTACGATACAACTTACTAACTTCGATTGTATTAATGCCCGATCCCTCCATTGCCAGTACAAACTGCCCCTGGCCCATGAAATAGATCTGCTGAGCCGAGTCGATCTTACGGGTCAGGAGTGCATTCACGGCCTGATGGGTAGGATTAAGTTTAAAGATGCGCTGGACAGATTTTAGACTGGCGAGCAGCGCCGTTTTGTCCTTATCCTCAATGCCCTGCAATGCCTCTGCGTGCTCGGCAATGTAGTGCTCTACCCGAAAACGGTCGAGCTGGAAAGTAGGATTATTGTCGAGGAAGCGTACTATTGCTGCTTTGGCTTGTACCTGGCTTTGTTCGGTACGTTCCAGCTTCGCAGCGAAGGAGGTTGTGGGATAGGCACGCTCGAACTGCTGCTCCAAGATAGCGGCGAACTGCTCCATCTGAGCCTCGGGGGTCTCGCCATCGATATTGGATGGAACACCAATCGGCTGACCATCCGAACGAGGGCGCATGAAGACAAGCTTCCACTCGGCGCGGTCGAGCTTCGCCAGTTCACGCTTGGCCTTCAGGTCGCCGTCCGCGAACTGCTTGACCAGTTCGCCCACGAGCGGGATGTGGTTACGGGTGAGCGCTCCCAACTCGAACGAGAGCTTCACTTGCTGGACCGTCTGGGGCTGGAGCACATGATCTTCTTCCAGCTTCTGCCAGAACGTAGCGATACTGCCGCTGTGAGCAGTAAAGGCCGCCATAAACGCGGTCTGTTCCTTTTTGGCGGCAGGGGTAAGTTCGAGTAGTTGACCGATAGTGCCCTTACCCCCTCCAAAGACGCTCTCAGCCGCATAGCGCAGCTTTATGCGGCGCAACGTTTCCAAGATTTCCTTCATTGAGGATCCGATGCTTGCCGGAATAACAATATTGGTGATCGCTTCTTCCAGCAATGATTGCTGTAGATCGGGTGCAATCTCGGCTATCCCATGCAGGATTTTGTCTTCCAGCAGGGCTATTCGGTCGGGCAGGTGTAGGTTCTGCAAAAGCAGATTGTAGGCGAACGATGGCTGGCCCTGGCGCATAAAGCCGAAAAACACTTCGGGCAGCAAGGGCGTTTTCTCGCGCGTAGTCTTATCAGCCAGGCAAAAGCTGGTCACCCAGATGCCGATAGTGGTGGCGCTGATGCCTGTCTCGCCCGCCAGAAAGGAAATATCCTGGAATTGGTCGTCCTCGCGCAGCTCCAGCGGCGAAACACCCTCCAGGAGGGGCATGAGCCCGTTTGTCAACAACTCCCATTCCGGTGGGCCGTTATAGCGCACTCCTTGCAAGGCGATATCCAGCTCTAGCTCATCGGGGATGTTGTACTTGATAGGCGTCTTGTAGAGCTGATTGCCCTCTGCATCCAAGACCTTCATCACCAGGTCGGCCGTGTCTTTCTCGGCCTTGCGAGCCAGCGAGCGCTGATAGCGAATCTCGTAGCGCCCTGCGCGCGCCCGTGTGATACCTAGCAGTTGCTCGCTGCGTAGATCACGGTCGAAGGCCTGCACGATCACGCCCTCTAGCGGCTCACCATACTCATTGCGCACCATGCCAAAGATGCGCGCTACAAGGCCGAATGCTCCCAGCTTCTCCAGCAGCGCATTGATCGCGTCCGTGGTTAGCTCGTCTACCTCGCCAGCGGTCGACTTGATCCCTTGCTCGCTTTGAAAGGTACTCACCGTCTTGAGCGTCACATCGCCATAGCGTTGCTGAGCCCGTTCAGGTCGTAGCGATTCGATGATTGCGTTGCGCGTGGTCTCATCATCGTCTGTGAAGATAGCGTCGCGCTTAAGCAGCTCGATCAATGCATCCTGCAGATCAGCGACGGCTGCGCCCTGGTCTTCCAACTTCAGTGGAAAGATAATCTTGTTCAAGGATAGCCTCCTAATGAGTGTAGCCAGACGCTGCACTGCCTGGATGATCAAGTGATTGTTGTTATCGCTGCCAGCCCGCCATTTCGTACGCCTTATCTCGCCGAGGCCTGCTCAACCACAGCTTTCAGTATCTGGTTCTGCACCGCCAGCCGTGACACGATCTCTACAAAGGTGCCGTTCTGTGTCATCGCGATATACGGAGCATCACTCTGGAAGAATGCGCTGAGCTGTTGCTCGGCAGTCCAGCTCTGATCGATGCACTCCCTGTGCAAGACAGGCCTGAAGAGTTCCTCAAGCCGTGTAAGGCTAATGCTCCTGGGGGGTTCCTTGGTTTCCACATGCTCGCCGAGATCCGACGCCAACAACTGTTCGGTTAGGAACTCGCTGTGGAGCCCTGTAGCATAATCAAACGCCATCCAGGAGTGTCGTGTTGCGAGCAAACCGGGTTGGGCTATAGGAGGTTGCGGTGGTATTGGATTTGGAGGGGTTACAGGTTCGAGCAAATCCCACTGATAGGAAGCGGCCCGCGCGGTCTGCAGGCTCCGCAGGTACTGTGGATGGGCGCGTACCAGGTGTGGCAGAAGATCTTCGGCTGAAGCCCAACCTTGGAAGCAATGCTGCTTGCCAGCATCGGTGCCGAGAAACACGAACTTGTCAGGTTTTTTCAATCGTACTGCGCCAGCAAGCAGAACTAATAGTCGCGTCTCCCACCAGGCCTGGCCTTCCTCAAGATCAATAATAACCAAGTCACAGCTCGTTGCAGCACGAAGCGAATCAAGTATTTGGACCGTACTGCTGTTTGATACTGGCTGACCACGAGTACCGATATTCGCTGGCACGGTGATGCCAGTCATTCCTGCTGGGCGAACATGTGAGAAATCAACCTTGATACCAGCATACTCGATCGCCCTGCCGCGCTCGATCACAATGTCCAGCAGCGGCAGTACAATCGGCAGGAGGCTCAAAACCAGGATGCCGATCAGCACGGCAGTCTCGGCGCTGTCGCTCGGCCATGCAAAGTAGAATCGCAGAATTGCGATGCCAAGAAGTAGCCCTATTAAGAGGAAGATTACCCAGAGCATGCTGCGTCCCGGCGGAAATGGCCATAATTTGCGATCCGCCTCGCGCTTAGAACCTATCTAATATTAGATTATCTCTAGCGCAGTATGTATACGCCGAAGCGTCATTCGTATCACAGCAAGTTTTATCATACCTTCACTTGATGTTGTCGTGGTTTCATAATCTTTACTCAACCTTCGCCACCACGTGAGCCAACTAAACGTCCGTTCAACAATCCAACGTTTCTTCTGCACTTTAAAACCATGTTGATCGGGATCTGGACGAACGATATCGAGGACGAAATGACACCACAATGCAACATAATCAACTAGTTTCCCTTGATAGCCACTATCAGCCCAAATCTTTTTGAGCGATGGAACTGTTTGATTGACGTCATCAAGAATTTCACAACCACCCGCCGATTCTGACCAATGTGCGCCAACAACCATCACACACAGCATAAGCCCGAAGGTATCGGTCACAATAAATCGTTTTCGACCTTTTATCTTTTTCCCTGCATCATAGCCACGTTCTTCGCCGTTGCCCGTTGTTTTTACCGATTGACTGTCAAGAATTGCCGCAGTTGGTGCATCCGTGTGGCCTTCAAGATGGCGAACAATTGGTCGAAGCACCGTAAGGATACGATCCCACGTTCCATCGCGTGTCCACTTGAGGAAATAATAGTTCACGGTATGGTAGTTCGGAAAGTCTTTTGGCAGCATTTCCCATTGACAACCAGTATAATCGAGATACAAGATGGCATTAACTACGTACTGGATGTCGACTGTTCTTCGTGGGCCAGGGCCACGCTGACGCAGAAATGGCTCGATAATCGCCCATTCATCCGCATCTATGTCCGTTTTATAGTGTTTTGATGATGATTGATTCACCATAGAGCGTTCTCGTGATAAAAAGCGGTCGACCGAGCGTCATGATACCACATGATCCCACGCTTTGCTGTCCAAAAGAATCGACACGATACCGGTTGCCTGCCCATGGCTAAGGCGCAACACACCCAAAATCGTGCAAATAAACCGTTCAGACATGTTAACGACCTCATAGTATTAGATAGGTTCTAAGATCCCCGCCTCGTTGATCGCCAGGCATATCACGCACGAGTCGTCGTATACCGACGGATGGTCGTGGTCATGAGGGTGAGATGCTATCGCCCTGGTGATGATCTCGATTGATAGCACAAACCGTATGGTGGCAAGAAACGCCAAGAATCTGGCAGTAGGATGGTATGTAGAACCTGTCCATCATCTCTCTGCACCATCTGTCGGTCAACTGGTGCTAGCATCTGTCCTATTGGCTGAGACGCACGCAGTTTGTGGTTGATTGGTTAGGGAACAGGTCATTCAGGGTTTGTGCTTCAATCGCGTGCTTATGGCTAAAGCGCAGGGTTCGCCGCTCTGCTTACCCGAGCACTTTGCGCATAAACACGCGGCGAAAGCCGTGCTCTTGACGATGCTCGTAGGTGACATAGCCGATCGTGGTGTACAGGGCAATGTTTTCGGTCATCGCTGCGTTGGTGTAGAGATAGATAGAGTTATAGCCGTTGGCGCGGGCCTGTTGCTCGGCGCACACGAGCAGTGCACGACCAATGCCCTGGCCTTTCCGCGTTGGCAGGACGGCGACGTTATCGATCAACAGCCCATCGTCGGTTTCGGAAAGAACCAAGACGCCCGATAGTTGCTCGTCGCATTCGGCAACAAACACCTGCTCCGTTGCAATGACCATCTGGTAGTCTTGCAGCATGGGCCAGGGCTCGCGGCCAATACGCGGTACCCAAGGTGCGTAGGCTGCGTGGACGCACGCGGTGATGCGCGGTGCGTCGCTTGGCACCGCACGTCGGATCACCGGAGTTGCGGTGATACCAGACAGGTCGCCGTGGGGAAGATCCATAGACATCCTTTAGCTCATACTGCGTGTGACAGCGCATCTTGTAGAAGTATACGCGATACCGATAGGAAGCCTCCCTATTCCGCCGGCCAAGCGGGAGGGCTCGGCACGGTCATACCCATACACCGAACCCCACGCATGATACACATGTCCGATCTAGCCGCTAAACCCCAAATTTCGTTCGCGCATGCTGACATAGCGACCCTGCCCGATCACCAGATGATCGAGGCAATCAATATCAAGTAGCTTGCCCGCCTCAACCGCTTGCCTGGTCACTAACACATCCTCTGGCGATGGCGTCGGGTCGCCGCTCGGATGATTATGCACCAAAATGACCGCCGCACTATTTAATCGAATAGCCTCCTTATACAGCTCACCGATTCGCACCAGTGAACTATTCAGGCTACCGATATACACCGTATGCACCTTCTGCACCCGATTCTTCGTGTCGAGGCAGATTGTCCGCAAATGTTCTTGATCAAGCTGGCCCATCTCAACCAGCATCAGTTGTGCGGCATCGGCGGGTGAGCGAATCTGCAAGCGTTGCTCGTCGCTGGTCAATAGCAACCGACGCCCAATCTCGAGGGCGGCCTTGATCTGCGCCACCTTCGCTTGGCCCATACCACGCTGGATTGCCAGGTCTGCAAAGTTGGCCCGCTGCAATCCAGCCCAACCGCGATGATCAACCAATAACTGTTGGGCTAACTCAATCGCATTCATGCCCTCAACCCCACTATCACGCAACAGAATCGCCAGCAGTTCAGCATCGCTCAGGGCCGCACCACCCGCATGCTGAATACGGCTACGCGGTCGGTCATGTTCTGGGAGTTCGCGAATCGTTGGCATTAGTGCACCTCCGTCTGGGCTGCTGCGCCGGAAGCACCGGTTTCTCCCTGCCGTTTGACCTTGAGTGCCAGCAGCAAGCGATGGATGGCATCCCAGCGCGTGATCAGCGTGTCGAGGTCAGCATCACTCAGGTGTAGTAGGTCGATGATGATCGCCTGGAGATCGGTGTACCCGATCCGTTCCTGCAGCAGCAGAGCAGCAAGGCGTTGGAGAAGATCGTGCAGCATCAGTGGCTCCTTTCCTATGTCCACGCCCAGTGGCGTGCGGAACAGGAGCGGCACGGTGTGCAAGGTGCGCGTGCGCCTCGACTTGGCCTTGTGCGCCGTGCGATAGTCGCCATGAACGCCACGAGGGCGTGGTCAATGAGAGGTATGGGTCAGGAAGCAGCAGGAGGATACACGCATCGATTGGCCGCGATGATGCATCGGTTCTCACTGCATAACAACGGCACTATGGAGATGTGGGTCGATCACAGCTGAGTCATCGAGCAAGACTCCACGGCTCACACCCGTAGCCGTGGCAGCACCAATCAGTCCTGACTCACGTGGATCGGGCCTGTTTGGAGCGATGTCATTGAGGGAGGTGCGGCGGCATCAGGAAGCATTCATCGCAAGTGGTGATGCACGGGAACAACTCGTGTTCAGTCGAACAGACGTCGCTGTGCAGCTGCATCATCGGCCGGGGTTGGTGGGCATTCGCCCGCTGCGGCACGCTTAAGTAGATCGCGCACACCAAGGGTTGTGGCCCACGCACGTAGGTAAACCCAGTCGAGCCGATCACCCTGCACCAGCATGATGGCCTGCACATCGGGCCACTGATGGGCACTGGCATAGTTGCCCATGCGAAACCACTCAAGCTTGGCCAGGATGATGTCTTCGGGCGACGCGAAGTTCGCCTCAGCCTCAGGGTTGGTGGCAATCAGCTGGCGGATACTGCGCTGCAGTTGCTGGTGCTCAAAAGCCCGGCCACTTGACACAAAAAAGTCGACCCGAAACTGGGTGGCACGATGATAGGCTTTTACAATGGCCCGCTGTTCTGGACGCTCACGATAGTCCGGCGCATCCTGAAGCGCATCAAGCAATTCGGTCGGATTGAGCTCAAAGTCTGTTTGAAACGCGGCAATCAGCGCGGTGATCTGCCCAAGCTGCGGCGCAATGAGGATATCGAGATCATAGGTGGTGCGTGCCTGACCATAGACGCCACTGGCAAAGGAACCACCAACACAGTACGTGATGCCGATTGCCTCAAGGCGCGCGGTCACGATGACGAGGAGTTGATCAGGCCGCATCGCGCTGCTCCAGGAGTTTGCGCCGTGCCATCAGGCGTGCAACAAGCTGTTCATGGGACTCATCTGGATGACAGCGCCGCAGATCAGCCAGCGCGAGCACGTTGGCGGCCTCATACAGCTCGCCCATGATTTCGAGCTTCCGCCAGACCGGTAGACTGCGCCAGAAAACGATCAGGCGTTGCTCATCCGCATCGGTCATGTCTTGGGAAAGAATCGCCATGGTCGTCCTCCTTCTGTCGTTGATTGTAGCGGCTTGCCCGGACAACGTCAACGCGCAATCGTACGGCCATGCCTCCACATGCGTTCCCAGAGTGCACTCCGCACGAATATCACATCATCTACGCGATCTCCCTCCAGAGCCGGGAGGGAGATCGCGAACTGCGCTCCCCTGCTCGCGTGTCAGTCCTCCTCTCCTTCGTACAACTCCTCGGGGATGTCTTCGACATAGCCAGGCACCAGATTGGTGTGCTGTACACCGCCCAGGAAGATGACATTCGTGGCGTGGATTTCGGTGCGGCTGCGGCGCTCACCAGTCTCACGGTCGATCCAGTGGCGGGTGGTCAGGCGTCCTTCGGCATAGATGCGCGTGCCAGCCCGAATATGCTGGGCGCACAACTCCGCCAGGCGATCCCAAACGACAATGTGGTGCCGGTCGGTAATCTCGATACTCGTCTCGCCAGCGCGGCGCTGGTTAAAGTTGGTATAGACGGTGATGTTCGTGACCATGCGCTCATCAGTTGTTTGACGCAGTGGTGGCTGGTGGTCAGCGCGTCCCATGATCTCTGCGCGTGCAAGAAAGCCTTCCATGTCGTGTCTCCGTTCAATTGGTGCTTCCAGCCATTCGCCGGACGCCAATATATCCGCAGCGCGGTCAAGGCCGTCAGAGCGCAGCGTGCCTTGAGGGTGCTGCGAAGATTGCCATAGGACGGCGAGGAGTGCGGAACACAGAGCAAACCTGTTGCGCACGGGATAAGCACGCGTGTCGTAGCATGAGGGGTAAAGCAATCGCAAGGCCGCATCGTCATGGTGCAAGATTTGCATCCTTCAAAACTCAAATGTCTGTTGCTCAACAATGAAACCGCTTGGGGTCGTTCGAAATGCGGGCCTGCCAGACAATACTGGCATCATAGGCTGGGCAGACGGTTCTGGCACCGTCGTACTTGGAGCCAACGGGAGGTGCACTTGCGTTTCGTGGGATGGCAGGAATGGCTCATTTCCGTGAAGAGGTGCAACCCCACGTGCCGCGATCGCACAACGGAGACCGAAACCGTTCAGACCGTAGCGCTTGAGTTGGACACATGCCATCTCGACACACAGTGGATCGACATCCATGCCATGATACTGCACGATCCCGAAATGATTGGCCCAGCCGGGAACGACGGAGGCCGCTGCCAGGAGCATGACGCCACTGCCGACGGTCGGCTCATGGATCTGGATGGGCGCAATGAACGGCAGAGCCGCAGGAATGAGTCGATCAACAAACCATGCGTGTGCTTCGTCAGGCGTCTGCATCAGGCTGCTGGTGCGGAGCAGCGCCTGATCCCCTGATCCATGCGGTTCTCTGGATGCACGAGGGCCGTGTGCACCCGTTCATGGCAGGTCGTCGCGATATCACCGAGCGTCATCTGTGCCATGAGCTGTGCAACGGGCCATGGGGTAAAATACTGCCCGTGCCAGTGCTTGCTCAACTGCCAGGTCATGAAGATACTGCCGAGCCAGTCGTTCCAGCCGGACTGTGCGGCGTGCATGAGCATGCCAAAGGCCCGCGCGAAATGGGTGAAGACGTCACTGGTGCGGTCATGGGAGCGCTGGCGTATGCGCTCCCATGACAGTGGGGTTGCCGGGTCAACTAAGGTGGACCCCATGTCAAGTACAATCATTTTGTCCGTTTTCCGTTCTGGATGCCTCCTGTCATCCAAGAAATACTTGACACTGAAATTCGCTTTTTGCTCAGGTTGGGGCACGCCGCCCCGGCCGGGGCGGCGTGCCCCAACCTGAGCAAAAAGCGAATTTCATGTGCGCCTGGCTTTAACGCTGATACCAGTCGATGGGACGATCATAGGTTAATGATTGATGCGGTCGCTCCCGATTATAAAACTGAATATACTGATCGATCCCTGCACGCGCTTCACGTGGGCGGTCATACTCCTTGAGATACACCTCCTCGTATTTCAAACTGCGCCAGAAGCGCTCCGTAAAGAT
>Ga0163144_10009314_pt1 | contig 21109 bp, 22 predicted proteins | sample OliLak19BULKMAT1_FD_123175 | JGI IMG/M metagenome (GOLD analysis project Ga0163144, IMG submission 123175) | Freshwater microbial mat bacterial communities from Lake Vanda, McMurdo Dry Valleys, Antarctica - Oligotrophic Lake LV.19.BULKMAT1 | ecosystem: Environmental > Aquatic > Freshwater >... | reverse complement strand
ATTTTTTCGCGCAGTTCAGGTGTCATGAAAGGTGAAGGAGATTCCTCCACCAGCTTCTGATGTCTGCGCTGAATTGAGCAATCACGCTCTGACAAATGACATACCTTGCCGTATTGGTCACCAATTACTTGAATCTCAATATGACGAGGATCTTCTACGTATTTCTCAAGATATAATCCGTCGTTACCAAATGCAGCGGCTGATTCCTGACGGGCTGAATCCCAAGCAGGCTCAAACTCTTCATCCTTCCATACGATGCGCATTCCCCGGCCACCGCCACCGGCTGTAGCTTTCAGGATAATCGGATAACCAATCTCATTGGCAATTTTAATTCCCTCTTTAACATCAGCTAATAAACCTTCAGAGCCCGGAATTGTTGGAACACCCGCTTTTTTCATGGTTTCTTTAGCGGATGCTTTATCTCCCATACCGTTGATCTGATCGGCAGTAGCCCCGATGAATTTGATACCATATTCGTGGCAGATTGCTGAAAATTTTGCATTCTCAGACAAGAAACCATATCCCGGATGGATAGCATCTGCATTAGTTAGCTCAGCTGCAGATATGATATTCGGAATACTTAAATAAGAGTCTTTACTTGCTGGCGGGCCAATACAAACTGCTTCATCGGCAAACCGTACATGTAGACTATGGCGGTCGGCAGTTGAATAAACTGCCACGGTTTTTACTCCCATTTCCTTACAGGTTCGGATAATCCGAAGGGCAATTTCACCACGATTTGCAATAAGTATTTTTTTAAACATGTTTTTTTGATTTGGGAATTTGATGATTTGGGAATTTGAAAATTCAGAAAAATATGCAGTACCTGCTATGAATTTTCAAATATTCAAATTGTTAATCTTCAAATCAGATAGGTTCCACCAAAAATAAAGGCTGATCGTACTCTACAGGACTTGCATTATCTACGAGTACTTTTACAATACGACCTGAAATTTCGGATTCGATTTCGTTAAACAGTTTCATTGCTTCAATAATACAAACAATCTGTCCGGCTTTAATTTCATCACCAACATTTACAAAAAGTGGCTTATCGGGATTCGAAGACCGATAAAAAGTACCTATCATTGGAGATTTAACAGTTAAATAGTTTGCGTTGTCATCTTTAACAGGTACGGCGGCAGGCTTGATTTCTGCCGGAGGTGCCTGTGCCGTTAAAAGCGCTGGGGCAGATGTCGCCTGTATTTGCTGTGCAGCCTGAACCTGATAGGTAGGCGGCTGGTTAGTTTTTATAGTAATTTTAAAATCTTCCTGCTCAATAGAAACTTCATTTACTCCAGATCTGGAAACAAACTTTATAAGCTCCTGAATTTGTTTTATATCCATTTTGTTTAGTTTAGGTGGACGATTTTAATCTAAAATTATAATAAAAAAATTAAGAAACGATTTTGATTTATTTTTTAATAAGCCCATTTCAAATACAGAGAACCCCAAGTGAATCCTCCTCCGAAAGCGGCCAGGATTAGGTTATCGCCCTTCTTGAGTTTGCTTTCCCATTCCCATAAGCATAGTGGAATGGTCCCATTGGTGGTATTTCCATATTTTTCGATATTGATCATCACTTTTTCTGGAGCAATACCACAACGACTGCTAGTAGCATCAATAATTCGCTTATTGGCCTGGTGCGGAACCAACCAATCAACATCATCAGAGCTCAGATCATTTTTTTCCATTATCTCAGCAGAAACATCAGCCATATTAGTCACGGCGAATTTGAAAACAGCTTGACCCTCCTGAAACAGGAAGTGTTCATCATTATCAACCGTCTCATGACTTGCTGGTCTTAATGAGCCCCCTGCTTTCTGGCATAAATAGGGGCCACCAGATCCATCACTTTTAAGTATTGAGTCTATAACTCCGAAACCTTCTGTGTTCGGTTCAAGTAGAACGGCGCCACATCCATCACCGAAAATTATACAACTTTTGCGGTCTTTATAGTTAATGATAGACGACATTTTATCGCCTCCAACTACCAAAACTTTCTGATGTTTACCGGTTTCAATGAATTGTGAACCTGTTGATAGTCCGTATAAAAATCCTGAACATGCGGCATTTAGATCATATCCCCAGGCATTAAAAGCACCAATTTTGTGGGCAAGGATATTGGCAGAAGCCGGAAATACCAAGTCGGGAGTGGTGGTACAAAAGATAATTAGGTCAATGTCTGCAGCACTTATTCCGCGTTTTTCAAGCAAACCATTCACGGCATGGGTAGCCATGTCAGATGTGCCAAGATCTCCTTTCAGAATTCGGCGTTCTTTAATGCCTGTGCGACTGGTAATCCACTCATCATTGGTTTCAACCATGCCTTCCAGTTCCTTATTGGTAAGAATATACTCGGGAACGTAGGCATTAACGGCTGTTATTGCAGCATGAACTTTAGACATGATAGGTAGGAAATAGTTATTTAAAAGCTTCTTTGATCTTATCTACGAACTGACTTTTGATCATGGTTCGCGATAAAAGTACCATATTTTTAATTGCTTCCGGACTAGAGATGCCGTGGCCAATCAGAACAGGTGCATTTACTCCTAAAATAGGGCTGCCTCCATATTGTTCATAATTGAAACGGTCAAAGAATTCATCCTTAAATCCTTTTTTGAGTGTAAGAATATAAAACGTTTCGGCTAATTTCAACATCACATTACCTGTAAATCCATCACAAACAATAACGTCTGCTTTGTCATTAAATAGATCCCGGCCTTCAATATTGCCTATGAAATTAATTTCTGATTTTTGTAGAAGAGGAAATGTTGACTGAGTAAGGACATTTCCTTTTTCTTCTTCCTCGCCCAGATTCATTAGACCCACTTTAGGATTCGGAATATGGTATACATGTTCGGCATAAAGGCTGCCTAAAATTCCAAACTGAGCCAGAACTTCAGGTTTACAGTCGGCATTCGCCCCTACATCCAACATTATTCCGAAGCCGGATTTTAATTTTGGAACATTGGTTGCAACTGCCGGACGAATTACCCCCGCAACAGGCTTAACACTGAATATGGCTCCTACTAGCATGGCACCAGTATTTCCAGCGGACGAAAAGGAATCTATTTTGCCTTCTTTGAGATATTGAAATCCAAGACTGATGCTTGAGTTTGGCTTTTGAAGTACAGATTTTGTTCCATGTTCACCCATACCAATCATTTCGGTGGTATGAACAAATTCGAAAAGATCAGGATTTATTCCTGATTCTATTATAAAAGGGAGCGCCTGATCCTTGTCGCCAAAAAGAACTAATTTTTGGCCTACAGATAAGGCTTTTTGAGCTTCTATTGCACCCAAAACTGCTGCTTTGGGAGCAAAATCTCCACCCATTATATCTAAGCCAATCTTCATATCAGAAAGGTTAATTAGGCAATAGAGGTATTTTCAATTACCATCTTTCCATTGTAGTACAAGTTTCCGTCAACTGTGTAAGCACGGTGAGGTAAATGTACTGCACCAGTAGTCTGGCAGGTTGTTAAACCAGGAGCAACTGCTTTATAGTGTGTTCTTCTTTTATCTCTTCTTGATTTGGATATTTTCCGTTTTGGATGTGCCATTTGTTCCTATGTATTAATTTATTACTTTTTTATTTTCTTTAATGCTTCCCATCTTGGATCGGCAATTTCTTCTTCTTTTAATTCTTTAGGTCCGGGTGCCAATTGCTGTAGCTTGGCAATCATTTCACTGTCGCACCATTCTGTGTTTCCTTCATCATTACAACGGCTGATATAAGGTGCAGCCAGATTGATAAATTCATAGATCAGAGTTGCGACATTGATCTCGGTTTCATTTCTTTTCAATACAACGATCTCTTCGGTATCATTCTCCAGATCGTCGCTTCCGTTCAATTTAACAATCTGCCTCTCCTTAATTTCAACAGTATAAGGATAATCAGCAAGGCAAACATCACATCCCAATTTCATCTCACCCGCAATATGAAATTGCAGGATCATCATTGTTTCCTGCTTATCAAGTTCAAGTTCTACTTTCAGCTTCCCACTCTTAACTAGCGAGTATTCAAATTCATTAAAAAAAGCATCACCCACTTCGAATTCAAAATCATGAACTCCAAGTTTTAATCCGGTAAACGGAATGCTATATTGCTGTAACGATTTCAAAGCACGCCAATTGAGCCTGCAAATTTAAGAAAATTTATTTAGTTGCTAACAGTTTTTTAAAAATGAGCTGATAAGACAGTGTAAATGCTTCGTTTTTGTCGTGGTGAAGACTTTTTAATCTCTGTCTTTTGAAAATTTGCTCAACTTTAGAGGGTTGGAGCTGAGTTCGGTACTTTCTCTTCTACGCTCAACAATTTTGATAGCAGTGAATAATGCTTCCCTGAAGGAACTTGCTGATGCCAGATTTTTCCCGGCAATGTCATAGCCGGTTCCATGGTCGGGTGAAGTTCTGACAACGGGTAAACCGGCAGTAAAATTCACCCCATTATGAAATGCAATCTGTTTGAAAGGTATTAAACCCTGATCATGATACATAGCCAATACAGCATCAAACTGAGTATAAGTGTGTGCAGCAAAGAAGCCATCTGCTGCATAGGGACCAAAAGCAAATATTCCATGAGCATTTGCTTCAGTAATAGCAGGGATAATTATTTCAAGTTCTTCTTTTCCGATCAGACCTTCATCTCCTGCATGCGGATTCAATCCTAAAACAGCAATTTTTGGTTTTTGAATCCAGAAATCCTTCTTAAGGCTTTGATTCATCAGTGTCAGCTTTGAAAGGATCTTTTCTTTACTAATCTTTTCTGCTACCTCATTCACCGGAATGTGCCCGGTAACTACGCCAACACGGATATCTTCACTCACAAGAAACATTAGTGAGTCTTCAGCCTTAGTCTTCGCCTGAATATATTCTGTATGACCCGCAAACTGGAAATCATCGCTTTGAATATTATGCTTATTAATTGGCGCAGTAACTAAAGCATCTGTTTTGCCTGCTATCAAATCATCCATCGCTCTTTCAAGAGATATAAATGCATACTTTCCTCCAGTGGGGGTACTTTCACCAAGTTCGATACGGACATCCTCCTCCCAGCAGTTAATCATGTTAGCGCGTTTGTTATGCGCTTCTTCAGGACTGTTGATTACATTAAAATTGAACTCGTTGACTTCCATTGTTTTACGATGAAAGGATGCGACTTTTGTATTACCGTAAACAATGGGAGTACAATAGTCCATGATTTTACTATCGACCAGAGTTTTAATGATCACCTCCAAACCGATACCGTTTAGATCACCTATTGAAATTCCAATTTTAATTTTATCACTCATTCCTGCTTGCCTGTTTATGAAAATAATTAATGCAAAATAAAGACTTTAATCTCAAACTCCAATTAAGTTGAACGTTATACGTTATACGTTTTACGTTTTGGGACTTATTAAGTTATACGTTGTACGTTATACGTTATACGTTTTGGGAGATCGTTACTATTGAGAAAAGCCATTCATAGGAGTTAAATTTCCATTGACAAATAGACAAATCACTTCATGGAGTTATACGTTGTACGTTATACGTTTTTGGGAGATCGTTACTATTGAGAAAAGCCATTCATAGGAGTTAAATTTCCATTGACAAATAGACAAATCAACTCATCGACAAATTCATTTCCTCATTCCATACATCATTTTTCCGTAATTTGCGCCAAATGTAGCGGATATGAGTTTAGTAAAGGCAAAGAAGCATCTCGGACAACACTTTTTAACCGACAAAAACATCGCAGAAAAGATTGTAAACAGTCTTCAGGCAAGTGCCCAGTACAAGCAGGTTTTGGAGGTTGGTCCGGGGATGGGAATTCTTTCCGACTTTCTGCTAGCTAATAAAGATCTGGAAACCTATCTGATTGATATTGACACTGAATCTTATGAATTTCTGAAAAAGAAATATTCAAACCTAGGCGAGCGATTAATCAATGGTGATTTTTTACAACTTGATTTCGCCAAGGTATTCCCCGCTAAATTCGGCATCATTGGTAATTTTCCTTATAATATTTCATCGCAGATTCTTTTCAAAGTACTCGATAACCGAAATCAAGTAGTTGAGTTGGTTGGAATGTTTCAAAAAGAAGTGGCCCAGCGATGTGCAGAAAAGCCGGGCAGCAAAGAGTACGGTATTTTAAGTGTCTTTCTCCAAGCATATTATAAGGTTGAGTATCTATTCTCTGTGAAGCCGGGGGTATTTAACCCTCCACCAAAGGTTAACTCGGCTGTAATAAGATTAACGCGAAATGAGGTTGAAAAACTGAATTGCGATGAAAAATTATTCTGGCAGGTTGTAAGAGCGGGGTTTAACCAGCGCCGCAAAACGCTTAAGAATGCCTTATCATCCCTTGTTAGTAAGGAGAACATGACGGATGATCCAATGTTAGACCTACGTGCAGAGCGCCTGAGTGTAGATGATTTTGTCAAACTGACGAATCTAATCAGTTCGTCGAGAACAATACAAAATGAATAAAAGAATCCTGATTGCAGATCATTTGCATCCTGCTTTTAAAATTGAAGCAGAAAGGCTTGGCTATATATGTGATGACCTGCCACTAATCAACAGGGCGGAAACTCTCGAGATTCTGAAAAGTTATTCAGGGATAGCGATTCGAACAAAGTTTCGGATAGATCAGGAAGTGATTGATGCAGGGCCAAATCTAAAATTTATAGCCCGGGCTGGTGCAGGAATGGATAATGTGGATGAGACCTATGCCAAATCCAAAAGTATAATTTGTATAAATGCACCCGAAGGGAATCGGGATGCAGTAGCTGAGCATGTGCTCGGTATGCTTCTTTCTCTACTCAAAAACCTTAGAAAAGCTGATTTAGAAGTTAGAAGTGGTATTTGGGATAGGGAAGGTAACAGAGGGTGGGAGCTAAAAGGCAGAACTATTGCAATCATTGGATATGGTAATACCGGCCAGATGCTTGCCCGAAAACTGTCTGGTTTTGAGGTAAAGGTGATTGCTTATGATAAATATAAAACGGGATTTTCTGATCAATATGCCGAGGAGGTGAGTATGGAACAGATAGTTAAGCAGGCAGATATTTTGAGCTTTCATATTCCCCTGACCTTTGAAACTAAACAGCTCTTTAACAAAGAATATCTTTTTCATTTTAGGAAGCCTATCATCTTTTTAAATGCTGCAAGAGGAGAATTGGTTGATACAAGATCAGTTTTAGATGGAATACGAAATGGCAAAATAAGTGCTGCAGGATTTGATGTACTTGAGGCAGAAAAATTTCCACTCTTAGAAGAACAGGAATGGTATAAGGAATTGAAAGACTTTCCAAATTTGATTTTAAGTCCACATGTGGCCGGCTGGACTCATGAATCTTACCGAAAGATTTCAGAAGTTTTGGCTAGTAAGCTTAAAAATATTACAGTCTAAACATGATGGCCTTTACTTTTCAACGATCAACCATTGGTTTACATGGAAGAAATTTTGAATATACCGGGATATTTTCTTTTTAAGCGACATATCATATCTTAGGATATTTCTAAATTTCTCCATGATAGAAACGCCGGTATGTTCACGGGTTGTGAAGCCTTCAGCTTCACAAAGATTCTGTAAGGTACGCTGTGGAAATATATAAGTATGCTCTAATCCATCGATCACTTTAGGTACAGATAATCTAAACATGTTCAAAGCTCTATACCAGGTATACAGTTTACTCTCTATATCTGGTGTCGCTATAAATAGAATTCCTCCTTTCTTTAATATTCGGTACATCTCTTTAATATAAGCCTTAGGATCAATCACATGTTCAATAACATGGCTGATATGAACCATATCGAAGTAGTTATCTGGGAATTCAGCCTTCATAAGTTCGCCTCGGTAAACATCAACATCAAATTGTTCCTTTATGAAATTGATTGCTCCTTCGTCATATTCAGTTGCGTGAAGTTCAAAGCCAAGTTGGTTTGCGAAAGCAAGACCAAGCCCCAAGCCACAACCCACATCTAAAAATTTCCCCCCTTTTTTATATTTGGCGATGTAAGGAGCCTCCCTAAGTACATCTTCAGTTGAATAAAATTTTATTTCCTTGATTCTTGCTATGCTGTATTCTTTGAACTTCAATGCATCATATATATCAGCATTATAATATCCTTCATAATATTCCTTGAGTTCGTCATTGTCGGCCATGGGATTGGCAAAGACAACGCGACAAGAATTACATTTAACTCGGGAAATATGAGGGCCTTTTCTCACGCAGTCTATAGCATAACCTTTTAAATTCTTTGAGTGGCATAAAGGGCATTCGCGGTGTATTTGCATGCAGATTTGGGCTTATCAAGTCTGCGCCAAATATAATAATATCAAATCCAATTTCAAGGTTAATCTTGGTAGTTTGGCAATGTAACTGATACTTTGTAGTCAAATATTCGTGATTGTATTTGGAAATCTGAAATCAAAAATATTATCTTCGTATTCATACGAGCAAGACTATATTGGCTTAAGCCGACATAGTCTTGTTTGTTTTTAAGAGTTTATTATAAAATGTGTGAGATATGACAGAAGTAACTTATTATACCCGCGAAGGATTAGAAAAACTTAAAGAAGAGCTTCATTTATTAAAAACTGAAGGCCGTTCGCAGATTTCAAAGGCAATTGCAGAAGCCAGAGATAAAGGCGATCTGTCTGAGAATGCTGAATATGATGCTGCAAAAGAAGCGCAGGGTCATCATGAATCTAAAATTTCAAAGCTGACGAATGTATTGGCGAATGCTCGCCTGATTGATGAATCAAAGCTTGACTCTACAAAAGTCCTTGCCTTGTCGATTGTTAAGATCAAAAATACGGATAATGGAGCAACTATGACTTATCAATTGGTCTCTGAATCGGAAGCAGACTTAAAAACAGGTAAGATATCGGTAAAATCTCCCATTGCCCAAGGATTATTGGGTAAATCTGTAGGAGACAAAGCTGAGATCGCTGTTCCGGCTGGTAAAATTGAGTTTGAGATCATTGAAATTAGCAGATAATTTCTGCCACAACTGAATTAAATTAAATTATTATGGAATCAATTTTCTCGAAAATTATAGCCGGCGATATTCCTTCGTACAAGGTCGCTGAAACATTGGAATATCTGGCCTTTCTGGATGTAAATCCGTTAACTGAAGGTCATGTTCTGGTTATCCCCAAAATAGAGGTTGATTATATATTTGACTTAGATAGTGAAACCTATGTAGGCCTGATGATGTTTGCGCAGATTGTGGCAGCGGGTTTAAAAAAGTCTATTCCATGCAAACGGATTGGTGTTTCTGTGATAGGCCTAGAAGTTCCGCATGCTCACATTCATCTTATTCCGATTAACAGCATGGACGATATGAATTTTAGTCGCCCAAAACTGAGTTTTACCGAAGAGGAACTGGAAGCTATTGCCGAGAAAATTAAGGAGCAACTGTAATTTTATTTAATCCGTTTCTGATTATCCTTTGCGAAAGCATCCCAGCCGGAATAGTTCTTTTTATTTCCCGCAGTACTTATCTTCTGGAATGAATGACAAACTGCCACTGCTAAACCATCGGTAGCGTCAAGAAATTCAGGAGTTTCAGAAAATTTTAAAAGGGTTTTGAGCATCGCTGCTACCTGTTCTTTGGAGGAATTACCGTTTCCGGTTATCGACTGTTTGATCTTTCGAGGGGAATATTCGAATATGGGAAGACTACGTGATAATGCTGCAGCCATTGCCACGCCCTGAGCACGGCCGAGTTTTAACATAACCTGGATATTTTTACCGTAGAAAGGGGCTTCTATTGCCAGACAATCAGGCTTGTACTGGTCAATGAGTAAAACAGTCTTTTCAAAAATATGTTTAAGTTTTAAAGGATGATCACCAAGGTGTCCCAGTTTTATTACACCCATACAGATCAGGTCAACATTGGTTTTTACCTCCTTGACTATTCCATAACCCATGACACTGGTTCCAGGATCAATTCCAAGGATTATCCGCTCAGTTGATTTTTCTTTTAGCATGCTTGACAATATTAAGAAATTACACGCTTTTTTTGTTTTTAACGTAATACTATTTCAAAATTTAAATTCAAAGGAGCTTTTTCTTAACATTGCATAAATAAAATATTTTGAACAATCCTACCAAAAAGATTCTGAGTATTAGTATTAAGGTCACCATTTTAGGTCTGGCTTCTTGGTACATATATAATAGACTTAGTGATAACCGTGGTATCAGTGACTTCAGGATGCTACTTGGCACACTTGACCCTGGAAGTGTATGGATTGTAATGTCCAGCCTATTTTTATTGATGTTGCTGAACTGTTTTCTAGAAGCTCTTAAATGGAAGTACCTTGTAAAAAAAATAGAAATAATAAGTACCTGGAAGGCTGTTGAATCTGTTTTTTGCGGGTTGACTTGGGCTATTTTCACTCCAAACCGGATTGGAGAATATGGAGGCAGAGTATTTTTTCTATCGCCAAATAAGAGGATTAAAGGTGCCGTTGCTATGAGCGTAGGGACTATTGGGCAGCTCGTACTAATTAATGTGTTAGGGGCATTGGCGCTCAGGTGGTTTGTGTATCGATTTATGGATCTCAATCCCATTATGAATCTAAGTATATCCATATTAGTCCTAGTTTTTAGTGCATTTTTTCTGCTTTTCTATCTCAATATACATTGGATAAACGGCCTCTTGTCAAAAATAAATTTCATGAAGCGGTACAAGCGCTTTTTCGTAATTTTTTCGAGGTTTATGACATCAGAACTCCTGTGGATTTTATTGTATTGTGTTTCACGCATCTTGGTCTACAGCACCCAGTATTTTTTGATCATTCATTTTTTTATCCCCCAAATAGATCCTCTTGACATAATTTTGATACTGTTTATCTTTTATTTCGTTCAATCCTCAATGCCTTCTCTTGATCTGCTTGATATAGGTTTAAGGGCAACAACTGCTGCTTATTTTTTTTCTTTTGTAACCGACCAAGAAATTGCAGTGATGGCAGCAATTGCAAGTATATGGCTGATTAATTTAATTATTCCAGCTATTTTAGGGTCCGTTTTCGTTTTAAAACTCAATTTCTTTGGTAGTAATCGTAATTAGTATCCTTTCAATTGTTTTAGCCCTTGCTTATTTGGGTTTGTATTTATTTCTACTTAAGGGATGGAAGGGAATCGAAACTTACAGTTTGAAAAATTCCAGTTTTAAAACATCTGTTAGTATCCTGATTGCAGCCCGAAATGAGGAAGATAAAATTTTTAATACCATTAGCGATATCCTGGCTCAGGATTATCCTGCTGACTTATTTGAGCTGGTTGTTGTTGATGATCACTCAAGTGACCGGACTTCTGAAATTGTACTTTCTTTTGCTGATCGGGGTGTAAAGCTGATAGTATTGAACGAAAATAAACCCTTGAATTCTTATAAAAAGAAAGCAATAAGCGAAGCGATTAAGTTTTCTGATTCAGAACTTATTGTTACAACCGATGCCGACTGTAGAATGGACCCCGATTGGCTTAAAACAATGATTGGATTTTATGAGTCTGGTGATTACAAGATGATCTCTGCTCAGGTAATCTATTTTGAAGAAAAAAGCATTTTCGAAGAACTGCAAACAATTGAGTTTCTTTTCCTGACGGGTTTAGGTGCTGCAGGAATAGGGAATAAAATGCCTTCAACTTGCAATGGGGCCAACCTTGCTTATCGTAGAGAAGTGTTCATAGAACTGAAAGGTTTTCAGGGTATTGATGATCTAGCCTCCGGTGATGATGAACTATTTCTTCATAAAGTGGCATCAGTTTATCCTGATGGGATAGGTTTCTGTAAGTCTAAGGATGCGATAGTTTACACTCATGCAAAAGGAAACTTAGACGAATTTATTCAACAAAGAAAACGCTGGGCATCGAAAAGTACCCGATATAAAAATAAGGCAATTATAGTTATAGGACTCTTGGTCTGGTTATTTAATTTCATAGTTATTCTAAATGCAATTCTAGGTTTTTTCAATCCCATTTACTGGTATTTCTATTTAGGTATTAGTAGCTTAAAGTTAATAGCAGAAATGACTTTCATGATACCGGTATGCAGGTTCGCCAACAGAAGCAAACTACTTTGGTATATGCCTTTTCTTACGGTGATCCATATGTTCTATCTAATGTATATTGGAATTGCCGGAAACACAGGTAAATACAGATGGAAGGGACGCTTGGTTAGGTAGAGGTGAGATGGGAGATGGGAGATATGAGATGGGAGATATGAGATATGAGACTTGAGATATTAGATGGGAGATGGAAGACTCAATTCATTAAGATAGGAATAAACAGACACCCCTCAACGATTATCGATTAACTTGACTATTCGATTCATGATTGTTAATTTGGATTAATTCCTTAATTTTAAAGGTCACAGTCCCCAAAATTATTGTCTTGCCTAGAAAATCAAATCCAGCAGTAAATGATGAAAGTGAGTTAATTCAACTCTTGTTAAAACGACAAGCTGAATTAAATTCCTTGCTTGAAATAACTCAGGCTATTAATATAAATAGTCCCTCTCCAGTTTTGTTTGAGATGTTGGAAGTAATTCTAAATGTCCACTTAAAAATTGGGGAAATACGTCTTTTGATTAAGGAAGGTGAGCATTTTTATTGTGCTACTCGCTTTGGAGGTGAGTTTGAAAACGCAAAAACCCTGCAACAAACCTGCCATGCACTTAGTAATTTTACGAATATAACCTCATTAGGCTCTAATCAGGATCCCCTTTTAAGTAAATACGAATATTTTGTACCGGTTTTTCATAATCATGAACTTCTGGCTTTTGTGCTGATTGGTGACTTTGATACCAGTCAGTATTTGCTAAACAGTGATCTCAATTTCATTCAAACGCTGATCAATGTGATCGTGGTTGCGCTTGAGAATAAGAAACTCCTCAAAGAAAGGGTTGGGAGAGAACGCTTGCAGCGCGACATGGAATTGGCTGTAGAAGTTCAAGGGATGCTTATACCCAGACGATTACCCAAAGCCGGCGCAGTTGAGGTTGGTGCTACTTATCTTCCGAATGAAAATATTGGAGGTGACTATTTTGATTTCATTAGGTTAAACACTCATGAGTATCTCTGGTGTATTGCCGATGCTTCTGGAAAAGGGGTGTCTGCAGCTTTACTGATGGCAAACTTGCAGGCCAGTTTAAGAGCTTGGGCTTCGGTAGAAAGGAATCTGGTAAAGCTGACTGAACGATTGAATGAGATTGTATACACTAATACTAACGGCGAACGTTTTATTACCTTATTTCTAGGACTTTATAATGAGCAGAGCAGAGAATTACATTATGTTAACGCAGGACATAATCCATCAGTATTAATAATGGATGGAAAGGTTAAGTTTTTAAAAGAGGGCACAACCATTATCGGTGCATTTGATACCCTTCCAACGATTCGCTTAGGCAGAGAAATCCTGACACCAGGAAGTATAGTTTTTAATTATACCGATGGCCTCGTTGAAAGCCCAAATGAGGAAGTGTATATTTCTGATCAGGAACTTGTTTCACATCTACTAGAAAGCAGTCATCTTGAAGTAGATAAGCTTAATGAAAACATTTTAAGGAGCATTCAAAGCCTAAATAATGCGAAGATGAATTCAGATGATATTACCCTGTTAACCATTAGGGTGTCTTAGAAATTTTGTTTTATACTTAATTATGCTTTTACCTTATTTTCAGGATGAATTTATTGAGGCGGGCTGCGATGAGGCAGGACGTGGATGTCTTGCCGGACCGGTATTTGCAGCCGCAGTAGTTCTACCTAAAAATTTTTCGCATCCGATACTAAACGATTCCAAGAAGATAAACGAAAAGAATCGCTTTGAACTTCGTGAAATGGTTGAACGGGAAGCACTTTCCTTTGCAGTGGCATTCGTTGATCATGCAGAAATTGACCAAATCAATATTCTAAACGCTTCAATCAAGGCGATGCATTTTGCTCTCAGACAACTCAGTATCCGTCCGGGCTTTATAATTATAGATGGAAACCGGTTTAAATCCTTTGAAGATCTTAGCCATCAGTGTATAATTAAAGGAGATGGTAAGTATTATTCTATTGCAGCAGCTTCAATCCTTGCTAAAACCTACAGGGATGATTACATGCTTAAGTTAGCAGCAGATTATCCTCAATATGATTGGACAAACAATAAGGGATACCCGACCATAAAACACAGGGATGCGGTCATAGCGCATGGAATGTCACCTTTTCATCGCAAAACTTTCCGGATCAGTGATCCCCAGTTTAAACTTGTATTATAGTTTCGGTTAGAATCGATTATCCTCAAATTATACCTAGCTTTTAATCGTTTTTAATTACTTTTGGAGCAATCAATAATTACCTCCGTAATAATGAAAAGTGTTGCTTTAAATGATATCCATATTGCACTTGGCGCCAAAATGGTGCCCTTTGCCGGATTTAATATGCCTGTTCAATACAATGGGATTAACATCGAACACGAAACAGTCAGAAATGGTGTAGGAGTATTTGATGTGAGTCATATGGGCGAATTTATCCTAAAAGGGGAGGGTGCATTAGATCTTATTCAAAAGGTATGCTCAAATGATGCTTCAACCCTGTTTGACGGAAAGGTGCAGTATTCATGTCTGCCCAATGAACATGGCGGAATAGTTGACGATTTGTTGGTTTACCGCATAGATGAAAAAACCTATATGCTGGTTGTAAATGCCTCCAATATTGATAAAGATTGGGATTGGATTTCAAAACACAATAGTGGTGGTGTTGATATGAAAAATATTTCAGATCAGACTTCATTATTGGCAGTTCAGGGACCAAAAGCCGCCGAAGCCTTGCAAAGTTTAACTGACCTTAACCTGTCTTCAATGGAATATTATACATTTAAGAAGGCTGTGTTTGCTGGGATAGGAAATGTATTGATATCAGCAACAGGATATACAGGAGCAGGAGGTTTCGAATTATATTTTGACAATAAAGATTCTGAATCTATCTGGAATGAAGTTTTCAAAGCCGGTGAACCTTTTGGTATTAAACCTATCGGACTAGCCGCAAGAGATACCCTCCGTTTAGAGATGGGTTTCTGCCTTTATGGAAATGACATTGACGATTCAACCTCACCGATAGAAGCAGGCCTTGGCTGGATCACAAAATTCAGTAAGAATTTTGTCAACTCAATAAATCTTGCGGCTCAGAAGGAACATGGAGTTGAGCGTAAGCTGGTGGGATTTGAAATGATCGAAAGGGGCATTCCGCGTCATGATTATGAAATCGTTGATACGGTTGGCACTGTAATTGGTAAAGTAACTTCAGGTACTCAATCGCCAAGCCTTCAAAAGGGCATAGGTATGGGCTATGTTAAAACAGCGTTCTCAAAAGTTGGTACAGATATTTACATCAAGATCAGAGATAATAAAGTGTTAGCGAGGGTAGCAAAAATGCCTTTTAAATAATAATCAGCCTGCTCTACAGAATGCAAAAACGTAACCTCGAAGTTTGTCTTACACCTGCCCTGCTTCACCTTCATGATTTCACAAACAGTATTGTTGTTGTAATTGATATTTTCAGAGCGACTTCATCCATTTGTTATGGTATCGAAAATGGGGCAGAATCGATTATTCCGGTAGCAACGATCGAGACATGTGAATCCTACAGAAATTCTGATTTTCTGCTTGCTGCAGAGAGAAATGGTGAGGTGGTAGATGGTTTTGATTTTGGCAATTCGCCATTTTCGTATACGGAGGATAAGGTTAGCGGTAAAACAATTGTTCTAACCACAACCAATGGTACGCATGCTATAAACATGTCGCGCGGAGCCCATAAGATAGTGATTGGCTCATTCTTAAACCTTGCTGCACTTTGCGACTGGCTTCAGACTCAGCCGAATGATATTCTGCTATTATGTTCAGGTTGGAAGGATAAGGTTAATCTTGAAGATACTTTGTTTGCTGGAGGAGTTGTTCATTGCCTCCGTGAAGAAAACTATGCCCTTGATGATGCCGGGATAGCTTCAGAAGACCTATATAACTTGGCCAAGGATGATTTGAATACTTATCTGAAGAAAACCTCTCACAGTGAGCGTCTCAAAAAATTAGGGATTGAAGAAGATATTAAGTTTTGCCTGAATTTGAATATCACCAAAGGAATTCCGGTGCTTGACGGCGATAGGCTAGTTAAAATGGTCGTATGATGAAGGCTGACAGGGTTCAAAACCCTGTCAGCCTTTTTTGAACCCTGTCAGCGTTTTGAAACCCTGTCAGCGTTTTGAACGCTGACAGGGTTATTTCAACTTCTCATTATTCTTATGCCTGTCGGCATCCCTGATATTTTTCTTTTCCAAATTTTTTTCAAGTGCTTCGGTCAGATTAACTCCTGTTTGATTTGCAAGGCAGATCAAAACGAATAGCACATCGGCCAGTTCATCTGCCAGATCATGGCCCTCATCTGATTTTTTGAAGGATTGCTCTCCATATTTTCGGGCCATGATGCGGGCAACCTCACCAACTTCCTCCATCAGTATGGCAGTATTGGTCAGTTCGTTAAAATAGCGAACCCCGGTTGTTTTGATCCACTCATCAACGGTTTCTTGTGCTTGCTGTACTGTCATCAGATTTATATTAAAACTTATTCTCTTGATTTGGTATCTATAATGATTGTTACCGGGCCATCATTCACCAGACTTATCTGCATATCCGCTCCGAAAACCCCGGTCTGAATCTTTGTTCCGGTAAGTTGTCCCAAGTCCAGGATCATTTTTTCATACATGGGAATTGCAATATCAGGCTTTGCTGAGCGTGTAAATCCGGGACGATTCCCTTTTTTTGTGGAAGCAAACAAAGTAAATTGACTGACCAGCAAAATATTACCCTGAACATCAGCCAATGCTTTGTTCATTAATCCATTCTCATCCGAAAACACCCTCAAGTTGCTGATTTTCTGTGCCAGCCAATTCAGATCTTCATCAGTATCACTTTCTTCAATACCAAGCAGAATCATAAATCCCTGTCTGATCTCTCCACTGATCTTCCCTTCAATGCTGCAGGATGCGCTGCTAACTCGTTGGATTATTGCTCTCATTTTATCCTCTTGTATCGTTGTTATTGTAAATGCTTAAATAACTATCGTATCTTGAAGGTTCAAGTTCACCCGCTTCTAATGCCTCTAAAACTGCACAACCGGGTTCATTGATATGTCTGCAATTATGAAAGCGGCAATCATCCATCAGCGTTCTAATCTCAGGAAATAAACGACCGAGTTCCTGCTTTTCGATGTCAAAAACGCCAAGTTCACGTATCCCCGGGGTATCAATCAGGTATCCGCCGAAAGGTAGCTTAAACATCTCAGCAAAAGTTGTGGTGTGTTTACCTTTATCACTCCAGTCGGAGATCTCACCAGTTTTAAGTTCAGAACCAGGGAGCAATGCATTAATTAGTGTTGATTTTCCAACACCGGAATGACCACTTACCAGCGTAACCTTATCTTTCAAAAGCTCTCTTAACTTGTCAAGATTGGTTGATTTGAGTGCAGAAACACTGAAGCAAGGGTAACCGGCACGCTCATAGATTGATTGGTATTGGGTTAGAATATCCAGTCCCTCAGCACTAAAAAGGTCAAGTTTGTTAAATATTAATTTAGCCGGAATACCATAAGCTTCGGCTGTTACAAGAAAGCGGTCGATAAATCCCAGTGAAGTTCGCGGAGAAGCCAGTGTCACAATCAGAAATGCCTGATCTAAATTAGCTGCGATAATCTGTGCCTGTTTTGATAGGTTAACAGACTTACGGATAATATAATTCTTTCTTGGTTCAAGTTCAGTGATCAGCCCGGTTTCCTGATCAGGCTCTGGTTCTACTCTGACACGGTCGCCAACAGCAATGGGATTTGTCGTTTTAATATCCAGCGTTCGAAACTTACCCTTGATACGGCATTTTATGGCCCTTCCCTTATCGGTTTGAACCTCGTACCAGCTTCCTGTTGATTTTATAACTAGTCCCTGCATTTGATCACTAAAGATACTTCTTAATTACATTATCAATAAGTATGTGGCCTGTTTATTACCGTTTTGGCAAAAAATAATGTTTTATTAAAATAAATTCACAAGAATTTGTGAATACAAAAATTAAAACCGTTATTTACGCCACAATAAAACAGAAATGATTAAAACTTTTTACACCACAACAACAACCACAACCACCACGCTAATGCTTGGGGAAGGTAAATGTATGGTGTAAATTTAACATAAAACATCAAAAACGCCTTCCTCCGACAAAGGGGAAGGCGTTTTTTTTTATAAAATTTCAGCGAAAACTAAATAATAATGAAGATTTTAAAGTTCGGGGGTACCTCAGTTGGATCGGTTGAATCGATCAGTAAGTTATTGCAGATCATTGAAAAGGAACAGAAAAAATCGGGGAATCCGATTATTGTCCTTTCGGCTATGAATGGGGTCACGAATCTTCTGTCGGAAATGGCTGATAAAACAGCGCAAGGGGGTACTTTCAGTAATGAATTAAAGGAGCTCGAAGAACGTCATTTTGAGGTAATCAAGGAACTTCTGGCCGTACCCAAACAAAATCCTGTATTCACAAAGCTTCGGATCCTGTTCAATGAGCTGGAAGATCTTTTGCAGGGGGTAATGATTCTGCGTGAACTGACTCCGCGTAGCCGTGATCTGATTCTTAGTTATGGCGAGCGTTGCTCAACCTTTATGATTAGTAAGATTGCCGGACAGAAATCTGATGAGGATGTCTATGTTAATGCAGCAGATGTCATTAAAACAGATAGTTCGTTTGGTCAGGCAAGGGTTTATATGGAGCCTACTGAGCTACTAATCAGAGATCTATATAATAATAACAAAGATAAAATGCTTTTCGTTACCGGTTTTATTGCCAGTAATGATGAGGGTAGAATAACTACTCTTGGAAGAGGTGGAAGCGATTATACTGCCGCCATCTTCGGTTCAGCCCTGAATGCTGAAGAGATTGAGATCTGGACCGACGTGAACGGAATGATGACTGCGGATCCGCGAATGGTGAAAAAGGCATTTTCATTGCCTGAACTTTCTTATACCGAAGCAATGGAGCTTTCTTTCTTTGGTGCTAAAGTTATTTACCCGCCAACCATGATTCCAGCTTTCATGAAGAAAATCCCGATTGTAATCCGGAATACTTTTGAGCCTGATTTTCCTGGTTCTGTAATCAGACATGATTGTGAAATTTCAAGTCTGGCAATCAAAGGAATTTCTTCAATAAACGACATCAGTATCATAAATATTGAAGGTAGTGGGATGGTTGGAAAGGCAGGCTTTAGCGGTCGATTATTTTCTCTGCTGGCACGTGAGCAGATCAATATTATTCTGATTACTCAATCTTCTTCAGAACACAGTATCACTTTTGCAATACACCCTTCTGATGCTGCTAGAGCACAGCATTTGATCGAACAAGAATTTGAACTGGAGCTGCTTGCCAAAAAGATCGAGCCTCCTGTTTTTGAGCAGGGCCTTTCGGTTCTGGCGATTGTCGGCGAAAACATGAAACAAACTCCCGGAATTTCCGGAAAGCTTTTCCATGCGCTCGGACGTAACGGAATCAATGTTAGAGCAATAGCCCAAGGCTCTTCTGAATATAATATTTCAGTTGTTATCTCGAGAGAAGATTTGAATAAAGGTCTTAATGCAGTACACGATGCCTTCTTTGTTGAATTGAATAAAACGCTGCATATTTTCTGTCTTGGAACCGGAAATATCGGAACCACTTTGTTCAAACAATTATTGGAGCACAGAGATTTTCTGCAGAAACATAATGGAATCCAGATCAAAGTTGTCGGTATCGCTAATACTCGCAAAATGATCTTTGATGAAGAGGGTATTGCTTTGGAAAACTGGCAGGATTCCCTGCATAATAAAGGTGAACAGGCTGATCTTTCCCATTTTGTGGAGAGGATGAAATCAATGAACCTTCCAAATTGTGTTTTTGCGGATAATACAGCAAGTTTAAAACCCATTGAGTATTACCAGGAAATATTCAGTTCAAATATTTCTATTGTAACCTGCAATAAGATCGGCAACTCCTCTTCATTCGAACAGTATAAGCTTTTCAGAGATACTGCTAGGCTCCATGGCGTAGATTTTTTCTATGAAACCAATGTCGGTGCGGGCCTTCCTATCGTGAAAACACTAAAAGACCTAATGATCAGCGGAGACCGAATTCTGAGTATTGAATCTATACTTTCCGGGACGATTTCCTACATTTTCAACAATTACAAAGGTGATATCACTTTCCATGATATTGTAAAGCAGGCCCAAGAGAAGGGCTATACAGAGCCCGATCCACGTGATGACCTTCGTGGCACTGATTTTATGCGGAAGATGCTTATTCTTGCTCGTGACGCAGGCTATGAACTCGAAGCTGCAGATGTGGAAATTGAAAGTATGCTTCCTGAATCATGTCTTAAAGCAGAAACTGTTGCTGATTTTTACAAGTCATTGCAGGTAGAGAATAGCTTCTTTGAAGCTATGAAAAATCAGGCAGAGCAGGGAAACAAAGTACTCAGATACATTGGCAAACTCGAGAACGGCAAAGTGAAGATCGGACTCCAGATGGTTGACGATACCCATCCTTTTTATGCCTTATCGGGAAGTGATAATATAATTTCCTTCATTACCGATCGCTATAAAGAAAGGCCAATGGTGGTTAAAGGTCCGGGTGCGGGTGCCGAAGTTACAGCAGCCGGAGTGTTCGCAGATATCGTTCATGTGGGTGCTAATAAATTTTAATACCGCTTGATAAATTTAATATTTTTGATTGTTCGGCTTAAGCAGGATGCTCAGGAGACAATAAACAAATATGAATAGATCAGTAAAAGTTTTTGCACCTGCAACAGTAGCCAATGTGGTTTGTGGTTACGACGTATTGGGTTTCGCAGTGAATGCACCTGGTGATGAGGTGATTATGCGCTTCAGAGATGAACCAGGCGTAATTATCACAAAAATAAGCGGTGATGATGGACGCTTGCCCTATGATCCAGCGAAGAATACTGTTAGTGTGAGTGTGCAGCATTATCTGAATCATATTGGTCGTACTGATGTAGGAGTGGAGATCGAGTTGAATAAAAAAATGCCTATTGGCAGCGGACTTGGCT
>Ga0163144_10009313_pt1 | contig 21110 bp, 21 predicted proteins | sample OliLak19BULKMAT1_FD_123175 | JGI IMG/M metagenome (GOLD analysis project Ga0163144, IMG submission 123175) | Freshwater microbial mat bacterial communities from Lake Vanda, McMurdo Dry Valleys, Antarctica - Oligotrophic Lake LV.19.BULKMAT1 | ecosystem: Environmental > Aquatic > Freshwater >... | reverse complement strand
TGCTGTGATGGAAACGCTTATCATCTGTGACTAGTCACATGCAATAGCCGGCTTCGCAATTCCGACGGAGCCCTCTGGCGCATTAGAAATGGGGATTGACCGTGGTCGCGAGTGAAAGAACAGTGGGCATCATCTTCATGTTCGCTTCATGCTGGCTTCATTTTAGAAGCCGGGATTTTGATCCCACCGCCTCCGGCGGGAGCGCATCGCATCGAAGAGAATTTTGAAAATTTTTTTTATTTAATTTACGTTTTGGTCCGGCGCACGGGGGAAACCCTCCCGGTAGGTCGTCCGCTCCGGCGAAACGGCCAGGTTTGTTGCCCGCGACGCCTGATGCCTGCGTGACCGCGCAAAAGCAGGCTCCAGCGAGTGAGTTCACCAGTTGATCGGCTGTGTACCCGTCGGGCGGTCTGTTCGGGGGAGGGTTCCAGCGGCGGGCGCGGGGCGCGCGTTCTCGAAGGCCGATTGCAGACGGTCGACCGCGAACGCTTGGGCCGAGCGGGCCTCCGCAAGGACCGCCGCCATCCCGAAGAATTCGTGGGTTACGCCCTCGTAATTTTTCGATGACACCTCGACGCCGGCGGCCTTCAGCCGCTGCGCGTACATCATCCCCTCGCTGCGGAGCGGATCGATCTCCGCCAGGATGATCGTCGCTTCGGGCAGTTTGCTGAGGTCGGATTCCGAGGCCCGCAGCGGCGAGATGAGCGGGGAGTTGCCGTCGGCGGGGGAGCGGAGGTAGTGCCCGAAGAACCACGGCATCATCGGCGCGTTCAGGGGCTTGGCCCCGGCGTTCTCCCGATAGCTCGGGGTGTCGAAGGCGTAGTTGGAGACGGGGTACACGAGGAGCTGATGAACCGGCATCCTTCCGCCGCGCTGGGCCGCCATGATGCACGCCGCGGTAGCCATGTTGCCGCCGGCGCTCTCGCCCGCGATGGCGACTCGATTGGGGTCGCCGCCAAAGGAGGCCTCGCCGCTGAGGGCGTGCTGCAGCACCGCGTAAACATCCTCGTGGGCCGCCGGGAACTTGTGCTCCGGCGCCTTGCGATAGTCGACCGAGACGACGACGGCATTGCACTTATCGGCGAGGGCCCGGGCCGAGCCGTCGTAGACCTCGGGGCTGGCCAGCACCCAGCCGCCGCCGTGAACGTACACAATCGTTGGCACGACCGCGTTGTTTTCCGTCGCGTTGGTGGGCGTATAGACGCGGACGGGGACCGATAGCCCCTCGGGGCCGCGGACGGAGCGCGATGCGACCTGGACGCTGGGGGCCGGGCCGGGGGGCGGGGCCGTCGGTTTCCCTTTGTCGCGCATGATCGCCGTCACAGCGTCCACGGGCGTCGGCTGCTTGCGAGCTTCGGCCGGAGTGAGCGACTCGATCGGCTTCCCGCCCAGCGACTCCAATTTCGTGATAATCGCCGTCATCTCAGGGTTCATCTCGCGTCGCCACGCATCGGTGGTGAAGGAGCCCGGGCTGGCGCGACGATCGTCCGAGGACGAACACCCGGTGAGCAGGGTTCCGGCGGAGACGACGAGAAGGGCCGCGAGTCGGAGAGTGGGACGGCCGAACGTGTGCATGGCGGGCTCCGGAAGGTGTCTTAGAACCTTCGGAGTATGCACCCGTGGCCTGGGCTGTGCACTGAAGAACTTGTGAAACCACGCTTATTGCGTACGACCGGTCCGGTGGCGCCGAATCAGGCTATGCGGCCATGCGCAGTTGGGAGTGCGGCCGAACGGGCTCGGCGGCGGGGCGACCGAGCAAGTACCCCTGCACCAAGTCGATCCCCATTTCGCGGGCGGCTTCCAGTTGCTCCGGCGTTTCCACCCCTTCAATGAGGGCCGTGATGCCGCGGTTATGGGCGTGTTCCACGAGGCCCCGCACCAGCCCGAGGTCGTCGGGGTGCGGCCGGTCGGGCAGCAAGCCCTTGGCGATTTTGATGATGTCGGGTCGCAACTCCTCGATGTAGGACAACGCGGTATGGCCGGTGCCGATGTCGTCGAGGGCGACCGTGCATCCGCGTGCGCGGTACGCATCGAGGATGTGGCGCAGGTGGGGGATATCGGGGAACGCCTCGCTCTCCACCACCTCAAAGACCAGTTTGTCCATGCGCCAACCCGCCGCCTGCGCGGCCTCCCAGGTTGTTTGCAGACAGATCGCGGGGTCGTAGATCACCATCGGGGTGAAGTTGACAAAGAGCAGTTCGCCCGGCAGCACTCTGTCGGCGGCGTGCGTGATCGCTCTGGTGCGGGCCTTCTGATCAAACTGGAAAAGCGCGTTGTGAGCGCGGGCCGCATCGACGAGTTCGCCACCGCTGATGAGTCGGCCGTCGACGTTGGCACGCATCAATGCCTCGAACGCGATGGTGCGACCCGTTTCCATCTCAATGATCGGCTGGTAGTACGGGAACATCGCGTTGTCGTTGAGCACCCGCGGCAGCCATGGCGAGTTCTGCCGCTCCATGAACGTCGCCGCCGACACGGCATTCCAGGCCTGCCAAGTTCCGTCCGGGCTCACGCCGGTGGCCTTAACCTCATCGCGTTCGACGGGCGAGAGGCCCTGCAAGAACGTTTTCACTCGCGCGGCCCAGTCGTCGCCCACCACGAGTATCGGCGCTCCTGGCTCGATTGCAGTGCCGTCAAAGCCCGCGAGCTTGTGGGCCACCACCTCCGACGACGACCAGAGGGAAACGCCGATGGCGGCGACGTCCGCGACTTTGCTGCGGCACAGACAGGGCTTGGCGTGGGCTCGAACGGGCAATTGCATAGACGATCTCCTTGGGGAGTTGATCGGCGTCCTGCATGTTCCCCGTTCACTCCCAAATCGGAGGGCCCGGTTCGCCCTATGCGACGTGAGCCGTTTGGACGCGTCGCACGGGCGGTTCTGATTGGAGGGGCCGCAGATGGCCGGGAGTATGGCGGTTCACGGACGTCCGCACGCGATCCGGGGGCTCGACCCGGAGGGCTCAAGATTGGTGAATCGACGTCCCCGAAGCGGATGTGTGGATCGTTTGATGGACACGCAAAATAAGCCCCCGCACGGTGCGAGGGCTTTTAGTAAAAGCGAGGCGGACGGGAATCGAACCCGCAACCTCCGAATCGACAGTCCGGTGCTCTAACCAATTGAGCTACCGCCCCGAATTTTTGAACGCACTTCAACATGCCGGTCGGCACCCTGAAACGCCCCCAGTGTCGAAAGTGGGGAGCGGAGTTTAGGAGGGCGGGTCGGAGTGTCAAGCCGACCACCCGAAGGCTGGTTTTCACATCGCGATGCGGATGTCGGGAACGTCTTTCGCCGGTCGGTGGACGTTCGTCCGCTGCCGGAGCGAGGGGTGATCCGGGGCACCCGGACTGGCCTGACGGATTTTGAATGTCGCAAGTTCCAGTAATAAAGGGGCAATGACCCTATTGCGTTGGCGTTCACAATCGGTAATCTGTGTGCAGAGATCACGTCAGGTCGGCGCTTCACCGCATTTCTCACCGTTTCCCCACGCGCGACGCACCAATTTTATGAACGATACCACACCCGCCGTTTTGACGAACACGCCCGGCTCAAAGCGGTCTCCGTCACCGGTCCCCCGTCGGGGGCTGCTGTTCGGGGCGCTTTCCTCCGCCTTCGCCGCGGCGACGGTCGCGGCCCGTGCGGAACCGCCGGAGATCGCGGCCGATGTGGATCCATCGAGCCTGCTCAACCGCCTTATCGCGCGGACCAGTTTTGGGTTCACGGACGCAGAGCGAACCCGGGCCGCCCAGTTGGGTTACGCGGGGTATCTCGAATACCAGTTGAATTTTGCCGCGATCAACGATTCGGCGGTTGAGTCCAGCCTTTCGGCGCTGACCACGCTGACCATGGCGCCGTTGGATCTGTACAACGTGCAGCCCGCCACGATCAGCAACCAATTGACCGAGGCCACCATCCGGCGGGCCGCCTTTTCCAACCGTCAACTTTTTCAGCGGATGGTGGAGTTCTGGACCGACCATCTCAATATCGACATCACGACGGATCAGTCCAGGTACATCAAGACCGTGGACGACCGGGTGGTCATCCGCGGCAACGCCCTGGGGACGTTTCGGGCGATCCTGACCGCCTCGGCCCACAGCCCCGCGATGCTCAACTACCTCGACAACGACGCCTCGACAAGGATCAGCCCGAACGAAAACTACGCCCGGGAACTGCTCGAACTGCACACGATGGGCTCCGACGGGGGCTACACCCAGCAGGATGTCGAGCAGGTGGCCCGGTGTTTTACCGGCTGGACGAGGGGTTCGGGCGCGACCCACGGGCAGTTCCGATTCAATCCGTCAACGCACGACACCGCTCAGAAGATTATTTTCGACAACACGCCGTACCGCCGGGTCATCCCCGCTCGGTCGGCGAGCAACGGCGAGTTGGACGGGATGGACGTACTGGATTCACTGGTGCGCCACCCCAGCACGGCGGCCTTCATCGCCAAGAAGTTGACCCGCTGGTTCATCGGGGAGGACGCCCCGCAATCGCTCATCGACTCGGTGGCCGCGGCGTATGGCACGGGCGACGGCGACATCAAGGCGATGGTCCGGCGGGCGCTCTCGCCCAACGCCGTGGCATCCGCTTCGCCGAAACTCAAGCGCCCGTTCCACGCCTTCGTGGGGCCGCTGCGTTCGCTGCCCACGGTCGTCAACAGCACCTCCACACTCCGCAGCCTCTTGGACGCGGCGGGTCATCGCCCGTTTTATTGGGGGCCCCCGGACGGGTACCCCGACACCATCACCTACTGGTCTGGGTTTCTGCTGCCGCGATGGAACTTCGGGGCCTCGCTGCTCTTTGTCAGTAACGGCGGTAACCCGGGCATCAGCGGCATCATGGTGGACGTCTCGACCTTCCTTGATGGCCTTGACACCGTCGACGCCATGCTGACGCAGATCTCCGACGCCCTCTTCGGTGGCGAGATGCCACCGGCGGAGAAGGCTCGGATCGGCAACTACCTCGCCGTGAGTTTCGGTTCCCAGATACGCCAACGCGAAGCGATCGGCCTCGCGATCGGGTCCCCGTCGTTCCAGTGGTACTGACCAGCCGGGTCGTTTGAAATCCCGCCCGCGCTTCCTCTCCCGGACGTTCGCGTTCTCCGCCCAGACTGCTTTTCCCGAGAGTTTTCATCAATGATACACGGCTGCCCCGAATATCTCGCTCTTTCCCGACGCGGCTTTCTGCGGGTGGCCGGCTCCGGAGCGGCCCTGGCCGCCGCCGCGTCGGCGCCGGCGTGGCTGCCGCGCGTGGCGCTCGCGAAGGACTACCGCTCGGGGCAGCGCGACGTGCTGATCTCGGTCTTCCTGCGGGGGGCTTCCGACGGACTATCGATGTGCGTGCCGTGGGGCGAGGCCGCGTATTACGCGGCCCGACCGACCACGGCCATCGCGCGGCCGGATTCGACCAATCCTGACCGGGCCATCAATCTGGACGGGTTTTTCGGATTCCCGCCGGGGTTTGCGCCGTTGATTCCGGCGTATCAGGATGGGAACTTGCTGGTGGTGCACGCGACCGGGTCAACCGACTCCTCGCGTTCCCACTTTGATGCCCAACGCTTCATGGAAGTTGGTAAAGCCAACGACGCCACGCTGGGAACCGGGTGGCTCGGGCGGCACCTCCAGACGACCTCGCCGCTGGTTCCGGGTTCAACCCTCCGGGGCGTGGGCATCGCGACCGGCCTGCAGAAGACGCTGGTGGGCGGGCCGCAGACGTTGCCGATCCCCAATCTGGACAACTTTGGGCTGACCGGCTCCACGTCGTCGCGCATTGACCGCCTTTCCGCCATCGGCGACCTCTACGACCTCGTGCCCGACCCGCTGCACTCAACCGCCCAGAACGCCATCGACACCATGGCGCTCCTCGATCAGATCGAGTTTGCGAACTACGTCCCCCAGGGCGGCGCTGTGTACCCCACCTTCAGCACCGGGGTTGCCTTTGAATCCGCAGCCGCACTGATCCGGGCCCAAGTGGGCGTCGAGGCGATCGCCATCGATGTGACCGGCTGGGACACCCACGCGACGCAGGGTTCCGGGGTGGGGTCTCTGAACAACCTCATGAGCCAACTGGCCCAGAGCCTCGCGGCGTTCCATCGCGACATGTTCGCGACAACCGCCCCGTCGGTGACCGTCGTCGTCACCTCCGAGTTCGGGCGGCGGCTGGCGGAAAACGGCACGCAAGGCACCGACCATGGTCACGGCAACTGCATGCTGGTGATGGGTCACCAGATCGACGGCGGACGGGTGCTGCGCAATTGGCCGGGCCTCGCGGCCGGGCAACTCTACGAAAACCGCGACTTGGAGGTGACGATCGATTACCGCGACATCCTCGCGGAGGTCGTCCAGGCCCGCCTGGGCAACAACAATCTCTCGACCATTTTTCCGGGCTTCACGCCCACCATCCGGGGAGTCACCCTTTGATCACTCGATTACTTTCCGGTGTCGTGGTGTGCGCGGCGTGGACCGCGAGCGGCCAGGTCGCGTTCAGCAATTCCGGCGATGCCAACGATCCCGGCGTCGTCACGGGGTTTGTCAGCCGCTCGGGGCTGGCGGCGCCGTCGGGATCTCTCTGGAGCGAGACCGCCCTCGATGCGGAGGCGGCGAACGCCTTGGCGGGCGTTTCCTGTCACTCGCTCTCCGCCGGGCGGGCCTTCCGGCTGGCCGACAACTTCACCCTGAGCACGAGTTCCGAATTGCGGTCTCTGGTGGTCTACGGCTACTCCACCGACACCTCGCTGGCCCCGGTCGTGGGCGGTTCGGTGCGGGTTTGGTCGGGCGTTCCCGACGAGGTCGGCTCCACGGTGGTCTTTGAGTCGTCCGGACCGGGGTTGGTGGTCGCTCAGTCACCGATGTCGGCGTTCCGGATTTTCAGTTCGTCGACGGCGCCCCTGCCGCCGGTGCCTGACACCACGCGCCCCATCTGGGCGCTGGAACTCGCAACGCCCATCATCCTGTCCCCCGGTACGTTCTGGTTCGAGGTCGAACTCACGCCCAGCGACATCAACGCCCCGCTCTTCCTCCTGCCGCTTCGACCCAGCGCCGGACGCAGCAGCGCCGGTTGGGACGCCCGGCAGCGCAGCCCGGACGGCGTCTGGACCGCCATCAGCGATCCGGCCAAGCCGCGCTCCGCCGTCGATGCCCCTGTGGATTTGGCGTTTCAGTTCTTGGCAGGCTTTTCGTGCCCGGGCGATTGGGACCGCTCGGGCTCGCCCGACAGCGACGACATCATCGCGTTCTTCACCGACTGGGACGCCGGGAACGCGGATATCGACGGGTCGGGTAGCACCGACAGCGACGACATCATCGCGTTCTTCAACTCCTGGGATTCGGGCTGCTGATCGGCGGAGCGGCGGATCGGAACAAGACAGAATAAAAACGGGCCGGTGCGTTCCTCGCACCGGCCCGTCGCAATTTGAATCGATCTTGCAAGCCCGATTTACTTGGGCGCGGGAGCCGGCGTCGGCGTCCCCGTAGGGGCCGGCATAGGCATCACACTCTTCGTGAGGCTCGAAATACCATCACCGATCTTCACGATCGTCGCCTTCACGCCGTCGCTCAGCTTCGTGTACTGATCCGCGGAAGCGGTCTTGAGGGCATCGAACTGGGTACCCAACGTGGTCATGTTCTTCTCGACGTTCGACACTTCGGTGTCGGCGGCGGTTTTGCGGGCCGGATCGGTGATCTTGGCCGCCTGAGCCTTGAGGTCAGTAAACTGCTTCTTCATGGCATCGATCTGCGTCTGGAACGCCATGACGCCTGAATCCTTTGCCCGGGTGAGGGCGTCGCCTGCGGCGTCGGAGGCATCCTTGACCGCGTCCTTGGTCGTGTCCGCAGCTCTGTCGACCGCCTTGGCGGCATCCTTGGCCGAATCCTTCATCGCGTCGGCGGCCTTATCCATGCTCTTGCCAGCATCCTTCATGGCATCGGAAGCGGGCTTGGTGGTGGTCGGGGCCGGCGTCACAACCACGGGCGTTTTCTTTTCTTCGCATCCCACAAGCCCGCAAGCGAGGATCATGGAACCAATCGCAGCCGTCATGGAGAGAACTTGTTTCATCTTCAACTACCTCATGTAAACCTTGGTCGGCGGTCGCCTATTACCGGCTCGGCCGGGGTCCGCAGGTGGCACACGTCATGCCTGATAACCATAGGCGTCCCGCGGTAATCCTTCTTGGGAAACACGCGGAACCGCTTGCACACGCGCGGCTTGAAACAAGTTCAGGCCGGGCGACCGCCGATGGCACACGTCAGGGGGGAAGTTCGTGAAATAATGCGGATTCCGCAGCCCTGTAAGCGCAGATGCAGATCTTCGATGTGTTGGGAATCCCTGACTTCCACCGTGCAAACCACTTGCACGGTCGAGACGTCCGCGCCAGCGAACGCCCGCTCATGGTTGATCTCGCGGACACTGGCCCCCGCGAGCGCGATCGCCGCGGTCAGCGACGCCAGACCGCCCGGACGGTCCGAAATCAGGGCGGTGAACTGCGTCACCCGACCGTCGGCGACCAATCCGTGGTCGATCACCCGTCCGAGAACCGTCGGGTCGATGTTGCCGCCACACAACACCAGCACCACCTTTTTTCCGGCAAGTTCGAGTAATTTTCCTTCCAGCAGCGCCGCCAAACCGGCCGCACCTCCCCCTTCCACGACGCCCTTCTCAAGTTCGATCAGCCGCAGGATCGCGAGCGCGATCGATTCCTCGCCGACCAGAACCACCTTGTCCACCACGTCCTTGGCGATCGCGAATGCTCTGTCCCCCACCTTGGGGACGGCCAAGCCATCGGCCAGCGTCGGATGCACCTCGGACGCCACCGGCCTGCCGGCGGCCAAGGAGTCAAAAAAACTCCTGGCTCGCTCAGGCTCCACCCCGATGATCTGAACTTGCGGCGACATGCCCTTGACCGCCCTCCCCAACCCCGCGATAAGCCCCGCCCCGCCCACCGGCACCACAATCGCCTCAACGTCCCGGACCTGATCGAGAATTTCAAGCCCGATGGTTCCCTGTCCGGCGATCACCTCGGCTCCGTCGAAACCGTGGACGTAGGTCAACCCTTGGGTGGCCACAATCCCGTCGGCGGTCTCTTTGGCTTCGGCGATATTCTCACCAGCGATCATCACCGTGGCCCCCAGGGTGCGGCAGCGTGTCTGCTTGACAAGGGGGGCAATCCGCGGCATCACCACCGTCACCGGGATTCCCAGATCTCTTCCGTGGAAGGCCAACGCAAGAGCATGGTTTCCGGCGGAGGCCGCGATGACGCCCGTGCCGCGCCGAGCGATCGGGAGTTGAAGAAGCGCGTTGCGGGCTCCTCGTTCCTTGAAACTGCCGGTGCGTTGCAGATACTCCAGCTTACAGAACACGCGGCAGCCGAGCAGTTCCGAGAGCGCTGCGGATTCGCGGCAAGGGGTTTCGTAGACCCCGCTCCGGATCCGCTGCCGGGCCGCCACGATGTCCGCCAGGGTTACGTTCATGATGGGATTGTCTACCCGCCACGGAGACGGGGAAACCGGCCACGCGGGGCCAGGCCGTTCGTGGTAGACTCCGCCCCATGGACGCCGACTTTGATGCACTCGTCGAAGACTCCCGAGACGCTCACAACCGGACCGGCTTGCAGGCGCTCTGGAGAACCGCGATCGGGTTGCCAGAGTGGTACTTCGTGGCCGACCAGTCCGGCGACGACGCCGAGCCGATCGTGGCTGCCTTCGACGACAAGCCGCACCTCCTGGTGTTCACCGACGAGGCCCGTGCCACGGCCTTCAGCGAGGCTCGGGCCGCCAAGCGCGAAAGTGATCCGACACCCACACTCTCGATGACCGTGGCCGAGGCTTCCGACTACATCCGCACGATGGCGAATCATGTGGCGGGTGTGCTCTTCAACACCGGCGAAAACGGATTCGCCGCAACGCCCACGGCGGTGGTCGATGCGTTCAACCGGTACAAGCCGGGGTGAGACGTCTATTGGAGGGTCGATCCGTATAACCCCCGGCCCCCGATGTAATCCGCCACCGGGCCGCCCACCATTTCCCGGATCGCGCCCGGTCCCTCCGCGGCGCACACGCTTCTGACCCGGGTCGAACTGACATCGTCAAGCGGGGCGGAAACGCACTGCCGCACCCACATAGCGAGTTCCTCGTCATTCCACTCGCCCAAAGCTCCGAGCGCGGTCCGAAGTGCTTCGACGCTCCCAATGGGCGGCCGCAACCTGACGAGCGGCGGCGCAATCGCCAACAACTCGCGGGCGGATTTCCACTCGTGGAAACGTAACGCCTGATCGGAACCCAACACGAGACACAACCCGACCTGACCGTTCGTAACGGTGATGGCCCGCCGCAGCGTGTCGATGGTGTAACTCGCCTCGCCCGCCGCAGCGCGGTCGATCTCGTCGCTCCACACCCCCCAGCGCGGCTCCCCCGCAACCGCCAGACGCACCATCGCCAACCGATCCGCCGCGGAACTCGCGCTCCGTCCGACCTTGAAAGGTGACGCCGCGGCAGGCACGAACACCACCCCCGAGTTCGGCCCCAGATGGTCCAACGCGGTTCGGGCCAGCGTCATGTGGGCGCGGTGGGGCGGATCGAACGATCCGCCCAATACCGCCACGCGGGAGCAACCGGGCCCGAGAGGCCAAGGCGTGATGTTCGGGCTGATCATCCGGGGATGCTAAGCGGTTCACGCGAAGCGCCGGAGGAAAAGCACGCTTCTTCCCGTTCCATTTCACCGTGCCGGATACCCTCGACTCCGATGCCCCCCACCGCCGCCGTCGTGCCCGCTTCCAACCTCCGCGACACCACTGCGGCCTTCCTCGCCACCGAAGCCACGATCAAGCTCGGCGGCGGCCCCACCGCCATCAACCGGCAGCACGAGAAAGGCCGCCTGACGGCCCGCGAGCGCATCGCTCTGCTCATCGACAAAGACTCGTTCTTCCAGGAATACGGCCTCTGGTGCGCCTTCGAGATGTACAAGGAGTTCGGCGGTGCTCCCGCGGCGGGCGTGGTCACCGGGGTCGGCCGAGTTCATGGGCACCCGCACATGATCATCGCGAACGATGCCACCGTGAAGGCCGGCGCGTTCTTCCCGATGACCTGCAAGAAGATCATCCGCGCGCAAACCATCGCCATGATGGCCCGCCTGCCGTTGATCTATCTCGTCGATAGCGCCGGGGTCTTTCTGCCTCTCCAGGAGGACGTCTTCCCCGATACTGACGACTTCGGGCGCATCTTCCGCAACAACGCGGTGATCTCAGCGAGCGGGATTCCGCAGATCGCCGCGATCATGGGCTTCTGCGTGGCGGGCGGCGGGTATTTGCCGGTGCTGTGCGACACGCTCCTGATGACCGAGGGGAGCGGGCTGTACCTGGCGGGGCCTGCGCTGGTGAAGGCGGCGATCGGTCAGGAGGTGACGGACGAGGAACTCGGCGGAGCGGCAATGCACGCGGCGGTGAGCGGGACGATTGACTTCCGGGAGAAGGACGACGAGGCGTGCCTGCGAAAAATACGCGAACTGCTCGGAAAGTACGGTGACCTGTCACCGATCCCCGCGGCCCTTCACGATGCATACTTCGTGGTCGACCCCGCGGCCGACGGCACGGTAACGGCCGCCTTCCGCCCCGCCGAGGACATGTACACGGTCTTCACCGACAAGCCGGGCACGCAATATGACGTCGGCGACATCATCGCCTGCCTTGTCGACACTCGGGCAGCGCCCAACGCCGAAGGTCATGAGTCGCTTGTCCCGGACTTTGATGAGTACAAGGCCGACTATGGGCAGTCGATCGTGTGCGGGTATGCCAACGTAGGTCGGCACGCGTGCGGCATTGTTGCCAATCAGAAGAAACTGGTGCAGCGGACGCTGGCGGGTGGCAAGGCGGGGCCGACGAAGGCGGTGCAGATGCCGGGCGTGATTTATGACGATTCGGCGGCGAAGGCGGCGCGGTTCATCATGGATTGCAACCAGCGCAAGATTCCCATCATCTTCATCCACGATACCACCGGCTTCATGGTCGGCCGCGACAGCGAACAAGGGGGCATCATCCGCGCCGGTGCCAAAATGGTCAACGCCATGGCCAACTGCATCGTCCCGAAGCTCGTGCTCATCACCGGCGGCAGTTACGGCGCGGGGAACTACGCGATGTGCGGACGGGCCTTTGACCCGTTCGTCACGTTGGCGTGGCCCGGTTCCAAATGCGCCGTCATGGGGGCCAACCAGGCCACCGGCGTTCTCACGACCATCGAGGAAGCCAGTCGCAAGCGCAAGGGCGAAACCATCGACCCCGAAACCCACAGGCAGATCACCGCCGCCATCCACGCGGGGTACACGCAGCAAGCCGACATCCGCCACGGCGCAGCCCGTGGCTGGCTCGACCGCATCATCGCGCCCCATAACACCCGCGCGGAACTCATCGCCGCATTGGAAGCCGCCAATGCCAGGTGGGATTACGCGCAGGAGTTCAAGACGGGGGTCATTCAGACGTGACGATGCTTGTCCATCTCACTGATGAGCGATCGTCAGCCTCCGTGCGTCGTTCCGGACTGAAGGGCGCTGAGCACACAATCCGGGGCCAAGCGGGCAATTGCCCCGTCCCCCACGCCGTATCCGCGATGCCCGTCCTTCCCAACTATTTCGCGAGTCATCAGTGGCTCCGCGAACTCAAACGCAGCGGCATGCGCACCATCGCCGCAGTGCAATTCCGCCTTCGCTCCGATGCACTCGTCTGGGTCGGCGAATACAACGGCGAGCACCGCAATGTCCCGCCAGGGCCACGCCGCCAGCCTTGTTATGCACGAACCCGATGCCCGCGGCTGGCAGATCATTGTCCCCTACAACGTTCCATCGAAGGCCATCCACGCCGTCCGCGAGGTCCCGCCGGTTATGGGCTGGCGTTACTTCCCCAACAGCCATGTCGAGGGGCCGTGGAAGTGCCTGTGCGAATACTGCCTCAGCGGAGTGGCAGGCGGTATCAAATCCAGGAAACGTGCGGTACGCTTGAGCCGTAAAATCGGCGCCGAGCAGCTCAATATCGAACGGGATGCCGCCTCTTTCCTCAACGTGCGTAAGCGACGATAAACAACCCGGGCGACGATGATCGAAATGTTTCTTTCCTCCGTCATGTTCCGAAGGAATCAACCGATGTTCGACCGGCTCTTCCGCAGCAACAAGCCCGCCGGCAATGGGCTCCACCGCGATGGCCTGCCATGGCATTGCGTCACAGAACTCTCCAACCCCTTCCGCCTCAACGTCTGTGCCCCCTGATGCATCTGAAACCCGCCAACCGCAAACCCACCTCGTTCCGCCGCATCGTCCGGGCTCTTTGGCTCAAGGGCTTCACCCCCGGTCTCCTGGTGGTCGCGTATGGCTTCCATTCATCGTTCATCTGGTGGTTGTGGCAGTTGCCCGGTAGCGCCCCGCCAATCCGCGGCAGCATCGGCCGCGGCGTCATCATGACGGTGTGGGGCAATGGCTTCATGGGCAAGTCCTGGACACTTGGATATCTCATAAACCCCGATGGCTCCCCAAAGCCCGGCGTCGTCGGCAGCCTGATCACGCCCTCCCCGGACTTTGTCGGACCGCTCATGGATTGGGACATCGTCTTCCAATCGGGATTCAAAGTTCCGATTGTCTACATCGGCGCTCTCATGCTTGGCGTCGCGGCAGCCGTCCGTCTTCGCGCCCATTATGCCCCGGTCCCCGGCGCGTGCCCGAAGTGCGGCCATGACGTTCAAGACCTTCCCAAATGCCCGGAGTGCGGCCGGAAGGCCGACAATGCAAGGGTGGCGGATCAGGGCCCTCATGGCACATGAGCCCCTCCACCTCGAATGGACTTCCGATCGAACACTCCGCGCAGCGTGCAACGGAGTCCTCCCCTCCGCGCTCCGCGCCTGGCTCAGCGGACGGCCCGTGCGCATCCATCCAGCTGCGATCAACACCGCCTTCACGCTGCACGCCGCCCAATTCACCTTTCCGGCCGCGCTCGTGGCCACCGCCGAGGCTCGGGCCGCCATCGTCGCCCAAGCAACTGCGTTCTTGATGGCAACCGGCCCAATCGCCTCCACTCCTGCGACCACGGTCGATATCCCCATTTGCTACGACGCCGAGTTCGCCCCGGACCTTCCGGCCCTGGCGGTCCGCACCCGCCTCTCGCCTACTGATCTCGCGCTCCTGCACTCACGAAGTGAATACACCGCTGACTTCCTCGGCTTCTCGCCGGGCTTCGCCTACCTCTCCGGTCTTCCCGGCCCGCTCCACGTTCCCCGGCGCGATTCGCCTCGTCCCCGCATCGAGCCCGGCAGCGTGGCCCTCGCCGGCTCCCAGTGCGCCGTCTATCCCTCCGCCACTCCCGGCGGCTGGAACATCATCGGCCGCACTCCGCTCCGCATCTTCGATGCTCACCGCCAACACGCCTGCCTCATCCCGCCCCTCGCCACCGTGCGCTTCACACCCATCGATCGAACGACCTTCGATGCCCTCTCGGTTGCGCCTCAATCCACGCCGCCCATTCACCCCGCCGGCCCTCATCTCACCATTCACAGCCCGGGAGCATTCGCGCTCGTTCAGGATCTCGGGCGGCCCAATCTCGGCGTGCTGGGCATCCCACAGGGCGGCGCCCTCGACCCGTGCAGCCATGCCGCCGCCAACCTCGCGGCAGGCAACCCACACGACTCCGCCACCATCGAGTTCATCGGCGGTGGTCTCTCCTTCTCGCCTTCGGACGACTGCCGCATCGGCTTCTCGCCCACCATCCCGACCGTCCTCACGCGCAAGGCCGCCGGCGAAGTTTCCGAGCAGACCGCCCGCACCCTTGATCTCAGGGCCGGCGACACCGTCTCGGTCCGCTCCCTTCCCACCCGCTGCGGATACCTCGCGGTTGAACGCGGTCTCGACGTCCCGTTCGTCCTTGGCAGCCGCTCGACCGCGCTCAAGGCGGGCTTCGGCGGTTTTGACGGCCGCGCACTCAACAAGGGGGACCGCATTCCGATTGCTCCCCGCAATGGCACGCCGCTCCGATTTCACGCCGTCCCGCGCGCCGCCAGCCCGCGCCAGGTCTTCCGCATCACACCGGGCTTTCACGCCGGCCTGCTTGATCGTGACACGCTGGCACGGCTGTTTGCCACCATCTACCGCATCTCTTTGACGTCCGACCGCGCGGGGGTGCGGCTTGAAGGACCTTCGCTCCCGCACCGGCACGCCCAACTCCCCAGCGAACCCACCACTCCCGGCGCAGTGCAACTCCCGCCCGATGGCCAACCGATCATCCTCGGGCCCGACGGCCCGGTGACCGGCGGATACCCCATCGTCGGCGTCGTTATCGAGGCGGACCTTTGCCACGTCGGGCAACTTTCCCCCGGCGACTACCTCCGCTTCGAACTCGTCTCGCTCGACGATGCCTGGGATATCGCTAGCGAGGCACCCTTCTCATGACCTCGCAGCCGCGCATCTTGCTCAATTGTGACTTGGGCGAATCCGCCGACGCCCTCGCCTCCGGGCGCGATGCTGCGCTCGCGGCCCACGCGGACATCATCAACATCGCCTGCGGCGGCCATGCCGGCGACGATTCCTCGATGCGACACTTCCTCGCGCTCTCGGCTCAACTTGGGGTCGCGGCGGCCGCCCATCCATCGTTCCCCGACCGGGAAGGCTTCGGCCGGCGAGAGATCGCACTCTCTTTCTCGGACCTCGCGCTCGCGCTGCAGCGTCAACTCGGCGCCCTCCACGCCGCCGCTGCCGCGACCGGCGTTCAGGTCGCCTTCATCAAGCCGCACGGGGCCCTCTACCACGCCGTCGGTCGCGACCCCGCCATCGCCGACGCCTTTTCGGTCGCCTGCGGAAGCATCTTTCCCGATACGCCCCTCATCCTGCAAGCGGGGGCCGCCACAATCGCGGACCTTCGGCGGGCCGGCCGGCGCGTCCTTGCCGAAGCCTTCGCCGACCGCGTCTATGAGCCCAACGGATCCCTCCGCGACCGACGGCTCCCGGGGGCGCTGATCCACGACCCGGCAGCGGTGAAAGTCCACGTCGCTGCGCTGCTCGCGTCCACCCTGGCTTTCCAAACCCTTTGTATCCATTCCGACACACCCGCAGCGCTCGCCTGCATGGCCGCGGCCCGCGAGGCGATCGGTTCGGCTGGCGGATTGAACGGTCAGAACCCAGGAGCCTGACCGAAGCCCGGTATCATCGAGCCCTCTCCATGTCGAACCTCGTCCGCATCACCGATGTCTCACCCCGCGACGGCCTTCAGAACGAGTCCGGAGTGATCGCGACCGTCGACAAGGTCCGCCTCATCGACCTGCTCTGCGCCGCCGGAGTCGATGAGATCGAAATCACGAGTTTCGTCAGCCCCAAGTGGGTGCCGCAACTGGCGGACTCGGCCGATGTGGTTCGTGCGGTGCTCGGAACTTCGCCCGAATCCGGTGTTAAAGTCCGACCCGCGCTCAGCGTGCTGGTTCCCAACGAGAAGGGGCGGGCAAGCCTCTACGCGTTGGAACTGGAAATCCGAGACGCCCATCTGCAGCGTGCGGTCAAGCACGGGATCAACGCCACCGATCACGCCCGTTTCATGAACTGGCTCGACAAGCCGCTGATCGACACGATTTCGGTCTTCACCGCGGCCTCGGAGACGTTCTCACAGCGCAACACGAACGCAACCATTGACCAGACCATCGATCGTTTCAAGGACCTTATCGCGCAGGACGCATCGGTGCACACCGTGCGGGGGTACGTCTCCTGCGCCATCGCGTGTCCGTTTGAAGGGCCGATCGCGCCCCGCCGCGTGGCGCGGGTGGTGGAACAATTGATCGAGATCGGCATCCGCGAGATCGACCTGGGCGACACCATCGGAGCGGCGGACGTCGCGAGCGTGACGCATCTCCTCCTGACCATCCGCGACGTCGTGCCGCCCTCATGGTTTGAGAGTCACCGGGTGACCCTGCACCTGCACGACACCTTCGGTCGCGCGGCGGACTGCGTCACCGCCGCCTTGGGGCTGGGCGTGGTCTCGTTCGATGGTTCGGTCGCCGGCTTGGGCGGGTGTCCGTACGCCAGCACGCCAAGCCGGCGGGCACCGGGCAACATCGACACGGGACTTCTGGTCAGCACCATCCACAAGGCGGGGTTCCTCACCAACGTCGATCTCGATCGGCTTGAAGTCGCCGCCGAGTTCGCCCGCACCACCGTCGCGAAGTCTCGCGCGAGCCAGCCGGGGGCCGCCTCGTGATCTCCGTCGAACCCATCGGCAACGTCGCCGCCCTCCGGCTCGATCGGGCCGAGAAACGCAACGCCCTGACCCCGACCATGCTTGCTTCCCTCCGGGGAGCCATCGATCGCGCCACCGCCGCCGATTGCATCCTGCTCTCGGGGGTGGGCGAGGTCTTCTGCGCGGGGTTCGATCTCAAACTTTGCCAGGGCGACCCGGCGATGCTCCCCGCCTTGCTCCGCGCCCTGGCTGAGTGCATCACCGCGTTGCGCGACTCGCCCTGCCCGGTCGTCGTTTCCGCCCACGGCGCGGCGATCGCCGGCGGGTGCGCCCTGCTCGCCCCCGCCGATGTCATCGTCACCAACGCCGAGGCCCGCGTCGGATATCCGGTGGTCCTGCTCGGCATCTCGCCCGCGGTCAATACGCCCTTTCTTCGCTCCCTCATCGGCGATGGTCCCACCCGCACGCGCTCCCTCGATCCCGGGCTCGTGTCGGGTACCCACGCCCTGCGAATCGGTCTTGCGCACGAGTGTGTCCCGACCGTTGCGGAGTGTGAACCCCGCGCCCTCGAACTCGCCACGCAACTGGCCCTGAAACCGCGCTACGCCCTCCGCGCCACCCGCGCCTGGCTCCGCACGCTCGCCCCCCTCGATCACGCGACCGACGCCCTTCACGCATCGCTCTCGTTGTGCGGTTCACCGGAAGAAACCGGACTGCTCGCCGCGTTGTGGAACAAGGAGACCACGAAATGACCACGCCCGATCCGCAGCCCTCCTTGGTCACTCTCGACGTCAACGGCCGCCTCGCCACGCTGACACTCAACCGGCCCGAGGCCCGCAACGCCCTCTCGATAGCGCTCCTGGACGCCCTGCACGCCACGCTCGATCAACTCGCTTCCAGCCCCGGCGTCTCGGTTCTGGTCGTCACCGGTGCCGGGAAGTCGTTCTGCGCCGGGATGGACCTCAAAGCCGTGCTGGGCGACCCTGATGCCCCGCTCCAATTGCTCTCCAAACTCGCGGACGCCTGCCTCAAACTCCGGGCCCTCCCGATGGTGGCCGTCGCCAAGGTCAATGGCGCGGCCATCGGCGGCGGCTGCGGCCTCACCTGTGTCTGCGACCTCAGCATCACCCACGCCGACAGCAAGATGGGCTTCCCCGAGGTTGATCTGGGCGTTTGCCCGGCGGTCGTGGCACCGTGGCTGGTGCGAAAGATCGGCGCGGGCAAAGCCCGACGCGTGCTGCTGCAAGGCGGGCTCCTCACCGGTCAGCAGGCCTTCGAAATGGGCATCGTGGATCAGGCCGTCGCTTCCGCCGCAGACCTTGACGCGGCGGTCGCGAGTGTTACCGACCGGCTTACTAAAGGCGGCCCAGCCGCGCTCGCCGCGACCAAGGGCCTGCTCAACCGGCTGGATGGCTCCCTCGACGCCACCCTCGCCCGACAGGGAGCGGAGATTTCCGCCCGCGTGCTCGAGACACCCGAGGCCCAAGCCATGCTCCGCGAGAGACGCTGACTGAAGAGCCGTCGCGGGAAAGTTTCGAGTTCGCACACGGCTACGCAGCGGGCGCGTCGGCCCCCGGACCCGACTCTGTAGACGTTCGGGCCTCCGCGGCCTGCTTCAGACGTTCGATCTCCCGCCGCAACTCCGCGGCCAACCGATGCAGGCCTGCGATTTCACCGCTCAACTCGTCGTGCTCGTGCTGGAGAAAGCCGACGGTTTCTTCCAGCCTGCGGAACCTGTCGGAAACCTCTTGATCCGGCGCTTCGGCCATGCGGCGTCCCCTTTTCCGGGTTACTCTATCGCCCCATGAACATCCGCCTCCATTCCTCAGTTGCCGGCCCGGTTCTTGCTTTGGTGCTCGCATCCGTACCCCAGTTCGCCGCGGCCGCCGACTTGGACACCACCCCCGCCTCCCTGAACATTCAGCCCGAGATCGCGACCACACCTCCCGCCCCACAGCAGACGGGCGAAGCCGTCACCGATCTCGAGTTGTCGCCGGCGGCGGTGGCCTACGGCACGGCGGGCTCGAAATGGTGGTCGGCGGGGGCGGGCATCGCCAACGATTTCTCGAACGCGACCGACCTCCATGTATACGGCGCGTACTCGTACTTCCTCGATACCGACGTCGAGCTTGCCGCGGAACTGGGCGGGTGGTACTACGGCCAGGGCGATGATGCCCTCGGGCTGAACCCGAACATTGTGTTCCGATGGCACTTTTTCAACAATCAGAAGTGGACCGTGTATGGCGATTTGGGTATCGGAGTGCTCTTCACCACCGACGATGTTCCCGACGGCGGTTCATCCTTGGGATTCACCCCCCGGGCCGGGTTCGGTTTTACACGGCTGTTGAACGATTCGGGCTTGCGATGGCAGACCGGTCTGCGCTGGGCCCACATTTCCAACGCCCGGCTCAACGGCGATGAGGACAACCCCAGCCGCGACTCGGCGATGCTGTATACCGGGCTGATCTGGCCCTTCTGATAGAGATGGGCTCGGGAACCCAGGAAACGGCCAGAGGACAACCAGAGGACAACCAGAGGACGACCGAAAGACCGCAGGAGCAGCGGTCCCGCATCGCCTTTGACGGGCCGCCGCCCCCTCCGTCTCTCCGTCTCCCGGCAACTCCCTACCATCGTCCCCATGCCCCAGAAGACCGCGTACGAAGCCAAGATCCAGTACCTCCAGATCATGGATGAGCACGGCACCATCGACGAGAAACTCGTCAAAGGGGCCGACGGCAAGCCGGTGCTCGCCGACACCGAGGTCCTGGAACTCTACCAGTTCATGTGCCGCTGCCGGGCCCTCGACGAGATCGCCTTTAAATTGCAGCGCTCCGGGCGGATGGGCACGTACCCGCAGAACAAGGGGCAAGAGGCCGCCGCGATCGGTTCGGCCTACGCCGCCGAGCGCGGTGTGGATTGGCTCGTTCCGTGCTACCGCGAGAACGCCGCCCTGTGGATGCACGGCCTGCCCATGCACTACGTCCTTTTGCACTGGATGGGCGATGAGCGCGGCAACCAGATCCCCAAGGGTGTGAACCAGTTGCCCTTGTGCATCCCCATCGGCACGCAGATGCTGCACGCCACGGGCATCTCGTGGGCCTTCAAGATGCGCAACGAGAAAAAGGTCGCGATCACCTACTTCGGCGACGGTGCCACCAGCGAGGGTGACTTTCACGAGGCCATGAATTTCGCCAGTGTCTTCCAGACGCCCACGGTCTTCTTCTGCCAGAATAATCATTGGGCGATCAGCGTGCCGCGGGAAAGCCAGATGGCGAGCGAAACCGTCGCCCAGAAGGCCATCGCCTACGGCATGCCCACGGTGCAAATCGACGGGAACGACCTTTTCGCCGTCTACAAAGCCAGCAAGGAGGCCGTGGATCGGGCCCGCGCCGGCGGGGGACCCAGTTTCATCGAGGCCGTGACGTACCGGCTGGCCGACCACACCACGGCGGACGATGCCCGGCGCTACCGGGATCCGGAAGAGTTGGAGGCGTGGCAGGGCAAAGACCCGGTCATCCGGCTGCGGAAATACCTGACGGCCAAGGGCCTCTGGAGCGACGCCAAGCAGGCGGAACTGGACGAGGCGACGAAGGCGAATGCGTCAGACGTCGTGAAGCAGGCCGAGGGGATCGAGAAGCCGTCCATCGACGACATCTTTGATTACACCTTCGCGAGCCTGCCGAAGGAACTCGAGACGCAAAAGCGGACGCTGCGGACGAGCAGTTTGGGGCAGATGACGGCCGAGGCGGAGGCGGAGGCGAGGTAAGGAAGGGCGCTGCGGCGAGCCCGCCGATTAGTGTTCACCATCCCGAGGTACAATTCCGCCATGCCCCCTCATCTCCGAGACAGAATCAGCATCGATCCTTCTATCTGCTTCGGAAAGGCTTGCATCAAAGGGCACCGAATCTGGGTCTCCCTCATCCTTGATTCGAT
>Ga0163144_10009312_pt1 | contig 21111 bp, 14 predicted proteins | sample OliLak19BULKMAT1_FD_123175 | JGI IMG/M metagenome (GOLD analysis project Ga0163144, IMG submission 123175) | Freshwater microbial mat bacterial communities from Lake Vanda, McMurdo Dry Valleys, Antarctica - Oligotrophic Lake LV.19.BULKMAT1 | ecosystem: Environmental > Aquatic > Freshwater >... | reverse complement strand
TGCGGCGGACGTCGATCCGGCAGGAGGAGTAAAACTTCAACGCACGACCGCCCGGGGTCGTTTCGGGGCTGCCGAACATCACGCCGATCTTCTCGCGGATCTGGTTGATGAAGATCACCGAGGTCTTGGCCTTGGCGATGGCGCCGGTCAGCTTGCGGAGCGATTGGCTCATCAGGCGGGCCTGCAGGCCGACGTGCGAGTCGCCGATCTCGCCTTCAAGTTCCCGCTTTGGCACCAACGCGGCGACCGAGTCGACGACGATGACGTCGACCGCGTTGCTCTTGATCAGCATTTCGGTGATGGTCATCGCCTCTTCGCCCGAATCGGGCTGGCTCACCAGGAGCGTTTCGAGATCGACCCCCAGCTTCTTGGCCCAGCTCGGGTCGAGGGCATGCTCGGCGTCGATGAACGCCGCGATCCCGCCTGCCTTCTGGGCTTGGGCGATCACATGGAGGGCGATGGTCGTCTTGCCGCTCGATTCGGGGCCGAAGCATTCGATGACGCGGCCGCGGGGAATCCCCTGCCCGCCGAGGGCGAGGTCGACCGACAGGCTGCCGGTCGAGATTCCCTCGATCTTGCGGAGCTTGTCGGCTCCCAGTGGCATGATCGAGCCTTCGCCATATTGCTTTTCGATGGCGGCGACGGTGTTCCGAAGCTCAGAGCTTCCCTCGAACATGATGTCGGCGGCCGACTTCTTGGCGTTCTTGTCGGCGCCCGTTTTGGCAGACTTGTCGCCCTTTTTGGCGGGGGCCTTGTCTTTGTCCTTCTTAGCCATGCCGTTTCTCGATGCGGTCGTGGGGGTGGCGGTCAGTGGTTTGTCGGTCGTCGCGGCAACCATGAGTTGGGTCCCTAGTAATAGCAGAATAGGAGGGAGATCGGAATTGGCCGCCCCGCGTCTGCTGGGCGCTCACGTTTTTACTGTACGCACGAATAGTGTATTGGTGTTCACGGGTCGGTGCAAGGGAAATTCCGGTTTTTTGTACTTTTGCTAGCAGGGGCTTGGAGCCGCGGGTCAACGACCCGCCGGAGCGGCGAGAAAGACGAACCACCAAGGCACGAAGGGCACGAAGACGCACCAAGAAAGAGAAGGAAGAAAATGCTCAGGAGGGGAGGCCTGGTCGCCTGGCTTTTCGCTCTTCCTTTCCGGCATTCCTGCGTGTTTCTTGGCAGTCTTCGTGCCTTGGCGGTTAATCTTCGCACCCCGCCGGAGCGGCTTTTGTTGGTGGGCGAAGAATAGGACGCGGATTTTCGCGGATTTGGCGGATGGACGCGGATGGAGTGAGCAGCTGAGCATGGCGGCTGGCAGTGAAAGGAAGTTGCTTCTTCTTGATCCGTGAAAATCCGCCGAATCCGCGTCGATCCGCGTTCCATTCTTTGTTAGTGGTAGTAGAGGTCAGAGGTCAGAGGTCAGTGGGCAGTGGTCAGAGGTCAGTGGGCAGTGGTCAGTGGTCAGTGGGCAGTGGTCAGTGGGCAGTGGCCGAGAAGGGTTTTTGGGGTGTTTTTTGGTGTCGAGGGGGTTCGCGAGGATGAAAAAGGGCTGGTTTTTGGAAGTCAGCCGAGTCGGCCAAGTCAGCCAACTAGTTTTGTTGGCTGACATGGGCGGAGTTGGTTTTTGCGACACTCCAGTTGGCGGTGAAGAGGGTGCGAATTCTGTCGCCACGGGCAATGTGTCGCGAAACTCGTTTTTGGCGACACAAAGCGGAAGTTGTTGGCGCCGATGGGTTTGCAGTGACGCCGATGGGTCGCGGCGGTTCATGGGCACGACACGGGGAGCGACAACTTGCCAGCCGCACGTGGTGACGAAGCGGGCGGGAGCGTGCGGGGATGCCGGGCGAGCGTCGAGATCACCGAGTCCACTGAGATCACCGACATCACCTCGAGCGATGAGAGGTGATCTCGAAGGAAACGGGGTGGCGGACGTGAGGGGGCGATCTGAATGAGTCGGTTGGCCGGTCGCGAGGAAGCGGATTGGCGCGGCGGTTCGCGACGGGTTGGGTGGGGATGGAGAGCGAGGCTCTCCCCGTGGATGGCGGTAGATTGCGGCGATCGCGCGGCATGTGAACATACGATCACCATAGCGGATGGGGTGGCCAATTTCTAGATGGGAGTTAGAAGATTTGTCGGTCGTGGAAAGGCTCGAAGGCCATCAATGGGCGCCACTGGCATCCTGCCAGTGAGAAGTGGGTACACGGACGATACGAGACGGCTGGTATGCTGGAAACAGTGTCTCAGGGGCCGGGTCTTCGGGCCATTTCGGTGAGGCAAGCTCTCTCGGCACTTCCGCACTGGCAGGATGCCAGTGGCACCCGAGGAATGGGAGTGCGGTCAAATGCGATCATATTTGTTGGCACTTTGTATGCGTGCGACGGTCAAGAGGTTGACCCACGGCATCCGCCGGTGACGCCGTTGCCGGTGGAGTTTGGGTGGAGAATTCGTTGATATTGTGGTGGAATAGAAGTCCTTGTGCCCACTTCGTCGGGGCTGCACTGGCATCCTGCCAGTGCAGCAGCGGGTACACGGCTCGACATCAACCGCAGGCAGCAGGCGACCCCGTCCTTCAGGCTGCTTGCAAGTCGATTGGTAGACTTGCCGTTGCGACACCGCACACTGGCGGCACGCCAGTGGCACCCGGCGATCAGCTCCTCGATCACCTGCTGAGTTTCAATCGCGCGGTTGTGGTATTTGCGGATCGTTTCCAATAGCCGATCGCTGAACTTCTTCTCTTGGACAACATTCCCGCGCGTGCTGGATTTAATCTCGTCGCGCATGAGCCGTTCCAGCAGTTCGACCGCAAGATTCTTCGCCGGCATCTTGCGAACGTCTTCCAAGAATTCGTCAGACAGCAGCCCGATGTTCGGCCGCTCAACGCCCGCTAACGCGAAGATATCCGTGACGCCTTCCGAAACGAGGGCATTGTCCAGAATCTGCTTCAGGGCCGAATTTTTGCTCTCCTCCGTTCGCTTGCGATCGACGGTTGTGTGCTTCACAATCACGGCCCGAATCGCGGTGAAGAACGCGATGTCCACTCGCAGCTCCGCGGCCTCGTCCATCGGCCTCTCGTCCGTCCAGGAAACGTCGATTATAGTGGCCCAATGATCCGACGGTCTCGAAACTCGCCGACGCCGCCCGCTGTCGCCCCCGCGGTGCTGACGCTCGCGCTGGCGTGCCTCTTAGGCGCCGCATGCCTCGCCCCGGTCGCGCACGCCAACGGCGAAAAACTCTACGGCGTCCACTGGTGGGACTACAACAACAACGGCACGCACGTCGGCGCCGGTCCCACCGGCGGCTGGTCCACCGAGACCGTCCTCACGCACTCCGACCCCTGGTGGCAGGCCTGGTTCTTCCGGCACCTCTACCAGACCGTCTCAACGCAGCACAACGCCTCGATCATCACCCGCGTCGATTACACTTGGGGTCAAACGGTCCCGTCGCCCACGAACCCGGACCGCGCCAATTGGCCCGGCAACGTCCTGGGCGTCGCCAACGCGCTGGGCGACTGGTCGCGCACCTGGATCATCGGCAACGAGCCCAATCTCATCGGCGAGGGCCACGGCTGGACCGACAATCGCGTCACCCCCGCCGGCTACGCGGCCGCGTACCATCAGGTGCGGTCCGTCATCAAGGCCGCCCGCCCCCAGGACGAAGTGCTCGTCGCCGGCCCCAGCCCGGGACACGTCATCGAGGGCGTCCGCTGGATGGCGGGCAACGATTGGCTCAGCCAGACGCTCGCCGCCATCAGGAACATCCCCGGCGGAGGTATCGACGGCGTCGCGCTGCACGCCTACGGCAATCCAGTCGCCACCGCGGCCGACGCCGTCCTGGAGTTCCACAACGATTACGTTTCGCAGTTAAGCGTTATCGACGCCCACGGATTCCGGGACGCCGCCGTCTACCTCACCGAGTGGAATCGCGCGACCAGCCTCACGGGCAATCTCGCCGCCAACGAGCAAGTCACCGCCGACTTCATCCGCGGCGCCATGGCCGACGTGAATGCCTGGAACCAAACCCCCGGCAATCACAACATTGTGGCGATGACTTGGTTCGTCCAAAACGGCGACGCAAACTCGTGGCCGCAGTATTCAATCGACCACTGGAAAACCATTGGTAACCCCGTCGGCCACCCCGGCGACCTCTGGACCGCGCTACTCGAGGGCGGCCAGTACCCGGCCGGCCTGAAGGGGACCCGCCCGCTCCCCTCCGGCCCGTCGATCGGCGATTTCAATGACGACGACCAAGTCGACGGCGCCGACTTTCTCCTCTGGCAGAGAAACAACGGCGCCACAGGCGGCGCCCTCCCAGGCGACGCCAACGCCGACGGCCAAGTCAACGCTGCCGACCTCGCCATTTGGCGAACCAACTTCGGCCCCGCTCCAGGCAACGCCGCCCCCATCCCCGAGCCGCCGGCAGCCGCACTGGCGGCTGTGGGCGTCTTAGCGCTGTTCGCCACGGCGCGCAGGTCGAAGGCATAGACTGAGGTCCCCACGGAGCGGGAACCCCCATGATGGCGACGGTGGTAAGCGACGGGTTCCAACAAGCGGATAGCCCCCGTCCTGTACAAAAAGGGTGCCAACGACAAAACTCGCCTCGGATCGGGGCGTCCATTCGAAGATCATCGGCAGTAAGGTGAGGTAGAGCGGAGTCGCAAGCTGCCCGCCAATTACCATCTGGCCGAATCGGCGCAGAGCGCCGGGCGCCACTGGCATCTTGCCAGTGAGAAGTGGGGATGTGGCTTGCCATCAACCGTAGGCAACGGGTAGCCCTGTCCTTCAGGCTGCTTGTAAGTCAATCGGCAGCAGGCCGTTGCGGCACTGCACACTGGCGGCACGCCAGTGGCACCCGGCCATTGCTTCTTGCGGGTGCGGCGCCTTGGATCGAGATCCGAGGCTACCTGCTCTTGGTTCTCCCTCACCCCCGGCCCCTCTCCCGGCGGGAGAGGGGAGCAGGATGGGAGCCCGCGCGGGCGCTGGCGGCGTTCGCACGATGCTGGGCTTTGCTCCCTTCTCCTGGGGGAGAAGGGCTGGGGATGAGGGGCTGCGTTACGGGACGAAGGTTCCGCTTACCGCTGCCTAGCCAGCGTTGAAGCGCTGGGCTATTGTCGAGACGTCCCGCGGGGACGAATGAATGGCTAGCGCACCGCCGCCGCGGCTCGCTCGAATCGCCCCCATGGCTCGCCCGCATCGAGACGCCACAGCGAACCGCTTGCCAGCGCTGGCAGCCCCGCCCCGCCGGCGTTGCCGACGCTCGCCTGCACATCGCCGAGCCGCCGATCGATCACTTCCAACTGCGAATTGATCCGTCGGCTGTTCCGCCAGAGCCGCACCGCCATCGCGGCCAGCCCGCCGATGAGCAGCCCCTCGCCGGCGATCGTCAGGGCAAAGCCCCAGCGCCAGGCGAGCGCGTGAACCAGCATGTTCGCCGCGACGAGCAGCCCGACGCCGCACGCAAACGTCACGGCACCCAGCACGAGCAGCAGATTGACGCCCCACGCTACCTGCGGCCGGCGCACATACGAAACGTTGCGTAGCTCGACCGCTTCCGAACGAATCGGCGGCTCGCGCAGCAGCGGCGAACCATGCCCAAAGTCGCTCCGCAACTGTGGCCGCAGCAAACGCTCTAGCCGCCGCAGATCGTCGCCATCAGCCGCGAGCTTCGGCCGCACGACCGGAACCGCATGTTGAACTGCCGCCCGATCGAACTCTTCGAGCGACACGCCGCAGTCAGCGATCGCCGCCAGCTTCAGCGCCGGCTGCATCCCGCTCGGCAGCGCCACGAATGCCTGCCGGCATCGCGAACACGCCGGCGGACCGGCGACTTGCGCACCAGCCGCGCCGCGCGCCGCCGGAACATCTTGCTGGCAGTGGCGGCACCACATGGAGGGCAATCGACGAGGTGAGAAGTCTCAACGCGTGCCGCGCACGAAGGGCGGCATCCTCTCACGCTATCGACCGGCGGCGGTGGGGATCTGTAACGATTCCGCAAACTTTCCTGGGGCGGGCGGTTAAGTTTCTCGCAAAGGCGCCAAGGCGCAAAGGAAACGCAAAGAAGAGGGGAGAAAGACAATCAACGAGAAGAGGGAGGCGGGAAGCCATGCCTGCTTATCCTCTCTCTTGTATTTCTTTGCGTCGTCTTTGCGACTTCGCGGCTTTGCGAGAGTCAACCCGCTCAGCCATTCAAGGAGCCTCGTCGAACTTCTCCGCCGGCTGAGCGACGCGGATCCAATCGCCGCGGAGCCAGTCGACGATCAGCCCCAGCGACTTGTCGTCGAGCTGATTCAACTGCGGGTTATCATGCGGCCCGAAGGCCGGCATCCGGTCGTTGTTGTCGCCGTAGAAGCGCTCGCCGGCCGGGTTTCGTACGAACGCCAGCAGCCATTCGCGGGACATATACCCGGTGAGATCGGGCGCCGAGCCGAGGTCGCCCGTGTCGTGGAACTTGTGGCAATCGGTGCAGCTCATGCCGCTGTCGAAAAGTTCCGCCAATCCGCCTTGGATCAGTTGCTTTCCTTCTTCAATCTGATCTTTGAGTGACTTGCGGGTGTCCGCTGGCATTAAATCGGATTCGGCCCACAGGGCCCGAGTCACTTTCATCAATGCTAGAAGTTGCTCGTCCGTAAGCTCGCCCGAGAAAGTATCGTGCACAAATCCTGACATGTCTCCGTCGGCAAAAGGCGAATCTTTGTAGCCGAAGAAATTCGGGGTCGAGATCAGCTTCGGGCTCAACATCCCATCGATCCAGAGCGGAGAACCGACGCCATAAAGATTGGGAGCCGTTGGCGACGGATTGACAATCTCCTGCCACTGCTTCGGTTGTCCTTCCGCTTGCTGACGACGCTTTTCCCCCTCCTCCTTGCCAAAAACCTTGGCAAATACTTCAGCGTCGTAATCTTGAAAGTTATGACAACTCGCACAGTTCTGCTCGAACAACTTCGGCCCCTGCAGCAGCGGGTCGTCGTACATCATCGACAAGGCCCCCGTCGGCGGAATCCGTTGCGGCGATTCGGCCAACTCAATCACCCGCTGCGCCTCGCGATGGGCCTCGGTCTTCGCGTTGAGGAATCGCTCCGACGCCTCATAGCGTGCCGCCAGCACCGGATCGTCGGCCTTGAGAATGTCCTCCTTCGAGTTCCACGCTGCGAAGTAATCTTCGTGAATCGCCTGAGCCGTCAGCGCCGCCGCGCCGCCGAGCAGCGCGCACAGCAGCGCAATGTTGATGAGATGCCCCGTCCGCGTCCGGCCAATCCAGGGCATTACGAACGGCACCGCCATGATCAGCCCGGGGATGATAAACGCCCCCCAGACTTCGAGTTCGCCCGGGAACCACTTCAAGAACTGGAACAGAAACAAGAAGTACCACTCCGGCCGCGCGGCGTCGTACGGATTCGCTGGATCCGCCGGGGCCGTCAGCTCGGCGCCGCGGAAGTAAATCGTCAGCCCCAGCACGACCGTCAGCACGGCGAGTGCCGCGATGCTGTCTTTCAGCACCTGATCGGGCCAGAACATCGAGTCGAGCTTGTGGTCTGGCTTCCGCGCGTGGAGCCCATGCCGCCGAAACAGTGCGATGTGCAGCACGAGGAACGCCATCAGCGCTCCCGGCAGCACGCCCGCATGCAACGCAAAGAACCGCGTCAGCGTTTGATGCCCATACTCGCTCCCGCCGATGGCGAGCTTTTTCACCTCGGGTCCCACCACCGGCGTTTGGCTCGCGAGATTCGTGCCGACGCTCGTCGCCCAGTAGCCCTTCTGATCCCACGGCAGCAGGTAACCCGTCAGCGCCAGCCCCAGCACAATCAGCATGAGGATGAGTCCGAGAATAAAATTCAATTCGCGCGGCGCGCGGTACGCCCCGTCCCACACCACCTGCAGGAAGTGGATCGCCAGCAGCACCACCATCGCCTGCGCCATGAAGTGGTGGATGCCACGCAGCAGCCAGCCGCCGTTCATCTCGTACTGAATATAGAAGACGCTTTCCCAAGCCGTTTGCGTGCTCGGGCTGTACGCCATCCACAGGAAGATGCCCGTCACTAGCTGCGTGACGAACGCCATCACCAGCGTGCTTCCCCAGACGTAACGCCAACGGGCGCCGCCGGGGATCGGCTCGTACAACGATTCGTGGATGATCTTGCGAACGCCGGTCCGATGGTCGAACCAATCGCCCAGCGATTGAAAGAGCTTCGTCATGCCGTGGGAATCTTTTCCTTGTGGCCGGTCTGGAAGTCGATGAATTCGACCCACACTTCGGCGATCTCCGTGCCGTCGCCCGTCTTCGCCTGTCGGATTGAAACCGGCAGCGTATCCATCCCGCGCGGCGCCACCTCGGCGTCGCCGTTCACCCGCGAGCCGTTGAGGTTAAACGCACTCGTATGGCAAGGGCATTGAAACACCTTCGCCCCCGGCGTGTAGCCGATAAAGCAGCCGGCGTGCGGGCACTTCGCCGTGAACGCCGTCGGTTTCTCCTCGCCGGCGAGCCGAATGAGATAAACGGCGCCGACGCGCTGCGCCGGGTAGCGCGTCCACGCATCCTCGCGATCGGCCACCACCGGAAAGTAGCGCGGCATCCCGTCATCCGGCACCTGATCAAGCAGCGCGATCCGCACCTCCGGCGACTTGCTCTTGCGAAACAGCGGCGTGAGGAACGCGGCAATGCCCACTCCGACCGGAGTCAGCACCGCGATGCTCCCCGTCACCACAGCGGCCGTCATCGCAAAGAACGAACGTCGGTTTTCCGCCGGCGCGTCAGGCGATTTAATCGACAACGGCGGCGGCGAATCTACTGAATGAGACATATGACGAATCGCCAGTTTGGTAATTCAAAGATAACTGAAACTAATGGGTGCCACTGGCGTGTCGCCAGTGGGAAGTGCCAAGCGAGTACCCACTTAAGCACTGGCGACACGCCAGTGGCACCCGCTCTGCAGGAAATGCAACCACATTCGCCACCGCCCACCGCCCACTAAAAACCAACACTCACTAAACGCCCCGCTCCCTCCGAATCTGACACTATTTCTCCCCACATTCTCCCATCCCCATGCGGACCGCATCAAGCACCGCCTGCTGGGCTTCCACCATCGGCCCCGCAAACGTGATCCCCGCCGCCGCCTTGTGACCGCCGCCGCCGAACTTCGCCGCCAATTGATTGACGTCGAACCCGCTCCGGCTCCGCAAGCTCACCTTCGTCACCAGCGGCTCGAGTTCCACGAACAACACGGCGACCTCCACCCCCTTTACCGTCAGCAACATGTTGATGACGTCCTCGGTGTCGGTCTTCTGGGCGCCCGTCTCAAGAAAATCCGCGGCCGTGACGTGCGTCCACATCATCCGCCCGTCGCACTCCGGCTTGACCTGCTGCAGGATCCGACCACGCAAGTGAAGCCGCGGCAGACTGTGCTGCTCAAACAGTTGGGCAAACGTGCTGGCCGGCCTCGCCCCCGCCGCCGTTAGCTTCGCCAGCGCCGCGAACGTGTCGGCCGTTACCGACGGGAATCTGAACCAACCAGTGTCAGTCGCAATCGCGGCAAACAGCGGCGCCGCGATCTCCGGCGTCAACGACACGCCAAGCTCCTTGGCCAACTGCAAAATCAGCCGCCCCGTCGCCTCGGCCGTGCTGTCCTTGAAGACCTGCGCGCCGAGATCGTCTTCGCTCGCATGGTGATCGATCACCGCCTTCACGCCGCGGAAGCTCCGCAGTACCTCGGCCATCCCGCCGAGTTGCCCCCAGGCGCTCGTGTCGACGACGATCATCACGTCGAACCCGCGCAGCGCTTCAAGCGGAGCCGTCACGCCGAGCACCGCCACTCGGCCATGCGGGTCCATGAACGCGATATGTTCCGGCACCTCGTCCGCATTGACGATCGCCACTTGCTTGCCGAGCGCTTCGAGAATCAGTGCGAGCGCCATCTCGCTCCCAATCGCATCGCAATCCGCCCGCTGATGACTCGTGAGCAAAAACCGGTCATACGACCGAATCATCTCCACCAGCGGCAACCAATCGATCTTCATGTCATCTCTTATCTGCTGGTGAAATACTACAATGCGATGAAAGCCACCGGCTTCGCCGGTGGACGAACTGCCGTCAGAATCTTTTCTCGCCTCGTCCACCGGCGGAGCCGGTGGCTTATATCGTTCTTTTCGTCTGTTTCGTGGTTAAAAACTCTACTCTGCGATCCCGCGAGCCCGGCTCACGTCATCGCGCAACTGCGAGATCAACTCATCCTTCGAACCAAACGCCCTCACGTCTCTCAGTTTACTTAGAAACTCTACCTCTAACGGCTCGCCATACAGCGACTCGTTGCGGTCGATCAAATGAACTTCGACCTTCAGCGCATGTTCGCCGAACGTCGGATTGGGGCCGATATTGATGGCCGCTGGAAACCGCTGCGGCCCCAAATACGCCCGTCCCGCATAAACGCCAACCGCCGGCAGCAGCGTATCAATCGCTTCAAGATTCGCGGTCGGAAAACCCAACTGCGCCCCCCGCCCTGCCCCATGCGTTACCATCCCGCGGATCCGGTACGGCTCAGTCAGCATCGTCGCCGCCGTCGCCTCCTCCCCCTCACCGATCAGCCGCCGAATGAGCGAACTCGAAACGAGTTGCCCATTGAGTTCCACCGGCCGGACGATGTCGAGCGTCATCCCGGCGGCGCCGGTCATCTCGGCCAGACGCTCGATCGTCCCCTCGCGGTTGTGTCCGAAATAGAAATTGGGCCCCTCGACCATCGCCTTCGCGCCGATCGCCCCGACGACGATCTGGTCGAAAAACTGCTGCGCCGTGAGTTCCAGCAACCGCAAATCAGTCGGATAGGCGACGATCCAGTCGACGCCTAACTCCTTGAGCAGTTGGGCCTTGCGCTCCGTCCAGGTCAGCGGCGGCGGCGATTCGCTCGGCCGTAACAGCCGCACCGGATGGGGGTCGAACGTGAAGACGACCGCGGGACCATCGACCTCCCGAGCCCGCTCGAGCAATTGCTCGACGATCCGCCGATGCCCCAGATGGACCCCGTCGAAATTGCCAATCGCCATCGCCCCGCCGCGGGCGGCGGCAGGCAGTTGCTCAAGATGGCGAATGATATGCACGCGGGGGGTGGCTCGCACGCGGACGGGACTTCGGCCGACGGCAGATGCCTCGGCAAGCTAGCGATTATCGAATTGGCGCCACGCGCGGTCAACGACCGTCTCAGCGTGTCCGGCAGGCCCCACGCGGGCTGTCTCAGTGCCGCTGCTAACGTCGACATTCTCACTTGCTTTTGGCCGCGCAACTCACAATACTGTACACGTGAACATATTTTCTAAGTTTTTTGCCCGGAAACCTAGGATTGGTCGCTAATCAGAAAGCAACGTGACGTGATCGCACCGATTGGGAAATTGACCGGAGGGTTTGGTTGCCAACGCCCAAACGGAACGATAGGAGGACCAATTCACAGCTCATCCTATTTGTCGCGTCGCGACACTGGCGACAGCATCTACTCGATAATATGACATAAACAATTACCATTAAATAACTTACGTCATTTTCATTCTGTCGCGAAAAATCGATTTCGTGTCAGTGGCGGCAGAAACCGAGGCGTCAGAACTTCCGGTCAGCTGGTTTGCCAAAGTCGAAACGTCGTTAATCGTTGCGCCGACGTTGTGTTCGCGCGACCAGAGCCATACGGCCACCCATGGAGGTAAAAACCCGAAATGGACAGATTTTCCCTAGTTCCACGCTCCCGATTGCCGACCTTTTCTCCCGGCGGCAATCGCCGTAACGCATTGCCCCGGCCTACACTTCAGCCGCAGACGCCACCGCCTTGACGCTTCCGCCCCTGCCACGCAACAATGCGTAGCTTGGCCGGGTTGGCTGCACGGCGGCTGTCGTTCGTCTTTCCGGCTCTCGCCACGCCAGCGTAGCTTCAATTGGCAGAGCACCGCATTCGTAATGCGGGGGTTGTCGGTTCGACTCCGACCGCTGGCTCTTCCTCGTAGGCCGGGGTTCATCGGGCTGAACCCACGGCTTGTCGTCGATCATTGTCAGGCTGCCGGACCTGATTCACGGAGAGAGATTCGAAGATGTCGCCAGTTTTGGAATTCGACCTGCGTCAAACTGTCATTTCCAATAGCACGTTCGGGCCGATCGAGATCAAGCAGATCGCGCAGGCCATTTCGAGCGACTATAACAATTTCCGCACCCTGCGGGACGCGACCAATGAGCTCGCGCAGCAGACTGCCCGGACCCCCGCGGCCTCGGCCCGGCTCGGCGTTTGCCAATATCTGATCGGTCGCTACGGCGACGCCGTTCAGACGCTGACGAGCGCCGATGGCGGCGCGCTGACCCACTACTACTTGGGCAAGTCTTACTTGGCCCTCGACCGCTACGCCGAAGCCCTCAAGGGGTACGAGTCGGCCGAGCGCGCCGGCTACAACAAGGACGACGTCACGCTCGCCAAGGCCGACGCGATGCGCTACAACGGCGACGCCGCCGGCGCCCTCAAGGTCCTCGATGGCCTTTCTGGCGCCGTCGAACAGACCGCCGAGTACCTCTACCAGCGCTCGGCGACCGTCGCTGCACTGGGCGGGAACCGTAACGAAGTGATCGCCTTGCTCGAACGGGCCATCGACTCCGATTCAACCCACCCTGGCGTCCTGTTTGGCCTGGCTCTCGAAAACGACCGCCACGGCAACGACGATTACGCCCGGCAGCTTTACGAGCGGGCCGCCAAGCAGTTCCCGACCAACGTCGGCACGCTAGTCAACCTCGGCCTCCTCTACGAAGACATCGAACACTTCGAGCGTGCGAAGCAGTGCTACCTCCGCATTCTCGACGTCTTCCCCGGTCACGAACGGGCTCGGCTCTACTTCAAGGACGCCGACGCTTCACGTGACATGTACTACGACGAGGAAGCGCGACGTCGCCAAGATCGGCTGTCGCAGATCCTCAGCGTGCCGGTCACCGACTTCGAACTCTCCGTCCGCAGCCGTAATTGCCTGCAAAAGATGGGGATCATGACCCTCGGCGATCTCACCGAGACGACCGAGCAAGAACTCCTGTCGAGCAAGAACTTCGGCGAAACCTCGCTGGTCGAAATCCGCGAGATGCTCTCGTCGAAGGGCCTGGAGCTGGGCCAGTTCGCTTCGACCAAGTGGCAGGAAGAGCCGGTCTTCGAAGCGAACGTCATGAGCGACGACGAACGGGCGCTGCTCGACCGGCCGATCGCCGACCTCAACCTGTCGGTCCGCGCTCGTAAGTGCATGGTCCGTCTCGGCCTCACGACGATCGGCGAGTTGCTCCGTCGCACCGGCGACGACTTGCTGGAGTGCAAGAACTTCGGCGTCACGAGCCTCAACGAGGTTCGCGAAAAGCTCACCGCCAGCGGCATGAAGCTCCGCGGCGACTGAGTTCGTCGCGCGGCCTAAACCCGAAACAACCCTTAGCCCCCGGTTCTTCAAACCGGGGGTTAAGCATTTAATGACCAATAACTCGCCATTCCGCTACGAACTCCTCCACGCCGACGCCCACACGGCGGCCCGCCTCGGCCGCCTGCACACGCCGCGCGGAACGGTTGAACTGCCGACCTTTATGCCCGTTGGCACGCTCGGCACGGTAAAAGGCGTCGACATCCATCGCGTCCACGAGACCGGCGCCCAGATCATCCTGGCGAACACCTACCACCTCGCGCTTCGGCCTGGTGCGGAAACGGTCGCGGCGCTCGGCGACCTCCACGCCTTCACCGGCTGGCAGGGGCCGATCCTCACCGACAGCGGCGGGTTCCAGGTCTTCAGCCTCGCCGATCGGATTAAGGTGACCGAGGAGGGAGTCGAATTCCGCTCCCACATTGACGGCTCGAAGATCCAGCTCTCGCCGGAGCGGTCGATTGCGATCCAGGAGCAACTCGGCGCCGACTTCATCATGGCGTTCGACCACGTCGTCGCGCTGCCGAACGAGCCGGCCATCGTCGAAGAGGCGACATGGCGAAGCGTTCGCTGGGCCGAGCGTTGCCAAAAAGCGGCCCAGCGAAGCGACCAAATGCTGCTGGCGATCGTCCAAGGGGGGCTCGATCCGGGCCTTCGCCGCCGCTGCGCCCACGAACTCGTGGCGATGGACTTCAAGGGTTACGCCGTCGGCGGCCTGAGCGTCGGCGAGCCGCCCGCCGAGATGTACGCCGCTCTCGACGTGGTGGTCCCGGAACTCCCCGCCGATCGCCCTCGTTACCTGATGGGGGTCGGCAGGCCGCAGGACCTGATCGAGGGGGTCGCCCGCGGGATCGACATGTTCGACTGCGTGATGCCGACCCGCAACGGGCGGAACGCCCTCGTCTTCACCGACGCCGGCCCCGTTCGGCTCCGCAACGCGGCCCACGAACGGGACCTCCAACCGATCGAGTCCGAATGCCCCTGCCCCGCCTGTCAGCATAGCCGCGGCTACCTCCGGCACCTGTTCCAGGCGAGCGAGATGTTGGGGCCGATTCTCGCCTCGATCCACAATCTGACCTACTACCAACGGCTGATGACGCGGGCCCGCGAGGCGATCGCCGCGGACGCCTTCGCCGACTTCCGCGCGGAGCGGATGAGGGGGTGGAATGAGGCGGGTTGACGCCCTTGTTCGTTGCGCCGCCAAGACTTATGATGGCTCGCTTGCAGGCTGGCCGGCAGGGTTGCTAGGTGCATCACCGCGATCCGGGCCAATCCGCCGGCGGCGGTTTTCTACGGCGCAAGTCATCTTGATGTCTAGGGTTCCGCTCCGGCGGACGACTGCGCCTGCCTCCGTTCTCTTGGGCGATACGAATCTCTTGGGCGAAACAAGCCGCGTGCGGCGAATCGGGTGACTTTGATGGAATTTACCTCGTGGGGATTACTCGCTCAGGCCGAGACGGCTGCAGCTCCCAAAGCGCCAGCCGACGGCGCCCCCGCGGATGCGGCGCCTAGCTCGCCGTTCAATAGCTTTCTGATCCCGCTCACGCTGATCATGGTCATGTTCTACTTCCTGATCCTCCGCCCGCAAAAGGCGAAGGATCGGCAGTTCAAGAGCCTGGTCGACAGCCTGAAGGAAACTGACCGTGTGGTGACGATCGGCGGCATCCACGGCGTCGTGACGAATGTGCAACGCAACCCTGACGGGGCGATCGTCACCGTTCGCATCGACGAGTCAACCGGCACGAAGATCCGCGTCGGCGCCTCGGCCATCGCCCGCATCCTGACTGACGAAGAAAAAACGGCGTAGCGACGCCACCGGCGACGCCGCCCTGCTGCATCACTCAACTCATTCACCAACTCAACGCATACGTCTCCTGCCCGGCATGGTAGCCCGCCAGCGAAACGTCGAACTGAGCAAGATAAATAGACAGGTTCTAGGCCATGGAATTCGAGTCACTGGTCCGCCGCTCCTCGCTCCCCCTGAAGACGCTTCGCGGCATGCTCGCCGTCACCGTTGTCATGGCGACTGCGTTCCTCGCCGCTCCTGGCTGGGCCCAGACTGCTCCCGCCCCGGCGCCGGCCGCGGCCCCGGCAGCGGCACCGGCAGCGACGGCTCCCGCCGCGACCGCCGAAGAAACGGGGATGAGTCCGAACGCGATCAGAAACGTCGTGATCGTCATCGCGCTGTTCGTTGTGCCGATCCTCCTCGGCAACATGCTCGCCAAGTCACTGAAGATGCCCGACCACGGTTGGAAGTTCGCGCTCGCGATCGGCACGTTGGCGGCCGCGGCCGTGATCGTGGCGCTCGGCGAAATCAAGCTTGGCCCCGACCTCAGCGGCGGCATTACGCTCATTTACGAAATTGAGAAGCGTGAAGGCGCCGAGCCTGCCGACGCCCCGCCGCTGAACGAAAAGGAGATGACGGCTGAGGACCAAGAGTTGGAAGAAGAAGGAGCCGAAGAGGTCGCTGAAGACGAAAAGGATCCGGCCGCCGAGAAGGAAGGCTTCAGCTCGCTCAGCCGCAGCGACACCATGGCGGCCCTGATCAAGGCCCTTGTCGAGCGCGTTGATCCGTCCGGCACGAAGGAAGTCTCGATCAAAAAGTTCGGCGACGATTCGATCGAAATCATTATTCCGAAGGCCGAGAAGGCCGAACTCGAAGCCATCGAGCGCCGCATTTACACCGCTGGCGTGCTGGAATTTCGCATCACCGCGTCGCGACAATTTGAGCAACATCGCGCCATTATCGAGATCGCCGAGCGGCTTCCCAAGGGCCAGAACATCGTCCGCATCGACGGCAAGGAAGTCGCGCGCTGGTTGGAATACGATCAAGAGAAATTCGGCACGGCTGAAGCCGCTGGCCGGACGTTGGTGGTGCGCGAGGCGAGCGACCCGCCGCAAGCGCTGGTGATGACGAACGACGGTCTCAACGTGACGGGCGAGTACCTCCGCTCCGCCAAACCCGACGTCGACGCCACCGGGCGGCCAGCGGTAAGCTTCATCTTCAATAAACAAGGCGCCTTTAAGTTCGGCCAGCTGACGCGAGCGCATCAGCCAGCCCCGTCGGGCGCCAAGTACAACCTCGGCATTTTGCTTGACAATCGCCTGCTTTCGGCGCCGAACCTCAACGCCGTCATCACAGACTCTGGCATCATTGAGGGTCTCGACGATGAAGGCGAAGTTAGTTTCCTCGTCGGAATCCTCAACGCCGGCAGCCTTCCCGCGTCGCTGAACAAGGTGCCGATCAGCCGCGCCCAAATCAGCCCGACGCTGGGCCAACTCACGATCGAGAAGGGGAAGCAGGCGCTGCTCATCTCGCTCGTGTTCGTCGCGATCTTCATGGTCATTTACTACAAGAAGGCGGGCTTCATCTCGTGGCTCGGCCTAGCCGCAAATATGTTGCTCATCTTGGGTTCCATGGTGCTGATCAAGGCGGCGTTCACGCTGCCTGGTCTCGCTGGCCTCGTGCTCACGGTCGGTATGTCGGTCGATGCGAACGTGCTCATCTACGAGCGCATTCGCGAAGAGTTGAAGAAAGGCGCCGCGTTGCGGATGGCGATTCGCAACGGCTTTAATCGGGCCAGCCAAACGATCATCGACTCGAACGTGACGAACCTGATCACTGGCGTGGTCATCTACAAGATTGCTCCTGACAGCGTGAAAGGTTTCGGCGTGACGCTCGTACTCGGCATCCTCATGAGCGTCTTTACCGCCGTGTTCCTCACGCGCATCGTCTTCGACGTCACTGAACGCCGCGGCTGGCTCAAGGGAATGAGTATGCGGGGATTCATCGGCGAAACTCACATCGACTTCATTGGCTGGCGCCACGCTTATATCGGCGCCTCGCTCGTCGTCATCGCCATCGGCCTTGGCGCCGTCTCCATGCGAGGTCGCGATCTGCTCGACATCGACTTTACCGGCGGCAGTTCGGTGACGATCGTCTTCGATGACGATCAGAAGATGCCGTACGGCGAAGTCTATGAAACGCTCGAAAAGACGCCGCTCGGCGAAGCCAATCTCTCGCTCGTCGCCGTGGGCAAAGACCAAACTCGCTACACCGTCACGACGATCAACGACAACGTGGAGGACGTCGAGAAGATTCTTACCGACGCCTTTGGCGATAAGCTCAAGACCTATCGCGTCGACGTCGAAGAGGTGAAACCGATCGAAGCCGGGGGACAAGCGTCGATTTCGTCTCGCGAAACGCTGGGCCTGTGGCAAGCGATCAGCGCGGCGTCGCCGTTCTCGCAGGTGGCAATGCTGCAAGAGCCGACGGCGGCTGAAGAGGAAGCCGCCGAGTCGGCGCCCCCCGCAGAAGACGAATCGATCACGGCCGCTCCCGCTGCTGAACCGGCAGCGGAGACTGAGACGCCAGAGGAGGAAACGACCGAACCTGCCGCCGAAACTCCCTCGGAAGAACCAGCCGATGCCGATGCCGATGCCGACGCTGCGGCGCCCGCCGCCACGGAATCGGCGCCTGCCACGGAAGAAGCTCCCGCGTCATCGACCGCGAGCGAGTCGCCCGCTGCCGAGTCCAACCCCTTCGCGGGCGGAACGTCGGCCAAACTCACGTTCGCTGCCGACAAGGATGGCGACGTCTCGGGCGTGAGCTACGACACGCTCGAACTGATGATCAAGGATGCGCTGGCGAAGAATAACCGCGCCGATGCGACTTATCTAATTGAGAGCGAGGCGTACCGCGACGGCAGCAATCGAGCGCTGGAAGAGTGGCAAGTATCGCTGTCGCTGCCCCCCGCCGAAGCGCAGGCCGTCTTTGACCAACTCGCTCAGGAAACGAACGCTCAGCCTGTCTTCCCTTTGTCCAGTAAGATCGGCGGACGGGTGGCGGGCCAAATGGCGACCTCAGCCGTCGCGGCAATCATCTTGTGCTTCATCGGCATCATCGCCTATGTCTGGTTCCGCTTCCACGGCGTCATCTACGGCATCGCCGCCGTCGTGGCGTTGGTCCACGACGTACTCGTGACGCTCGGGTTCGTCGCGATTTCGGCGTACTTCGTCAACGGCACAGGCTCGCTGGCTTCGCTGCTGTTGGTCGACAAATTCCAGATCAACCTGACGCTGGTGGCCGCGTTCTTGACAATCATCGGCTACTCGCTGAACGATACGATCGTCATCTTCGACCGGATCCGCGAAGTCAAAGGAAAGAGTCCCCGGCTGACGAAGGAGATTATCAATCTCGCGGTCAACCAGACCTTGGCGCGGACGATTCTGACCTCGTTCACCACGTTGACGAGCGTGATCGTACTCTACATCTTCGGCGGCGACGGCATTCACGCCTTCGCGTTCGCGCTGCTCGTCGGCTTTATCGCCGGCTGCTACAGCACGATCTACATCGCGAATCCCGTGCTACTCTGGTTGGCCGAACGCTTCGAAGGGGGCGCCGAAGCAACCGCGGCGAAGGCTGCGTAAGCGGCAGGGAAATGGAGGCGTTGCGTCGCTCAAGACGTTACGCCTTGCCGAACCCGCACGAAACGTCCTTAACGGTCGTTGCAGTTTTACTGCTGCAGCCTGGACTGTTGATTTCCTGGCGGCCTTCCCGCCGATGAGGATGAAGGCGAGTTGCGTGGGCCGATTGTCGAGCCGGCGCGAGTTGCGCCATCACTTCAAGCGGACGGTCGTGCCGTGGTCCCGCGCAAGCCAAAACTAATCGCCGCCGCCGCGGTGCTGGCCGTGGGGCTCGGCCTGGCGTGGCCGTGGCGCCGCGGCGACTCCGTGCCGGCCAGAGTGCTGCCGATTTCGACGTCGTCGACTTCGTTCGGTTCCGTCCCAGCGCCTCATGCAGAGCAAACGCCGGCCTCCGCTCCGACCACCGTTTCGGCAACGACCATTGGACTTGCCGGGACGGCGCCCCACAGCGAACTTGCCTCCGCCAGTTTGCTGTCGCAGTCGGTGACCGTCGCGAAGCCGGTGCAGGTTGAGACGGGCCAAGTCGCTCTATCAGGAATCGGAGCTGCCGAGGCTCCCCCGGCGGCTCGAGAGCGAAGCTATATCGTCCAAGACGGCGATTCCTTGGAGCGATTGGCCCAGCGATATCTGGGCGATGAAGGTCGCGCCATCGAGCTATTCGACCTCAACCGGGAGGTCCTCGAAAACCCGCACCTGTTGCGTATCGGAACGGAGATCAAGATCCCGATCGCCGTCGACCCAGCAGGTACGACGACCGCGGAATAGGCGCCATCATGCTCCAGGAGAACTGCCAAGTTCCAAGATTAACCACCAAGACTCCAAGACACGAAGGAAGCACCAAGAAATCACTGGTGAAGAAGCAGTGATCGACGATTCCGAAATCCACCTCCCGTCCCCCTGCTTGGTGCTCTTCTTCGTGCCTTTGTGCCTTGGTGGTGAAGCATTGAAACAGGTCTCTGGGCGTCCTGGGCGGTTGTTTATTCGCCTTTGCAGTTCTCCTGCATCATGCTCACGGATACTTGCGGACTGAATACGGAAACGCTTGGCGACCTAAGCGAGCTTCCAGAAAATTGAAGATATTCGGCCCGATGCCGAATGCGTCGCTTGTCAGCAGTTTTGTCCCCTGCAGATTCGTCTTCGGAGCGTCGACGAAGAAATCCTTCAGCTGCTCCACGCGATCGGCGGGCGGCTCGGGGTGATGCCTGCTCAGGATCTTGATGACGTCCTGGCAGTCCTTCGACACCCCCTTATCCTCGGCCCCATAGGCCAACAGGATCGAAAGCTGACGCTGGATGGGCGGGAAGCGCAGCGGGTCGCGCAGCAGCAGGCCGTTGAAGTTCCAGCGCGGCGAGAGGAGGACCAACGCCTTCACGTCCTGCCCCTGCTTGCGAACAGGGAGCGGCGGGGCCGACCAATCCTTCTCCGCCCACAGCATGGCGACGTTCGCTCCCATGCCGCTGCCAACGAGGCCGAGGGAGTTCAGATTCAGCTTGCCGGCGTCGTTCTGCTCGACGAGGAAGCTGCGCACGGCTTCCAGGTCGAAGTCGACCATCGCCCGAAAATCGCCTGGCTGGAAACGATTCGACTGGAGTTCAACGGTCGAACCGCTGGCAGTCTGCGCCGATTTGCTGCCGCCATGGCCGCGTAGATCGACGGCCAACACGGCGCGCGAAGCGATTTGAGGCGCCGCGGGACTGGCAGGCGGCGGCGGGTTCTGAAGCGTCCGTGCCAGCGGGTCGAATACAGCTCGCGTCTCGTTGAAATCGTGGAGCATCACGACCGGAACCGCCTGTTTGCCGGCGGAACTCGGGTAGTAGGTGGCTTGCAACTGCACGCCGTCTTTCGTCGTCAATGTCACGTCGACCGGCGGCGGCGCCTTGGCCCGTGCCGATTGAGCGAACGCCAGACCTGTCTTGGCGGCCACGATGAGGAATAGCATGACCGGCAGCAAGTTTCGGCGCGCGGGCGACTTCATAGGAACATCCGAGACAGGAACCATCGGGCACGCTGATTCTGCCAAACATGGCAGGCGCGGCAATGCGGAAAGCGTTGATCGCTCCATGATAACGCGCCGGCTGCGCCGTTTCACGAAGCGGCGTCGGAACCTCTTCAAACCAGAACGGGGTTGGAGATCGCCCAGGGGAACTGCAAAGTCGAATAATCAACCGCCAGGACGCCCAGAGACGTGTTTCAATGCTTCACCACCAAGGCACAAAGGCACAAAGAAAAGCACCAAGCAGGGGGACAGGAGGTGGATTTCGGAATCGTCGATCACTGTTTCTTCACTATTGATTTCTTGGTG
>Ga0163144_10009311_pt1 | contig 21111 bp, 17 predicted proteins | sample OliLak19BULKMAT1_FD_123175 | JGI IMG/M metagenome (GOLD analysis project Ga0163144, IMG submission 123175) | Freshwater microbial mat bacterial communities from Lake Vanda, McMurdo Dry Valleys, Antarctica - Oligotrophic Lake LV.19.BULKMAT1 | ecosystem: Environmental > Aquatic > Freshwater >... | reverse complement strand
GTTTCGCCTCACAAACGCAAGGATGTCAAGGCAAAGAGGGCCAGCCACGCTGTCGGGCAAACGAGGAAGAAACGGAAAAATCAGCAGCGCAAAAACTACCATACGCAGCGGCAAAAAGACATGACTTTTCTTACCTGAGGGGTTGAAAGGAGTCGGCGTCTGAGCAGACATGGCACAGAATCACGTGCGTGGCAGACTTGGAGGAGCAGAGGTCTTGAATCTTTTCGGTAGCATGGCCTAGCAGCGCACTCTTGCCGTAGCCACTTTCAGCAGAAACCCATACCATACCTGTTGATGCAATACCATCGATCACGTCCTCCGCCATCTTCAATATTTGTACGGTTTCCGCCGTCCTGCCAACAAAGTTAGCACCTTGGGATCCCCATGACCTCCTGTGCTGCAGCATGGGCTGGAAAATTGGGACTAGATTTTTGTAGCCTTTTGCCTTCACAGGCGCAAGGCCTTCGAAGCCGCGATTGGAAGCCTTGCGCTTAACTTCCTCATCAACCAGGAAGCCTTTGTTGGATTTATTCGCCATAAGCCTCGCTGCTAGATTTACGGATGGCCCAAGAACAGCGTACTTTCGAAAGAATCATTTTTTGTTGTTGAGCCCAAAAGTGAGAAGAATCGTTCGAACAAATTTTCACCGCAACATCAAACAAACTACATGCACACGTACTTCATGACGCTCGATACCTCCAACGACGCCGCAGTAAGCTTTGCCAAATGTTGCTCCCATCTTGCAATCGACATCAAGTTTGGATTTCATAACTTGCTGCACATTCGAGGCAAAGGGCATGGCAAGTCTCTCCACCCTGAAAAAAAAAAGCGACAGGCGCCCACGTCAGTTCAATTGCCCATCCATTTCGTTTGCTTCTACCGGTACTTTGCTCACTTACATCTGAGGGAACGTGGAACCTCGAAGACCGAAATTCGCAATGAGAACAATCCCTATAAATCACAACATATGGGATCAGGTGAGAAAGGAGGAGGATCTCAATGACAAATCATTATCGTTGGTTAATCACGACGTACCTTTGTCATCGACCGTGTACTGCCTCAGCTGCCCTTTGAACTTTCGAAGCTCGTTGTTGACTATAATTAGGATCTCGTGAAGGATTTTCAGCACCTCCGAATCTTCGCTGATATTGCCAGTGATTTCTGATGATACCATCGGTTGAATGAAAACAGTGAACACGTCCCTGATCTCAGCTTCCGACGAGAATCGTTCCTGGCCAGAAGAACTAAATCCTTTCTGGAAAATTTGATTTTCAACAACCACGGGATGAACGTACGGTGACATGAGCTTTTGGAGACTCCTCAAGGCGTGCATATCCCAATCATCCAGTCGATCAGCGAGCATAGTCGCCTTATTCTTTCTGCTCTTTTCAGCCTTCACTAACATCAACTTGGGATTCATCAACTTGTTTGATTTGGACAATATGACTTTTGGCTCCTGATGGGCAGCCTGCCCTTCGAGATATTTCAAGCATGCTGGCGACGCAACAACTTCTCCCATTTTCCCTAAATCCATGGCGACGGCAACCTGTTTGATCGGCTCTCCGATAATAAAGTATTCCATTCTGTCGCTGTTTCCGAGATGGACTCCTACAACCTCTCCAAACCCAACAGCGCAGTGCAGATTGAGAGTAGCGATATTTTTCCCGTCATCATCGTAGACATGGTAATCCGCACACTTGTCAATGATGCGGGCGGCGCACGCGGAAGCCGTGATGACGGCTTTTTCGGCACCCAGGCCCTTGCCTCCGAAACTATTGTCGTCCAGTGGATCGCTTTTTATATTCAGGTCCAACAGCTTTGAGGAAGAAGCTTTCCATTCGACAAATACAGCATCACCAGCAAATTTTAAAATATCTCCACCAAAGGCCTCCACGTGCTCCACAATCAGTTGGAAATAATTGTTGATTGTTTTACTGAGTTTTTCCACTTTTAAGGTTGTCGAAAGCTTTGTAAAACCACTGATATCGACAAACAAAAGCGCACAATCATGTTTCACTCCACAGGGAAGCGAGAGTGTAATGGTATCCACCAGATGATCCATATTAAAATCACCATCCAAACTATTATTCGACTCGGATGCCTCACTCTGCTCAAGTGTGTGACCTGTGTCGGTCGTCTTTTTCAATTTTCGGAGCGCATTTTGTGTCTTAAAAATTCGCTTTTGCTTTCTCGTATCGTGGGAAAGTTTGTTGGTGACTTTATCTTTGGCAAAGACCCCAAAACTGCTGCTCTTGGCAGTGCCCGGTTTGGCGAAACTAAATTGTCGTGCAGGTAGTCGCTTTCCTCCCTTTCCACTCATGCTTCGTCCTACCCCTCGACGTGACGACTGTCGTTGCACGCCTCGTTTTGGATGACTGCCACTGCTGGTACGGCGTACAAAGGACGGTTTGGGAATCGCGCCGACGGGACCACGACTTCCATTGCTGGACTGGGAGCTGCCACTGCCCTTTCTGCCCATGAACGCTTTTATGCCACTGCTGGATCGATCAATGGATTTTTTTTCTAAAAATCGTTGCATCCGAATGCCACTGCTGCTTCGTTGGACACCTCGTTTGGGCGATGTATCGGGTGTAATTCCTGGTGGTGTGGTGGAACCGGGCAACTTCGGCGGTGTTCGAGTTCGTCCAGGTGGTATTCTACCCAGATTGCGGGCTGCTGCGGAAGAGGAATCCGGTGCTTCATTTGGATTGTTGCTGGAAGCCAAAGATTCGACAATATGTTCCACGTCTTCGTCACGTAATGTTGGTAGCGTTTGTGTTTGTCTCGCTCGGTCTCTATTATTGTTTTCAAACATACCCATGACATTTCGAACGGATCCATGTTTGACCATGAGTCTGCTCGCATCACCTCGTCCTGCTGCACCTCTACCTCCTGCTGCTCCTCCTCGCCCACCTAGACCACCTCGACCCCGCAGTGTCGCCCCCGGACTAGCACTACCCAAGGGAGACTTGGCTTCAAAATTCATACTCAGATCGCGGACCGATTGGGCTTTGCGTCCCACCATTAATCCTCCACGACCAGCACCAGCAGCACCACGGCCAGCACCGCTACTAGAACCACCACCACCACGGCCGGAATGTGCCGAATGTGACAGTCCATCTCTGGGTCGTCCTCCTCCTCCTAATAATGGTTGTTGTTTGTTGCGAAAAGGCGATGTTGATTGTAGGGAAGTAAATTGATCTTCTTCTTCTTCCTCATCGCCATCGTCCTCTCCCATTAAAAGAGAGGGCCGTTTGGGAGATTTGAGTCCAAGTCCATGATTATGTCGGGTGGCCGTGGCCGTCGTACTGGGGGGTGACAACATTCCACCACCACCCCGCAATGGTCGATGGGGCGAGGCAGCCCCCACGGGGGACAACAAGGATCGATGATTCGGAGACTTTTGTTGTCGACTGTGATTCGTGGATGGTGGTGACAATAATAAGGATCGATTGGGCGATGGCTGTCGTGGTTGCCGTTGCTGGTGATTCGTATACATTCCACCACCACTTCCACCTCTGCCTGTAGCAAATTCATCTTCATCATCTTCTTCTTCGTCATCATCTTCATCCAACAAAAGAGAAGGAGCACCCGGCCGTACGGTCCCAAACGTCCGATGGCTATTATTGTTGTGAAGACCACCAAATCCTGGCGACTTGCTCGTATCACCATTCAATTTATGACTATTGAGAGGATTGGTATTGGATCTTCCCAATCCTGCTGCTCCTGCTGCTGCTACTGCTGGCGATAAGAGTGTATTGCGTCGTGCCGTCTTTGGAGAATTTTGGGGAGATGCAGTCGTAGTAGAAGGCTTGACCGGATTGGTATTGGATCTGCCAAAGCCTGGTCCTCCTATTTGCAGGGTATTTCGCCTAGTAGGAGAATTATTGGGGGACAACGACTTGGCCCGGCTGGACATGGTTCCTACTGCACCTAGTGGAACGGGATTGCGACGGGGAGACAATGGCCCTGCGGCACTGTGGTTGTGGATGCCATTGCTACTATCATCCAGCAGTGCTGGCGAACGTGCCCCAATTCTTCCAGGTGATTTGGTCAAGCCCGGCAGAGAAGAGGGACTTTTACTACGGACTTGGTCATCATCTTCTTCTTCTGCGTGCTCGGACATGTCTTCGTCGTATTCACTTTCATCATGATCATGATCACCACCATTCTCCTCATCATCGTCATCGTCTGCCAACAAGGAGTGTTCTGATTCTTCGAGTTCGTTGTCATTTTCGTGTTCACTTTCATCATCATCGTTTATTCCAAGAGAATTATTCGACTCCTCGCCCAAAGCCGCCTTGGCATAATCATTTAATAATTTGCGTTCCACTTCTTCAATCAAAAATTCCACCACGCATCCCGCTAAATGATTGCCTAACAATTGCAATTGTTGTAATAGAATGCGTCGTTCGTCGTCTTTTTGGTCTTGATTCGTATCAGTATTGCCGTCAGTTTTATGGCTGTTGTCTCGCATGGGAGAAATGGATCGACTGGCCTTGCCCACCGAAGTACCAGTAGCTTTCGCTGTACCATTAGAAGCTGCACCCGCAAGAGACAGAGACGGCGCCGAGCGTTGGCGTTGAATTTTCATAGTGGGTGTAGCTTGATTGTGTGTACTGTACTGTAGCTTGTGGTGAAGGCCAGGCACTGTTACCGTCGGTTTCTCGTCCTCTGTTCCAAAAAGGGCATTCCAAGTTCCATCCACAATAAATTTTGTTTTGTTTGGTTTTTCCCTAGTAGTAGAGTAGAGCAGCTATCTTTAGTAGTTCAAGTAGCTTGGCAACTACTGTACTCCGATCTCTCAACCAGACTAATCAATGGAAGCTACTACAAGTACTAGCTAGCTAGCTTTCATGCAAATCATCAACGTGGCGCAATCATTCGTTCATACAATGCGATGCAGTCTTTTACAACAAGCCGTAACCTTCTACTACTAGCTACTAGCTAGCTAGAGCTAGCTACTAGCTAGTAGGTAGAGCTAATAGAGTGCCAGATCCTCGTACCATGCAGTACCCTCAGTACAGCACATAGTTTTACTTACCCAGGCAACGCGGTAAGCAAGTTACTAGTACCGGTACTAGTACTACTAGTACGTAACTTGGGACGCACCAATAGACTAGTACTTTTTCCTACAGTACTACTAGCTAGCTAGCTAGACTAGTTAAGTAGTAATACGCGTGACATTTCAGCTTCTACTACAACACGTAGAGGTAGCTACAAGTAGTAGCCGGTACAAGTAGTAGGTCGTGGCAAGACTGAACGAAAGCTAGCTACTAGCTAGGTAGCTACAGGTACAGGAGCTACCTAGCTAGCTAGCTAGCTAGATTAGAGCTACCTGGTACTAAAGTGCTACCTGGTACTAGTACTACAAGCTAGTAGGTAGTTGAGACATGGATGGCGAATGCGGTCATCATTGCTTTGGCGATTGATATGTCACTGTTGTCGATGAAATTTAAGGACACAAGTACTTGTAGCTCTAGCTAGCTACTAGCTACTGGTAGCTACCTGGTAGCTAGCTACCAGCTACCAGTACTACACTACGACGCTGTCTGATTCCAATCAATGATGGTCGCAGCGTCAGTCATCATTTTGGTTGGCTGTGTCATCCAGGTGTGCAGACTGCCTGCAGTGGAGCATGGAGTAAAAAATCTGCAACTTCTGCTCATCAGAAAATGATGAGAACAATCCCTGAAAAGAACAAATCGATACATTCAAAATTGTTCATGACATCAATGACTTCACTTGCACTAAAAATAAATCTGCAAAGATGCCCATGTCAGCTGATGCTCTTGACGCATTTGACATGACAACAGATCCTTTCAAACTTTGGTGTCGACAAACTCATTTGGCTGAACAATGCACAAATGTGACACTGCAGTCTGAAAGGCTTGCAATGCACATCAATTTGTCCAAATCCAATGCATCTGTGACAAAGAAGCAAACATTTGATGTGCACCTCTGCCATGTCCAAATCATCTTGCTGGCTCTCTGTTGTGGATTTTGGAGAAGCTGTTGTTTGACTGCAGCGCACATTTGAGAGCCAATGACAATGTCAAATCAGTTTCTGTTTGGCACAAACTGCACTGATTTTCTCAAAAGTGCAGGCAGCATTGAATCAAAGTTGTTTCAACAACTTGTTGGCATTGACCAACAATTGACTGCATGCAATGCAGTCAGTTCTGAGATCAGAGTGTTGTCTTTGATTCCTTTCCAAGTCATCAAGAAGACAATTCAAAAAGAACATGAAGTGCGACCTCCTAGAAATGAGCATGTTGTTGATGGCTGCCATGTTGGGATTGCTTGAGGTGGTTCAGAAACATGCACCAAGATGCAGGGCAATCTGAACAAGCATCTGTCCTTGGCTGATCAATCCAGGCATCTTCCGTCTTCTGTTTGGCTCAGTCATCATCCCTGTCAAAGAAAAACATGCAACTGTTTGGCAAACAAAATCAAGACAACCCATCAGTCAACACTTCTCATTTTCAATTTTTGGATTCCTGTGTTGACAATGAATAAGAAAGCTATTATTTTTTGCTAAAACAACTCACCCGCAGCTAATGAAATCCGCATGTTGTTTGTTGCAAAGACAAAGAACTCACTTTTGAGCATCTTTGCTAGCTTCAACTCTCAACTTGGAAAATCAAAACTGTTTATAATGACAAGATCTTCTAGACAATGGTGAATCAGATGCAATGAGTTGAGTTTTTTTTTAGTGTTTTGCAACGTGCAGAACCATTGTGTCTCTGGAAGACATGATCTGGTGACAAAGACATGAATGCACACTCTTTTTCAAATGCATGCAACAATCTCCAAATCATCTTATTTTGTTCAAGACAGCAACACGGCTGTTCAAGATGAATGAGAGTTTGCTCAACAAGCTTGCTTAAACTTAGAACATTGTGTTTTCCAGGAGGTGCATGCAGTGCACATGCAGTGCTTTTGAGCAATGGCATTCTGAGCAAGTGTGTGTTCAAAAGGGCACCTACACACCCCAGAGCCATGCATGTACCATACTTAGTAAAATAGCCACGCAACACCAACCATGTTTCCCAATTAAATTGGAAACAGTGAGTGTGGTATGCCGACCAAGCTGCTTACTATCTTTGTGTGTCATTCATATCGTCCATGCACTATCGATAGAGTTGTAAATAATAAAAATGCTTCGATCGTCGGGTGTGGTGGTAGCTACTACCGTACGAAATTCTTTGTCATGGCAACGACGGCGCTGTCCTTTCCGCGTCACGCAATTCCATACTACTAATGTTGGGTACGAGCACGTCCACTATAATTCCACTCTTGCTTACGGCTACCGCCGCCATGATCATCCTCATCTTCAGCGCACACGGAAAGGAAACCTTCGACCTACTACCAATCATCATAATCTCCATGTCTGTCGCATGGTGAACAGCACGAGTTCTTGTCCTTGTGGTGATGGTCGTAGAAAATCTTGGGATGCCTCGTCCCAAGGAGGAAGCTGAAGCTGATGTTGAAGCAGTAGCGGGGAAGGACGACCAGAACGAGGAAGAACATTCAGGCTTTGATTTGGAGGCAGGCGATTTGGAAGACGAAGAAAGGCGGGATTGGGAGGAGGAATTACAGCGCTTGCAAAGATTTCAGCTTGCGCAAATGTGTGCAAATATGGGAATCTCCAGCAAGGGAGACAAGGAAACCTTAGTGCGTAGACTGGTACCCCATATGAGTGGCGATGCAGTCGCACTTTGGGAGTATGACGACTACAGTTATGAAGATGATGCCAACAATATTGACAGTGATATGGAAAGTGATGACGATGAAAGCCACGAAGAAGAAGAACAAGAAGAAGAAGAACAACAACAACAACCCGAACTGAAAAACAATGAATATTGCTTTGACAAATCCAATCATTACAAACTAGTCGATACGGCAACACTGGCGAAGCAACCCGAACATATGGTCCTTACTCCTACCTTGGACATTGTCGATGAAACACAGTCCTTACTGCAACTCATTCCACCCGAATATGCTACCATTTTTGATGACAAACCAGAATACCGCAAACATCTCATGGAAGTGGTCATGGATGTGGGTCGAAAACCTTTTGCCTGGGTCAAAGGGGAGCGGATCATTTTGTCGGAGCAACTTGTGGACACGCAAGTATTACAAAAGGCATTGGGCAACTTAAAATTTGGAACGGACAATCGAGCTGGATTGAATCGGTGTTTGCATAGGATCAGTGCCATGCGCAATCGTGACGGACAGATTGTAGGAGCCACACTCCGTGCCGGACGGTATGTTCCCGGAAATGCCATGATGATTGCCGATCTATTGTTTGGTATCAATGGTGGTGGTAGCATTTTGTTTGTGGGGCCACCCGGATCGGCCAAGACCAGTATCGTGCGAGATGCGGCGCACGCGCTGAGTCAACAAAAATCAGTCGTCATTGTCGACACGTCCAACGAAATTGCCGGGGCAGGAGATATCCCTCATGAATGTATTGGCATGTCACGACGGATGCAGGTTCCAAGTTTGAACCAACAGGTGCGTTACATAATAATGCTTGCTTCTTTTTGATCGTTACTGGATGCAATCGAGTTGATTTGTTGCGAGAGTGTTACAGGTACCAACACATCTTATCTATATATATATATATATATGTGTGTGTGTTTTTGAATCAATCAACAGGCACGTGTCATGGTGGAATGTGTTCAAAATCACACGCCGGAGGTCATCATCATTGATGAAATCGGGCGTAAGGAAGAAGTGAGAGCCGCGTTGACTTGTCGTGAACGCGGAGTCCGCATTGTAGCTTCAGCGCATGGCGATTTGACGGGCTTGGTTCGAAACACGGCTCTTTGTGATCTGGTCGGTGGTGTCGATGTCGTTACCGTGGGAGACAAAACTGCCCAAAACGACGCCAAATTTAACAATAGTTGGGGTTCTACAAACGCACGAGCCAGCAAACTGCGAGCTGAACGTCGTGGTCCGCCCATCTTTGATGTCATTGTAGAATTGCAGCGCAATCAACTACACGAGTGGAGAGTAGTCTTGAATACCGCGGCGGCTGTCGATTCGATCTTGACGCGCGGCACATACGAGGCCCAGATACGGAGACGCACAGCAGAAAGCGGTCCACTCCAGATACAAAATGTGACTTGCATGTCCGACAGGGAGAAAATTACCGAAGAACAATCAGGTCGATCTCCATCCCACGAGAGTGCCATGACAAAAATACATGGTGGTCAAGCTGTTTCATCCGATGCCGACCACAAGCAATGCCCTGTCTGTTTTAGCAGCTTTGCGTCGCGCAAAAATATGTTGCAGCATGCCATGACTAAGAAGCAGTGCAAGAATAGGCTCGGTTTTGATCGGGTGTGGGAAATGGGAAAGGAGCTGGTGGTCGATTTTGGAATGAAGGAACAAGTAGTGTCCAAAATGGTTCACAGTAAGAAATAAAAGGGCACTCGACAATATCTGACCTAACGCTAAAGATAATGGAATGGCTTGCTGCCAGCTTGCATTCTTGCTTGAAGGCTCTCTTCGTGTGGAAGATATGGGAGTACCACTTGAGGCGTGCCTTCTTCAGCAATTTATTTATTACCAAGCCACCCTCCAGCGTCAATTTTCGATCATTACTCTTGAGTGGGCAGGCCTACTATTTCGATATGGCAGTTCACAAGGAGCACATTATAATCCAATCTACTAGATAGACAGTCTACCTGGTAGCTAGTTACGCGCAGCAACGCGATACATATTTTTTCTTGTCTCTGGAGCGCGCGATCCTTCGATTTATATACAAATATTCACGCCACTTTCGTCTATCCACAACAGTCACTATTAACTACAAAGGATCACACAAAGCCGGCTAGACCTTGTCAGTCTCTGGGGCCTTCGCTACCACATTTCTCGAATAGTCAAAGTTGTAATGAATGAGGACCCAAGGCACCCCTTTATAAAGTTAAGTTTCGCAAAGCAAAATGCGAAGAGTCTGCATGCTTTTATCCCGCCGGAACTTATCTGTAGCATAATCCACTATCAGGGCCCATCAGGAGTAGTAACAGTACTGTTCATCAGGATCTTCAAGTCGCTACTTGGGGTGGTGCAAGTGTCACAAATCCAATCCTTGCACTTGCACACGCTACAGTCCATTCGGAACTCCACCAACTCCCCCTCATTGAACACTCCATTCTCGCAGGCGTCCTTATCAATTTCCTCGAAGTAATTGTCAGCAATATTTATGTTGTCTTCGAGAATGAAATAAGAGAAACCGATCAGTTTAGCTTCCATTGCCGACGAGAGAAACAAAGGCAGTATCACCACCGTGCACTTACTCATCATGATAAGATCCCACCCACCAGGAAACTGGCCAGAGAACCTTCAATGCGAGGTAATATTGATATTTGAGGAATTCGAATTCACTTAAGATGTAACAGCAGATCTGGGTAATGTGCGCCTTTTAACAAACCTACCTGTTGGAATCGATGAACAGTTGTTTCATTCGTCCATTTCCAAGAGTAGTGCCAAAATTGTCTGGTAGAGCCCCGCTTAGACTGAGAAGATTATCCATGGAAAGAGAGAGAAGAGTCAATAACAACTTGGACACGCCAGCAAAGCCAGCAACACGACCAATTACGATAGGCCGCACCACCCTATCAATTATGTAACCGTACCTATTGTGGTCAAGATGTAAAATGCGCAATGAGTACATGTTGGTGGCGAAGTCTGAAGGTAAGGGGCCGCTGAAACTATTATGGCCCAGATCAAGGTAAAAGAGATTCCTGGTGCGCATATTTTCTGGTATTGACCCCGAAAGTTGATTATAGTGAAGAATCAAATACGCTAGCGTTTTAAAAGGGCAAGGAGCAAAAGAAATAATCCAAATGTAAGCGAGGAGGACCGTGAAATGACATCACCATTCAGCTCTACAGTGCTTCCTCCCCGAGAAGCGTTCCTCACGAGAGACTTACTAAGATCCGCTGGGCCCGAACGGGACGACATGAGCGTAAGCGGCAAAGCGCCAGTCAGCTGGTTATGCCCAAGAAACACCTTTTTCAAGCCCGCGGGAGCAGCTCTATCTGCCGGGATGGTTCCACTCAGTTTATTGCTAAATAGATAGAGATGGGTTAGTTTCGGAAGATCCCAGAAAACGTCCAATGTTCCTTCAATGGCGTTCTCGGCTAAATCCACACGTTCTAATTTTTCCAGGTAACGAATTTCCGGCACCATCGTGCCAGTAAGACCTTGGTTGGACCATTTGATACCCGTAACCTCCTGGTACATATCGCAAGTCACACCTTGCCAATTGCAAATGTCCGTGTCCACTTCTCGCCAACCGTCCACATTCGCATCGTTTCCGTGTAGTGCAAAATCCAGCGCAACCAGCGCAAAGCGCTGAGGCACACGAAACACATTCATCTGTGCAACGTCTGGTTGCATCAACCAATAAAATGCTTTTCCCTGTGGGGTATTTAGATCCTTCAAGATCTCTGCAGGAGTACCCAGCACTGTCAGGTAGGAGAAGAGAGGACTATTGATAACATCAATAGTTTTGGTTGGAGCAGAAGTCACTGGAGCCATTGTGGGGGATAGCGTAGTGGGGGCGAATGTGGGTTTTGAGGTAGTAGGTGCAACGGTTGGAGTATTTGTTGGGGATAACGATGGTTGCTGAGTTGGCCCAGCTGTGGTTGGCAAATTTGTAGGTGCGGAAGTGGGTGTCGCACTGGGGGTGGCTGTCGGTAAAGTCGATGGAACGTTGGTGGGTGATGTTGTGGGTGCCTTGGTTGGCGTCGCTGTTGGTGAAGTCGATGGAACGTTGGTGGGAGAAATTGTTGGTGTCGTGCTGGGATAGGCGCTTGGTGTAGCCGATGGCGATACAGTAGGGGGGCTTGTAGCACCGGGGGCTATTGGAGAAAGCGTCGTTGCAGTTGGAGAAAGCGTCCCGCATCCCCATTGACTACACCAATTGGCCGAAGTCGGAGAGGAAGTAATCATTACTGGTAGTTCTAGTGTTCCCGTTGTTTCGGTATGATCAGACGAAGACGCGCCCCCTGACTGGAACAAATCTGTGAGGAACACCAAGGCCAAAAAGACCCCAAAAAAGACAACTGCAAAGGTGCCTACAAAAATAACAAGGTATCGAACCATTTGATATTTTTGAATGGATTCGCGATTTGAATCATCGCTATCGTCAATCTCTGTACCCTTTTCTTGATTGGGAGGAGGCAAGCCACCGCTAGGGGCCGCATTTCCTGGTGCTGTTTCCTTTGACTCTTCCTCAACTCCGCTAACTGGGGGGCCCTCCTGCAAGACTGCAGATGTAGCTGCTTCTTGCTGCAACGGTTCAGTACTGTTGTCTTTGATCCCATCATTTACAAATTGACCTTCTTCTTCGTCGTGTACATTAGTGGGCTCCTGCTTGAGCTTCCACCACTCTTGTCCGTTTTTTGCTTGCCAGGAGAAAAACCCTGTAGCAGGTGCTCCATCTGCGCTGTCTTCGTTGTTATTGCTGATAACGGTAGTTTCTTTTGCCGCTGTTATGATATCAAGGGTCGTTGCCGCCGCTATATTGCCTTGGTTCTCGTTCATCATGGTGAATGCTTTTAAAATCTTTCATATATTTTCAGTAACATGCAATGCTGCCATGCAGATCGGATGAGTGGACAAAAGGGAAGGGAGCGGAGACTCGGTACTGGATATTAATCGTGTGAACTTGACAACTTTTGTATGAATGGTTTGGTCGCCAAGTTTCTTTCCGGTGCAAGTAGTAAATAGGGGTGGCCAACGAATACAAGTTGGAACTTCTTTATTTGATTTTGTGGGGGCAAAATCCAAAATTTCACCCGCAGTTTGGTAATTAAGGGATTTGAAAAAGGACTGCCGGCGGTCGACGAAAAGAAGTACACTGCGCGGGAGGCGAGCACATTAACTTCACGTGCCATTGCAACTTCGAACCAAGGATTTGCCGACTACTGTACTGTAGCTATCTACTGTACTAGCTAGCTAGCTACTAGTAGCTAGTAGAATTAGTAGCTAGACTAGTAGTAGCTACTAGCTAGTTATCTATCCAGTTGCTTGTACTACTACGTCTTACTACTCGAATAGCTCCAACTATTAGTAACCAGTACTACTAGCTAGGACGGTAGTAAAACGTACCAGACTCTGGACGCCACTTCTCTACGAGATGATAGTACCAGGTAGCAGCCTACCTAAGCTAGCTAAAGTGACGCTGTTTTTTCAAGACAGCGAAGGCCTCGTACCCTGGCACTGCATTAGGTGGCCGCCACGAGTACTGAAGTCTGCCGATACAGTAGCTTGATAGCTCTACTACTGTAGTCGGTTCAAATTGGTACAATAATCACACCATGGTCTAATGCCTAGCAAGAGTAATTGCAGCTAATTAGTTTGGTGACTCAATTCGTGTATTAGCATGCACAATGAAAGGGGGTTGAGACTGGACTACCAAGACTGGATTCAATTCAGTCCTCGAACATAAACCCACTCCTCCCCTTTTTTTCTCTCTTTTTCAAAGGTTATTGTTGACGGTCAATGTAGGCACAGGGACTAATTTTAGCATTTCGCCACTGCAATAGCCTACCACTTATCGGAGCACCATCGGTAGCAGAAACGTTTGCAATCACAAATGTTACAATCCGCTCGAAATTCCACTGTTTCTCCTTCATCGTAGACGCTGAGCATGCAGACACTTCCAGGAATTTTTCTTGTGAGTTGGTTGTTGGAAATGTCCACGTTGACTGGCAAAAGACAGAGAAGCAAGCGGAATGTGAGCGTACAAGGTCAAAGACACAAGCACACATCCGAATCGAGAAATAATAGTCCATGGATTGAAAACCGAACGTACCCAAGTATTTGTGTGGAAGTGATGTATGCCAACGTTCTGGAAATCCACCGGTCAGTTGATTGTTTTGCACGAAAAATTGCTCCAATTTATTACTTCCTAGGCTGCTATAATCACCCGGAATGGTTCCCGTAAACTGTTGCGATAGGCGTCGGTGTGGCCGCGACGGACAGCGAAAACGGGTAAATCAGTTAGTAAAGGCCGTTTATCACTTGATTCTTATGGTTTGATTGGCAAGGGTGAAAAAAGAACAAAATCAAGAATGGACGTACGTTATTGTGATCCAAAAACAAATGATCAAGACTCGGCATGGTGAGATCCGGGAGAGCCCCTTCCAGATGGTTGTCAGACAAATCGAAATGGTACATGTTCCGCATTCGAACGCGATCCGGCAAGGATCCTGATAATTGATTGTAGTGCAAGATGAGTTTCTCTGTTGTGAATCAAGGGAGTTTGCGAATGGATGAAATAGATGAGTTGGTGAGTGAGTATCAAGGAACATTCTACTTTTTCTAGGATTACCGTCCGCAATACGACACGCACCCAAGTCGTCCAATTCAAAGATCGATTCGGGAACGCTTCCAGTCAGTTTATTGTGACCCAGATACAAATGCTCCAAATTGGTCATTTGTCCAACTTCGTCTCCCAGGGATCCCATGAAACGATTGTTATGACCATACAAGATCTTCAAGGAGGGGACGGTCCAAAAGACATCGACAAAGCCATTCAAATCATTGTCCGCCACATCCAATTCTTCCAAATTGGTCAAGAGGGCAATTTCGGGAGGAACATATCCCTGCAGTTCTTGACGAGCCCAATTGATGGATTCGACTTGCAACTGATCATTGCACTTGACGCCCTCCCACTCACATTCGTGCAATTCTGCAACCGACCAATTCGTATCCATGCCATCGTGGAGAGCAAAATCCATGGCGGCCACGGCAAATCGTTGTTGCAAATGAGCAGCCATGTCTTGCGGAAAGGATTCAGCCGTCAGAGAAGGTTTGAGGAGTTGTAGCTCGGCATCTTGTTCGAGAGGTTGGGCCATGTTGGTGGCATTGGTATGCGTTGTCGTCGTATTGCCATTGGCAGAGGTCACCACGACACTCATGACGGCAGCACCTCCTGCAAGGGATGTCGACATAGCACTTGCACCCGAATCAGTATCCGAATCATCGACTTGCACTTCTTGGGCAGAAAGACTTTCAAAATAATCCAAAACAATGGCATCTTCCTGGGCCATCCACTGCACGGCACGTCCTTGGGGTGTATTGAGATCGCCCAAGGCCAATCCCGATGTCACATTGGTGGTCAAGGTCAACAACAATTCCGTCAGGACGCCATGGGTGGCCATGGTAGGCGCAGCAGAAACGGTGGGGGCAGCGGTAGTGGGTGTAGCCGACGGACTCATACTGGGCATGTCGGTCGGAACCAACGTGGGAAGGTCACTAGCTAGGGACGGTGCAGGGGATGTAGTGGGTCGAAGGGTGGGACTGGACGTAGGTCGGAGCGATGGCATGGGTGACGTTGTGGGTGCCAAAGATGGGATCGAGGAAGGAGCATCCTATGGAACGTCCGAAGGCACATCACTGGGAGTGTCACTGGGCGCCGTGGTTGGATTCCACGTGTATTCGCTGGTAGGAGACCACGTTGGAGAGCTGGTCGATTCCACTAGCAAGATCATATCGTCATCGCCATTGGTACTGCCGCCGCTTGTAGTAGTAGTGGATGTGGCCGCATCCTTATTGTTGCCAGTGTCCAGAAATCCAGGTTGAAAGACTACCAACAGGACAATAACAGCTGCCAAGATGAGCACCAGCATGACCAAACACCACAAAGCATAGGTGACTCGAGTTCTTCCTCGCACGTTCCTAGTACTATTGCCACTCGGGGAACTCGTATTGTTGCGATGGTCATCACTCGTAAAGGATGTCATGGTCATCTTGTCCAACATTTTAGCCTCATCATCTTCCAACTCCTCGGGTTTTTCTTCGTCTGGTTCACGAGTGGTGTGACTTTCATCTCCAGTAGGACAGGTCATAACAGCCTTGACATCCTCCTCCACAGTACTGTTGTTGTTGCTGCTATAGCTGCTGAGGTTGCTAATATTTGGCTCGTTTCCTTGGGAGGTTTCTTCTTCCAAAATGACGTCGACTGCGTTCTTCTCAGGAGTTGTTTGTGAGCTATGGTTGTTGTTGTTGTTGTCAGAGTCATTGCCTTGCAATTCCTCCACCAAACTAGAACTCATGTACACACTATTGTTGTGGATCAACATGGGTGTCATGGGGCTCATCATTTCCATGGGAGCTGGACTTGTCATGGCTACGGGTGGTGGTGAACTCATAATGTCAGCATCAAAAGGATTTTGCACCTTGGCCGTCAAGGTCATGGGAGTACTGTTGTTGTTGATGGCACAGGTGGAAGAAGGTGACGCAAAGTTGAAATTGTTGCTGTTGACATTGTTTGCGTTATGGTTGATGGTGGCATTCTCAGGCTTTTTAATGTTGCTGTTGGTGGCCATCATAACATAGGTACCGGGATAGGAAACAGAGGGCACACTGACGGCTTTACTGCCTGCACCATTCGTACCATGACTAGTAGAAAGATTGGCCGGCGTGGTGGGCCAATGACCGACACCCAGCGATGTACAAGCTGTAACGGCACTGGTAACCTTACCACCAGCGGCACCTGTACTAGCAGTGCCAGTGTTGCCCTCATTCTCCAATGACACCAAGGACGCTTCGTTCGTCATGTCCTTCATGTTGGCAGTGCTGCTTTCAACACTGTGGTAGTTGGTGATGTTGCTGTTGCTGTTATGGGTGTGATTACGAGTGCCCGTGGACTGATTGAGCACAGAAGTAGTTGCCTTCTCCAGCATGTTGGTAAAGGAGTCTACCGTAGCAGAAGTGTCACTACTAGCACTAGTATTTGGATTGGTTGTTGGGTCCGCCATGGTTGGTACGTGCAATTGTATCAGGCTTCCACTTTTAGAATGAAGAATTATTACACGGAAAAAAGACTGCAACAAGTATTTCTCCGTCCAACAGCATTTCGTCCCCTGCACATACTAGCTACTAGTAGCTAGTACAGTGTACCAACGACGATTGGATCTTGCGCCGGCAGCTCTCATTTTGAATTTCAGATGGCGGCATTTGAATTGTCGCAATAGAATGCCGGCGCGCACCATTTGTTGGCAGAGGGGGAAAGCTCTTTCCAGCTTGCAGATTGTGTGGGTGCTAGCTAGCTACCAATGGTAGGACTTTGCACTGGTGCGGCCAAGTTGGCAAGAGGAGACATCTCTGTGACATGTCAATTTTTTATTCAACTCATGAGCCACAAGCCAAACCACCGTCATGTGACAAGGAGTGATGTGATCACAAATGCAGTCATTTCCTTTTTCTCTTCAAGATGAGACAATCTTGTCGCACATTTTGTAAGACCAGTTTGAGGATCACGGATGAAACATTGTTTTTAATTATCTAAAAAAAACTTTACAAATGGTTGCAAGCTCTTAAAAAACAATCAGCATCAGACAGACAGAGCGCCGACCAGGCACCAACATCGGCAGAGATCGATTGAAAGGCTGCAAGTCAAGACCATCTCAATGCCAACACAGTGTGAAAGTCAGAATGTGAAACCAACTGTTTTGCTTCCTTGCATGGCAGCTGCTGACACTGGTTCACTGTGTTTCAGTAAGTCACCTGGCAGTGAGTGCCAAGAGATTCATCAACGTGTGCTGTTCCATGGATCCACATGCATCCAGGTCCCAAACGGTTGATTCCCGTGTTGCCAAGACTCAATGACCCGCATTGCATCACCATTGCACTCCTCATCAACGTGTCAACAACAAGAGCTTGTGTCAACCACAATTTCCAACATGCATCTTCCAAAGTCGAAGCATGCACGTGATGCCAGGTTTGTTGCCACAGTGGCCAGTTCGAACCAACTGCTTGCCATCTGACATTCAAACTTCAAACAACCAAGTTGAAACAGCATTGGTGGCAACAGCAAACTAAATTTTAAACAGAAATCTCTCATTGTTAACCATGACGCCTCTTCTCTTTCGCATCTTTTTTGTGCTGTTGTTTCTGCCGGCAACTCTGGTGGCAGGGCATTCAGGTCAGATGCAGGGCCGCATTGCCTGCTTTCCAGTTGCTGCGTTGTTGTCTGCACACCATGTTGTGGGGTTTGTTTCCCAGCAAAAAGATGTCGCTCCACACATTGAGAGAACTTGCCGTCCAGTTCAGTCAATCTTCAAAGAAATGGGGACATGCTGCTTTCAAAGGGCGCATCGCATGGACAAGGAAAGCTTCTGGCAACTTCACAGGGTGTTGTTTGCCAATCTCGAAGTACATCTCAAACAAAAAAGATCCTCCAAAAAGAAACCTTGAGATGGGACCAAAAATGGATTGATGCCTTCCCCGACTCGGCTGAGCATTGCTTTGAGACACTTCGCTGGCGGTGGTCCTGATGACACATCCACAGTGCATGGAGCATCACACACAGAAGTGCACCGCAGCGTGTGGAGAACCATCAATGCTGTCAACAAAAGCGAGAAGCTTCGCATCCAGTTCCCATCGGACCATGCAAAGCAGAGGGCAATTGCGGCTGGATTTTGTTGGAAAAGTGGGGCTGGATTCAACAACTGTGTGGGGGCCATCGATGGATTGCTTGTTTGGATTGAAAAACCACACTTGGCTGAGTGTGAAGACGCAACCACAGGTGTCAAGAAATTCTTTTGTGGCCGTAAAAAGAAGTTTGGCATGAACATGCAAGCTGTGTGCGATCATGAGGGCAGATTTCTTGACGTTTCAATTGGGCATCCAGCTTCCGCTTTGGATTCCCTCTGCTTTGCAACATCCTCGCTTGAAGCAAAGATCAAAATGAGAGGCTTCCTGGCATTGGGTCTTTGTCTGTTCCGAGATGACACCCACACAAATTCTTTTCACATGGCAACACCATGGAAAGGCATCAAGAGTGGTGTGAAGGATGACTGCAACTTTCATCATTCACAGGTGAGGACAAAGATTGAGTGTGCTTTTGGCATGCTCGTTGCTCCATTCTCGACTGTGCAAGAATGCCTGCTCAATTTGGTCTCAAAAGAACTGATGCTCTTGCAATGAGTCTGTGTCGGCTGCACAATTTCTGTGTCAACAACCGAGTCAAGCAACCCACTGCCTCTCTTGCCATTGACAATGCTGAGATTGAATCACATTGAGGAGTTCCCATTGAGCGTGTCGAAATGAACAACATGTCCCCGGAGCAGCTGCTGCGCCGAGATGATCATTTTGACGACACTTCTCGAGCCTTTGTGAGACAAGCTGAGAGGCAGAGTGTGAGGGCCTTGCATGATGGAGAGCAGTCACCAAGAGACAGCATGCTAGCTAGCATGGTTCGACAACAACTTAAGCGTCCGCCTCCGGAAGATTGGCAGCTGTGGGGACATTCTCATTGATGTCAGATGCTGATGTTTGTTTTTTCTAGGTTGTTCTTTGGAAATCATCAGTTGTTCCGTGAACATTGGAATCATTTGGTGTTGAAACACAGGCATCGTTGCTACCAGAAACAAAGTCTTTTTCCCGCACAGTGTTGAACAGCACTGTGGATCTTTTTTTTGTCAAAACACAACATCACTTTCTCCATGCAGTGAAGGAAAGGCAACATCCGTGAGTCAGTGGTCAAAGTTGAAGCACATGTCGTGCATGTGGCAACACCCTTACCTGCTTCAACTTGAACTGAACCTCACATGCTCTCATCTCTTCTTCAATCTGGTTTGAGTCCTTCACTTGCAAGCCTCAGTTTCCATGTTTTCCCATTCAACTTTCATGTTGCTGTCAGCCTCCCGGAGTTTGTTGACACGACACGCGTTGCATGCACGACGAGCCCTGTCGCGATTCTCAACCATGGCTTGATGCGCAAGGCCTGAGAGGGCGCCTCCAATGGTCACACCGAACTCTTGTTCTTCTTTGGCTTGCTCTTGTTTCCTCTTTTGGTCACGGCTCCCTGTTTCTGTTGCATCCGACAGTTCAGAATCGCAATCAACTGCAACGCTTTGATCCAGTTTGTTAATCACTTTTGAAAGCACGCCTTGAGTGTCAAGCTTGTGCCAAAGACAGAGTTGATGGGAACTCTCTCCCTCATGGTGCCAGACAAAGCTCTGACGATTGTCTCCAGCAAGAAATTTTTTGACAACCAAGTGACCAAAGTTTGGATTGACCTCAGCCATGACATCGATTCCTTGGCAATCATCATCGTCTTCTCCTTCTGTTTCTTGCAAAGCAGAAGCCACTTCTTCTTCCTCTTCTTTGTCCTCTCGCAACTGGCCAAACCTGTTGCCGCTTCTCTCCCAGCGGTTGATTGTCTTCATCAATTTGCAACGAGCATCTGCCATTTTGCTCTTGACTTGTTTGGGTGTGATGGGCCCGGGCATGTTGGCAAAGGGCAAATCAATGCTGTCCGAGAAGTCTGAATGAAGTTCCGGCAAAGAATCAGAAGATGGAGCAAACTCGGGATTGTCAAAGAGGTCGGCAACAACTTCCTCGCACGTTTTGGGTTTGTGTTCACTGTTTTGGGCGTCCAATTGCCAACGATCAAGACAGGCATTTTTTGCAAGCAAGGCCTCCCTTGCCTCATCGCTGCAGGCAGCTTCATGCAGGCAGAGCCATGGCTCAACACCAGTCCAAGAACCAGTTTGCTTGGAGGCCTCCTGTCTTTCTTCCTCTTTGTTTCTTGCATGGGTCGAAGCTGTCCACAAAGCAAACTCAGCGGACCAAAGAAAGTTTGCGTCTTCAATGTGGATCCTTGGGTTCTTTTTCAACCAGTCTGTGAGTCTTTTGGAAGTGTTGGATGATTAAGAGATCTATTTGTTGGTTGAAACAGATCAGTTGTGTAGAAATTATAAGCACTGCAGTGCTGCTAGCTGCTGTTGTTGCAGATCTTTCTAGAGTCTTCTGTGTCATTGACTCAGGCCACACTTCAAGCTACCCACAGGCGCACACCTGCTCCTTATGGAATGCCAGCTGTGCCAGCTGCACTTCCAACACACTCCTTCGGAGATGTGGATCCAGAATGGATTCAGATCTTCGGACTCTATGTTAGATGTAGATTGGTGCTACAATGATAGCCTCACTGCTCCACTGTTTGCAAGGTTGCGTCAGCTCCACTCCTTCAAACAAAGATTGCCCTCTCACCTAGAGCATTGCCCAAACTCCATGGACTTTACCACCAACACTCCCACCCCATCAAGGGACTCTTGTCACTGTTGTTGACTCACCACT
>Ga0163144_10009310_pt1 | contig 21111 bp, 23 predicted proteins | sample OliLak19BULKMAT1_FD_123175 | JGI IMG/M metagenome (GOLD analysis project Ga0163144, IMG submission 123175) | Freshwater microbial mat bacterial communities from Lake Vanda, McMurdo Dry Valleys, Antarctica - Oligotrophic Lake LV.19.BULKMAT1 | ecosystem: Environmental > Aquatic > Freshwater >... | reverse complement strand
GCCATTCAAGCCAGCAACAGTGCCAACGTCATTCGGGTCACGTATGACGGCGCCAACATCAAGTTCTATGTAAACAATGCTCAAGTTGGCGCCAACGTGCCTGCTCTCGTAGGTCGTTACTACTCATTCGAAGTGCGATGGGCCAACACCGGCGCCTTCACCGGCATCGTGCAGGGCAACGGTGCCGCAGCCCCGACTACGGTCACCGGCAACGGTACTGCGGGTGGCGTAATCGACACCGTGCAGCTGGGTCTGATCAATGGCGCGGCTTCGGGAGATTGGTTCTTTGACGAGTTTGACTCCCGTCGTACTACGGATATTGGTCGCTTGTGCAGAGGTGATGCTAACGGCAACAACACGATCAATGTCGCTGACGTGGTGGTCACGGGCAATGAAGGTGGTGGCGGCGCTCTGGCGCTCGGCCAGCCCGACTGCAACGAAAATGGCACTGTGAACGTGGCGGACGTCATTTGCATCGCCAACTTGGCTGGCGCTGCTGCAACTTGCCCAGTGAACTAAGGAGAAATACCATGAAAAAATTACTTCTGAGTATCGCTGCTCTGGCCAGCTTCGCGGCTTCAGCGAATGAACTGATTGTTACGGCGAACGTCGATCGCGCAAGCACTACGGGCGCTATCGACATTATGGCGTCTGGCGATGCCGTCGGTTATCAAGCGAACATCGTTGTGGGTGAAGGCCAACAAGTAAATCTTTCCGCTTGCAGCGCATCCGCACGTGATGGCCTGCAGGTGCAATGCACCTATGCCAAAGGTCAAGTCATCGTCCTGCTTTACTTCGGTGATTTCCGCGTCATTCCGGCTGGCCGTTTGAACCTCGGTTCGTTCGTAACCAATGCCGCCGTAAGCAATGTGAGCGTCAAGCACTTCTACGCCGTGGATCGCGCTGGCGTCGAACTCAATGCAACCTCCCGCGTCGTCAATGGTGCCTCAGGGCCAGCTGATCCAGGTCTGCCCACCGGTAAAGGTTAAGTTTTAACGCCCTGCTCTTTAATAACAACTGGAGATATCCTCAATGAACAAGCTCCTCGGTATCACAGCACTGCTGGCCGCCTCGTCGGCCAGCTTTGCTGCGAACATCGTGCTTAGCCAGAACCCAATCAACGTACCCTCTGGCGGGAACGTCACAGTCGAACTGCGCGCTCAAGGCGACGCCAGCTCGATTGGTGTCAGCGGTCGTTTTAATTTTGTCAATCCACCGATCACTGCTACGGCGGCACCATTCGCCGCTGCCGGCACGGTTGCCTGTAATGTCATCGGCAACCAGGTGCTCTTCTCGTTCCTGAATGCAGGCAATGCCATCATCCCAAATGCGGTCGGTACTGCTGGCGTTCGTTTTTGCGATGTCACTTTCGCCACGCCAGCAGCAACGCCAGCAAGCATGAATAACGCAATCACTTTCCCGCCGGCCAACATGACCTGTGCGGACGCTATGGGTAACAAGATTCTGCCGTGCACCGGAACTTCCAACAACATCAACGTTGTGGTAGCTACAAGCACGTACACGGCGGCTCCGGCAACCTTGACCTTTAACGCGGTTCCCAACGGCACGACGTCGGCAGCCCAAAACGTCACGGTCACAAATACCTCAGCTGCAAACCCAGTTCCGCCAACTCTGACCATCTCGAGCTGCACCTTTGGTGGCGCCAATCCGGGCTCGTTCGCTCGTACGGCTACCCCAGTGCTGCCTGTGAATGTGGCCCTGGGTGCCTCGCAAGTCCTGGGCGTGCAGTGCGTCGCTCCAGCCGGAGCAGCTCCGACGGTTCAAACCGCCACGCTGACCTGCGTCACGAATGCAACCGGTTCACCGGTCAATTTCGTCACTGGCCTGACTTGCAACACGATCGCTGAAGCACCGCCGGCCATTGCTTACAACCCAACGCCGACCACCACAGTGAATCTGACCGGTGCGAGCACGCTTACGGGCCAAACCGCGACGGCTAACATCGTCGCCACCCCAAGCGGCGGCAATGGTGCCGGTGCTAACAACACCACCCTGGTCAACACCTGCGCCATTACCGGTGCTGGCGCAGCAGCCTTCGGTGCGGTTGCCGGAATCAACCTGTCCTTCGTTGGCAACACCACGATGGCTCAGAACATCCCGTTGTCCTGCGTCCGCGTGTTCAACGTGGCCCAGAATGCATCGCTGACCTGTCAAGAGCGTCGTGGCGTAGCCGCTGCTGTCGCTCAAACCTGGCCAGTCGTTTGCCCAGCAGGTACGGGTGCGGCTCAGATTGCTGCGGTTCCAGTTTCCGGCAGCGTACTCCCGGTGATTCAGGCTGCGGTTGGTACCTCAGCTACGAACACGCCGAACAACAGCCTGGTTCTCAGCAACCCAGGTCAGCTGGTAACCGACGTGACCTGCACGGCTCCGGGCGCTCCGTTTTTTGCCGCCCCGCTTGCGTTCACGCTGGCTCCAGGTGGCTCGCAGAGCATCACGATCACCTACACGCCTGATACTCAGGGAACCAACAACGGCGTGCTTACTTGCACGGCAACGGGCTTAGGTCTGGCTGCGACGACGCTGACGTTTAACCTGCGTGGTTTTGCGATTAGCACCATCGCTGTCCCGACCATGAGTGAATTTGGTCGCTGGATGCTGTTGGGCTTGGTCGCTGGCCTGGGCGCATTCGTCGCCTTCCGCAAGCGCTAAGTTTCAGCAATAGGTAGTACCGCAAAGGGCGCCTCGGCGCCCTTTGCTTTTTGCGGGTCTAGATGATTGGATTGGCTGCGAACTGCCCGCAACCCAGATTTCTCATTTTGTCTAGTTGCCTCAAAGCACCCGCGAGGGCCGCCGCGGCCGATGCGACTTTTGGGCTTCAGTCAATCTTTGGAACAGCACTCCTGAGCCAAGCCGTACGTTCAATGAATCGCAGGTTTGCATAAGCCAAGTTGCGGAGGCATACTCCTGCGCCTTACGGCTATGTAGCTCAGACGGTTAGAGCGCGGCACTCATAATGCTGAGGTCGGTGGTTCGATTCCACTCATAGCCACCAACTGCCCTTTCTATCAAGTGAAGACGCTGGGGTGGTTCTGCTATTGATTTGGGTCTAGGCAGCTGGTATCCGGAACCGACTGGGTGGCTTTCGATCTTGGGTACCGCCTGCAGCTTGCAGCGTTAAGATGCCGGGCAGGGACGCATTGCGCGCTGCTGCGCAAACAATACAGTGCCATAAAAACGTTCGGACAATTCGGGGCGACCGCATCAGTCTAACCAAGGCTCGCGCCATTCAGGTGTGGAACAGCACGGTTCAGGAAAGAGCGCAGCCTCACTGAGGTCCGTGTCAGAGCCCAACAAAGCCGCTTATGAGCAGTAAGTGAGAGCAGTAAGTGAGAGACAGCCAGCATGCGCCACGCGTCCTTTCCCCCCATTGCTCTCACCATAGCTGGATCGGACTCTGGTGGAGGCGCGGGAATCCAGGCCGATCTGCGCACCTTCCAGGCCTTTGGCGTCTACGGATGCAGCGCGCTGACCGCGGTCACGGCGCAAAACACGCTTGGCGTGCAGGTTGTGCGCGCGCTCCCGGCGCACTTGGTTCAGAGCCAAATCAACAGCGTGCTCAGCGACCTGCCGGTGTCGGCGATCAAGCTCGGCATGCTGGCAACTCCGGCGCTCGCTCGGGTTGTCCATCGCGCACTCATGGCGGCGCCCAACCTGCCGCTGGTGTGTGATCCAGTGCTGATTGCAACCACTGGCGCCACACTCACCGATCACGCGGTGCTGCCGATCTATCGCAGCCTGCTCATTCCACGCGCCGACGTGTTGACGCCCAATCTGCCGGAAGCAGAAGCGCTTTTACAGCGCAGAATCGTCACTCGCTCAGACATGCTGGAGGCAGCCCAGGCTCTGCTGGCGTCTGGCGCCCGTGCCGTCTTGCTCAAGGGCGGTCACTTAGACGGCAAGGATGTTCACGACCTCTATCTTGAACCTGCGCTAGCGCCCCGATGGTTCAGCGCGCGCAAGCAAAAGTGCCGCGGACACGGTACCGGCTGTACGCTTGCGGCTGCAATTGCGGCGGGATTGGCGCACGGGCAGAGCAGCTTGCAAGCGGTGTCTCACGCCATTGCCTACATGCGGAGACACTTCGGTGCCAGCGCACCGTTGGGACACGGCAAGTTGAGCGTGGTGCTCCCGGAGCCAGTGCCTGCGCCCGGCGTGGTCGAAAAGCATGATTGAAGTCTGCGTTCGGCAAACCTTTACGTCCGCGAGAGACTCAGTGTTCGCGCGCATCAGCGACCACGAGCGATTCCTGAGCGGGAAGCAGCTGCGCTGCACCCTGAGTCGTTTCGGCACCGAGCAGCGCAACGGCTGTGGCGCGGTAAGGGAGATCACGGCCGGCATGCTGCAATTTAGCGAGCTGATCACCGCATTCGCACCACCCGATCACTTTGAGTACCAAATCACGGCCCTAAGGCTGGCCGGCGTGCGCATGCCGTTTCACCACGTACTGGGCCGGATGCAATTAACCGGCCGCGCCGACGCAACCGAGGTGGTTTGGCAATCGCGTTTCCGCATGCGCGTTCCCTTGGTGGGTCGACTGCTTGAGCGGCGGCTTGCGAAAGCGGTGCAAGCAAGCTTCCGACAAATCCTGGCGCGAGCGGCCAAGGACTGAAGTCGGCGTCGCTGCTACGAGCGCTCCAGTGAACCAAAGTTCGTCCGATTGCACGTGAGCCTCTCTGCAAGCGGCTTATGATGAGCTGGTTGAACCAGAAGCGGGCGTTCGACCGGCTCGGTCCGAACGCGCGTTTTCCGATGATAAATTTCGCTTTATTCCGTCCTGCTGAGAATCCGTCCTGCTGACAACCTACATGCGGAATTTTTCGCCCAGGTAAACCTCGCGCACGCGTGGATCGCTGACCAGCTGAGACGGCGCACCGCTCGCCAGCACGGCCCCTGCGTTCAGCACATAAGCACGATCGCAGATGCCGAGGGTTTCGCGCACATTGTGGTCGGTAATAAGCACGGCGATGCCGCGCTTGCGCAAATACTCGATGATCTTCTGGATTTCGCCCACGCTGATGGGATCCACGCCAGCGAAAGGCTCGTCGAGCAAAATCACCTGAGGATCCGTTGCCAGCGCGCGTGCGATCTCCACGCGCCGCCGTTGACCGCCCGAAAGCGTGAGCGCGCGCTGGGAGCGCAAATGATCGACCTGCAGCTCTTCTAGCAGCTGAGAAAGACGCTGCGGACGCTCCTTCGCAGGCACTTTTCGGTTCATCTCCAGCAACGCCAGCACATTGTTCTCAACGCTCAGCTCGCGAAACACCGAGGCTTCCTGCGGCAGATAGCCCATTCCCAAGCGCGCCCGCGCGTGCATCGGCAAATGCGTGACGTCCCGACCACCAAGCTTAATTTGTCCGCGGTCGGCGGTGATCTGCCCCACGATCATGTAGAAGCAAGTGGTTTTTCCAGCGCCGTTAGGGCCCAGTAACCCGACGATCTCACCTGGGTTAACCTCGCAATGAAAATCCTTTACCACGGCGCGACCACGGTAACTCTTGGCCAAACCGGCGATCTGCAGCATTACTCAGCCTTACCCTTGCCCGCTTCGGCGGCTGGCTTTTTGGGCTTGGGTTGAATGCTGAATTGCACTTGGCCACCCACGCCATCCGCGCTATAGCGGCCGGTGCCAACCTCGTAACGGATCAATGCGCCCTCCAATCGGTCCGCGCCGCGCGTAATCTGCGCGCCACCCGAGAGCTCCACCAAACGCTCCGACAGCTTGTACGTAATGGTGCTGGCGCTGGCCTGCATGCGCTGGCCATCGTCCAAATCTTGCTGCAGGCGCGCAGGCGCTCCGGTCAAGAGCACTTTGCTGATCTCGCCCTTGGCATCGCGATGGATCTCGCCGCGATCGGCCTGGGCGGTCAGTGACCCTTGGGTGATTTGCACCCCCTTGTCCAGCACGGTCACCCCTTCATTCAAGGAACCGCCAAGATGGTTGGCCTTGACGTTGAGCGGTTGCTCACTGTCCGCTTGGCGCGCCGATAGATTTGGGCTGCAGCACAGCAGGGCGAGGACGAGGCCGGTAATTGATTTCTGCATCATGGAGTATCTCGAAGCGTTCGCTTTTCAGATCGGCGACCAAGCCGCGGCCCCGCAGTATAGAGTGGCCGTCCTCGACTTCGACGTTGCGCTCGGTACTTACAATCTGCTGCTTGAGGTCTACGTTTAGCGAGGGACTACGCAATCGGGTGCCTAAGCCGGCGCTTTCACGCCGCAACAGCACGCCGCCACTGAGCCGTAGTAGGTCGTCCAGCTCACTCAGGCGCGCCTCCGGTGCAACCAGTATCCAGACATCAACGGCGCCTTTTTGCGAGACATTGACGCCGCTTGCGCGAAGCTCGCGTTCGGCCCGCCAATGCTCAGCCTTCTTGGTGTTGACTTCCAGCACTTCATTCTGGTCTGGTCGATAGCGCGTGACAGTCACGTCGTAAAGCGTGTAGTCGATCTGCGGCAGCGCAACGGGTGGGCGTTTGTTGAGCGCGGCTGAGACTTCGTCCAGCGCGCGTAAGCCCACAATGCAAAGCCCAGCCAGCACGACAATGATCAAGATGCTGCGCCAGTTCACAAGCTGCGCGCCGGCATGCCTAGTGCAGCCCTTGGGCTACGAGCAGCAGTTCGCAAACCTCGCGCACCGCGCCACACCCGCCGTTGGTCCGCGTTACCCAATGCGCGGCATCGCGCACTGCGCTTTGCGCATCGGCAACCGCAAAGCCCAAACCGCTGGCGGCGAATGCCGATAGATCGGGCAAATCATCGCCGACGAACGCACATTGTTCGGGCGTCAAACCAAGCTCATGCTGCAGCGCGCGCATGCTGGCGCCTTTGTCATTGGCGGCTTGAATACAGCGACTGATCCCAAGATCGGCCATCCTGCGCGTTACGATTGACGTGTTGCGGGCGGTGACAACAGCAACCTCAAGCCCGTGCGTCAGCAGCCGCTTCAGTCCAAGCCCGTCGTGCACATGGAACGCCTTCACGGTTTCCCCGTCTGGGCCATACCAAAGCCGGCCATCGGTCAGCGTGCCATCCACATCCACCGCCAGTAGGCGAATCGCACGCAGCCTTCGGGCCAGCTCCAAAGCATCCAGCCGCATCAGACGACCCGAGCGCGCAGAAGATCGTGAAAGTTCAGCGCCCCAACTAGGCGGTCATCGCTATCCACCACCAGTAGTGCGCTGACCTGGTGCTCTTCCATCAAGCGCGCGGCTTCAATCGCCAACACGTCAGCGCGCACGCGACGACCGCCGCGAGTCATCAGCGCATCCACTTGGGTGAGCCGCAGATCTGTGTTCTCGTCATCCAGCGCGCGCCGCAAATCGCCATCCGTGAATACGCCGAGCACCCGCCGCTGCGCGTCCACCACAGCGGTCATGCCGAGCCGCTTGCGCGTCATTTCGACCAGCGCAACGCTCACCGATGATCCGCTTTGCACGCTCGGCACTTCGGCGCCTTGGTGCATGACATCGCGAATCATCAGCAGCAAACGGCGTCCCAGCTGCCCTGCCGGATGACTGGCTGCGAAATCGTCCTCGGTGAACCCGCGCGCTTCCAGCAGCGCAACCGCCAGCGCATCACCCATCACCAGCGCCGCGCTGGTCGAAGAGGTCGGTGCCAGATTGAGCGGACAGGCCTCCACTTGCACGCTGACATCCAAATGCACATTGGCGAGTCGCGCCAGGGTCGAGGCGGGTTTGCCAGTCATGGCGATCAGCGGCACGCCTTTGCGCGTGACGACCGGAAGGATGGTCAGCAATTCATCCGTTTCGCCTGAGTTGGAAAGCGCAAGCACGACGTCCGACGGCGTAATCATGCCCAGATCGCCATGGCTGGCCTCGGCAGGGTGCACAAAAAAAGCTGGGGTGCCGGTGCTGGCTAAGGTCGCTGCGATCTTGCGCGCAATATGGCCACTCTTGCCCATGCCCGACACCACAACGCGCCCAGTGCAGGCCAGCATCAACTCACAGGCTTGCGTAAACCGGTGATCAATCTTGTCGGACAGCGCCTGGATGGCTTCAGCTTCAATCGCGATCACGCGCTGAGCGCAGCGTCGCAGATGCTCCGAATCGAGTGCCGCAAGCTTGGCTCGGATTGGATGTGTTGCGCTCATGAAGGTTTGCAGGCGCAGGGCGGACAAACTCTGGCCACGAAGCTCTTTCGAATGACGGTCAGCGAGTTTAGCGTGAAAGCCATCAAGTGCTGTTTCGCCCTCGCCGAGATGTTCAGCGAGCTTTGCGCGCATCCCAAATGTGTGCGTCAGATGCGCTCAGTCGCACGCGGTTGCTGACCTATTTCGGGCTATTTCGGGCGCCGCCGGGGCAGATCCAGCGCGCGAGTATCTGCTTCAGCCAGCGCAAGTGAGAATAAGCGCAACGCAAAGCCGCAAAAGGGAAGCCATTTCATGGACGCGAACACCATCAGACAAATGATTTTGCAAGGCATGCCGGAGGCCGACGTGGAAGTGCGCGGCGAAGATGGCGTGCATTTTGAGGCTGTGGTGGTGAGTAGCCAGTTCCAGGGACAGCGCCCGCTGGCGCGGCATCGCATGGTTTATGCCACGCTGGGCGGCAAGATGGGCGGTGAGATTCACGCCCTCGCGCTCAAGACCCTGACCCCTGACGAGCGTGCGGCGAACTGAGCGATGGACAAGCTGGAGATTCAGGGCGGGCATCCGCTGCGGGGCGAAGTGCAAATTTCCGGCGCCAAGAATGCGGTACTGCCGATTCTCTGCGCAACCTTACTGGCCGACGGAGAGTGCACGATTGACAACGTGCCGGACTTGAATGATGTGCGCACCACCCAGCGCTTGCTGACGCAAATGGGCGCCAAGGTAAGCAAGGGGTCTGGAAAGAGCGTTGTGGTTGATACGCGCTCCGTGGACCAGTGGCGCGCGCCCTACGAGCTGGTCAAGACCATGCGCGCGTCCATCTTGGTGCTCGGGCCTTTGCTGGCCCGACACGGGCGAGCGGAAGTCTCATTGCCGGGTGGCTGCGCCATCGGTTCGCGGCCGGTGGACCTGCATTTGCGCGGTCTTGAGGCGCTCGGCGCTGAGGTGGTGGTCGAGAATGGATACATCTTTGCCACCGCCAAACGCTTGCGTGGCGCCCGGATCGTGTTCGACACCGTGACCGTCACGGGTACCGAAAACCTGATGATGGCCGCAGCCATCGCCGATGGCACCAGCGTGCTTGAGAACGCGGCGCAGGAGCCCGAAGTTGTCGATTTAGCGCGCTTCCTCAACACTTTGGGGGCGCGCATCGAGGGTGCTGGCAGCAGCATGCTGAAGATCCACGGCGTGCCTAGTTTGAGCGGCGGCAGCTACGCGGTGCAGCCGGATCGCATTGAAACCGGCACGTTTTTGGCGGCCGCTGCAATCAGTGGCGGCCGGGTGCGGGTCACGCGCGCTGATCCCAACATTCTCGATGCCGTGCTGATGAAGCTGACGCAGGCGGGCGCCCAAATCAGCACCGGTAGCGACTGGATTGAACTGGATATGCGCGGCAAGCGCGCGCGCGCGATTAACTTCACGACCGCCCCTTATCCGGCGTTCCCGACCGACATGCAGGCACAACTCATGGCGTTGAACTGCACCGCGGAGGGCGTCAGTACCGGCACCGAAACGATCTTTGAAAACCGCTTCATGCACGTGCCGGAGCTGCGCCGCATGGGTGCTGAAATTGAAGTGCGCGGCAACACGGCGGTGATTACCGGCGTAGCCAAGCTCAGCGGTGCGCCCGTGATGGCCACTGATCTGCGCGCCAGCGCCTGTTTAGTGCTGGCGGCGTTGGCGGCACAGGGAACCAGCGTGATCGACCGCATCTATCATTTGGATCGCGGCTATGAACACATCGAAGACAAGCTGCGCGGGCTCGGTGCCCATATCCGACGCGTGGGCTAAGCCCTGGCAGCTTGCCGACCCGTTTAAGGACGCGATTGATCGCCTCCGGGGGTTTGCCACCCGGCCACGTAGGGACGCGATTCATCGCCTCCGAAGCTCTAACGACCCAGTCACGCACGGTCACGCACAGGGCGAGATCTAGCGCGACCACGTAAGCGCGTTGCATCGCGTCCGAGGGCTTGCGACACAGCTGCGCAGGGCGACGACAATTCGCGCTGCGCAAGGCCACGACAATTGGCGCCGCGCAGAATCGCGAACCCGCTCAGGCCAACAGCTGTTCGATCAACACCTGCTGACGTTTGACTTGCGCCGCGCGTTTAAGCCGCACGGCGTGCACGATGGCGCGCAGATCAGCGAGTGCGCGGTTGAAGTCGTCGTTGACGATCAAGTAGTCAAATTCTAGACAGTGCGCAATCTCACCGCGCGCGTTCGCCAGCCTTCGAGCAATCACTTCCTGACTATCCTGCCCGCGCTTTTGCAGGCGATCCATCAAGGCGACGCGCGACGGCGGAAGAATGAACACCGAATGGGTGCCTGGGAAACGCTGGCAAACCTGCCGCGCGCCCTGCCAATCGATCTCCAGCAGCACGTCCAGGCTTTGCGCCAGTTCACTCTCAACCCGCTGCCGACCTGTGCCGTAGAAGTGTCCGTGCACTTCGGCATACTCAAGCAGTTGGCCGTCGGCGACCAGTTGATCGAAGGCCGCGCGATTGACGAAATCGTAGTGCATGCCGTGAATTTCACCGGGGCGCGGCGCGCGCGTGGTGTAGGAAACGGACAGCCGTAGCTCTTTGTCCTCGCTGAGCAGGGCCTGCACCAAAGAGGTCTTGCCTGCACCGGACGGCGCGGCAACGATAAGCAGCTGTCCAGCCATAGTTACTCCAAATTCTGCGCTTGCTCACGAATCTGATCGATCAGCACCTTAAATTCAATCGCGAGCTGGCTGGTGCGCGCATCGACGCTTTTGGAACCAAAGGTGTTGGCCTCGCGGTTAAACTCCTGAAGCAAGAAGTCCAGACGTCGGCCAGCATTTTCCTGGCCTGTCATCACGCGATCGAGCTCTTTCAAGTGCACGCCCAAACGATCCAGCTCTTCGTCGACATCCAGCTTTTGCAGCCAAAGCGTGAGTTCTTGCTCCATGCGACCGGGCTCAAGCGGCAGCTTCAGATCGGCAATCTTTGCGTTTAGCTTGAGACGCTGACCCTCGCGAATTTGGGGCATCAGCGCAATGGCCTGCTGGCGCAGGTCGGCGATTTGGCGAGCGCGTTCGCGAATCAAGGCGCCCAGCTGATTGCCCTCGCGCTCGCGACTGGCGTCAAACTCGTCCAGCGTGCGCTCGAACAAGGCCACAACTGCGGCCTGCAGTTGCACCAGATCAGTCTCGGCCGATTCCATGACGCCCGGAAATGCCAGCAGCGCCACCGGATCCGCGGGCGCCAGCCAGGGATGCTGCGCGCGCCATTGTGCCAGCGTTCCAAACAAGCCTTCCAGCAAAGCCGCGTTGAGCTTCAACGCATGACTGCCGCCTGCCTGCGGCTTGTAGCGCAAGCCCAGATCAAGCTTGCCCCGCTGCACGCGCTCACCCAAGCGCTGACGCATTGCAGGCTCCAGCGCACGCAGCTCCTCAGGCATCTTGATGGTGAGATCAAGATAGCGGTGATTTACAGCACGCAACTCAAAGCGCAGCGTGCCGTAGGAACCTTGGGCTTCGCAGATAGCGAATGCAGTCATGCTGCGTGGCATGGGTGGGTCCTTACGGTCAGAGCGCGCGATGTTAACCGTGTTCCCTGGAGCCGCGCGTTCAGAACCGGATTCGCATTCATGGGCCGCAACCCGCACGCGCGCGCAGGCGCAGCTGAGCGGTGGGCATGTTTCAACATCCGGGGTGGCTTGGCGCCATGATCTTTAGACAGGCACACACGAACCTCGCGCCGAGTTTCATGCCCCGACTTGGCTACCTGCCATGCGGCTTAGCTTTTGCGGTACAGCAAATCCCACACGCCGTGCCCCAGCTTGACTCCGCGCTGCTCAAAATGGGTCAGTGGCCGGGTTTCCGGTCGTGCCACGTAGCCGGCGTCCGGTGCCAGATTGCTCAGCTGTGGGTTGCCGTTGCATACCGCGAGCATTTGCAGCGCGTAGTCCTGCCAGTCGGTAGCGAGATGCAAAATGCCCCCTGGCTGTAAGCGCGACACTACAAGCGCCAAGAAATCTGCCTGCAGCAAGCGTCGCTTCTGGTGCCGCTTTTTGTGCCAAGGGTCTGGAAAGTAGATGCGTACTTCAGCCAGGCTTGCGGGACGCACTTCGTGCTGTAGTACCTCGACCGCATCGTGGCGATACACCCGAATGCGACCTGCTGCACTCTCGTGCAGGGCATGCAGCAATCGCCCAACGCCCGGCAGATGTACTTCCACGCCCAGGTAGTTGTACTGCGGTGCTTGGCTCAAGCCGTGCAGCAGCGCTTCACCGTTGCCAAAGCCGAGCTCGAAAACGATCGGGCGCTCTTGATCGTAGAGCTGGCTCAGATCGCGCCCGTCAGGCGCCGCTTCGGGGCCGAGAAAATCTACCCCAAAGCGAGGCCACTGGCTCTCGAACGCGCGCTGCTGCGCTGGCGTGAAGCGACCCTGGCGCAATACGAAGCTACGAATGCGGTGCCTTGCGCCGGCCGCTTGATCGGGGCCGGATTCATGCGCGGACTCGCGCCGCGCCTGCCCGATCGGCGCTGGCAGCAACGGCCTGGTGCCGGTCAATTTCAAAACCACAGCCCATCCAGCGGCGAAGAAGCCGATGCGAAGCGTTTTTTCGGGATGCGACCGGCCAGATAGGCCTCACGGCCTGCTTCAATCGCTTTGCGCATGGCGCCTGCCATTTGGATTGGGCGCTGTGCGCTGGCAATCGCGGTATTCATCAGCACACCGTCACAGCCAAGCTCCATGGCAACGGCGGCATCGCTGGCGGTACCGACGCCGGCATCGACCAGGATTGGCACCGTGGCTTCCTCGACGATGGTCAAGATGTTGTAGGGATTGCGCACGCCCAAACCGGAGCCAATCGGTGCCGCCAGCGGCATCACCGCGCAAGCGCCCATCGACGCCAGGTGCTTTGCCATCACCGGATCGTCATTGGTATAGACCATGACGTCAAAGCCCTCGGCAACCAGGATCTCCAGCGCCTTGATGGTTTCCAGCAGGTGCGGAAACAGCGTTTTTGGATCCGACAGCACTTCCAGCTTGACCAGCTTGTGGCCATCGAGCAATTCACGCGCCAGGCGACAGGTGCGTACCGCTTCATCGGCGCTGTAGCAACCGGCCGTGTTGGGCAGGATGGTGTAACGATCTGGCGGCAGTACGTCGAGCAGATTGGGCTCGTTCGGATGCTGGCCAAGATTACTGCGCCGCAGTGCCACGGTAACGATCTGCGCCCCGGACGCTTCGGTGGCAAGCCGCGTTTCTTCCAGATCCTTGAACTTGCCAGTGCCGGTCAAGAGGCGCGAATGGTAGGTCTTGCCCGCGATGACGAGCGGACGATCGACGGGCAATGGCGCTTGAGGGTGAGACATGCAGGGGATCCAGCAAAGGGCAGGGCGGGGATTATCCAGCAGCTCGGCCAAGAAAGTGCGCGCACCCGCAAGTCTCGTTAGCGTGAAATTCGTTCAGTTTGGCCGCGATTGGAGGCGGTGGATTTGAGCGCGTGCGCCTGTCGCGGACCGAGCTGTCGCTGATGGCTTGGCGCGCCAAGGGTCCCTAAGCTTCCTAGGCCATCGACTCGAGCCAGGGGTTTGAGCCAGCCCACGTAGGATGCCGGTGAGGCACGAACCGCATCGATGAATGTATTGCGCCAAATGCCGCGTTTGCGACCTCGTCCCGAACCCGGAACCGCGGATGCATGCGTGCCATGGGCTGCGACGGGCGGACCCAATAGATCGCTCTCCTACGGCACCGGGCTGTTGCTGATGCCTTGGTAAGCCATGGCGCCAGCCAGAGGTTAGATGTCGAGCCTGCCTTTTCCCCCGCTCGAACCCTCCCCAAACATCGGGGAGGGAGCAAAAAGGCCGATTCTGAAAAAATCTCGGCGAAGCTGAGCGGGTTTCAAGCAAAGACCGGGACGCAAAAGGCCTGGATTTCTGTCTTTTGCAATGAGTCCCGGGACATGCAGCGGGTCCTTGCCCAGTGAAATGCGCTCAGGCTGGCGGCTCGTTGGTAACGGTCGGATCGTGCCAATGCTTGGCACCACTGGTGCGCTCCGCGAAGTAAATAATCACGCTGAAAGTCTCAGCCACCGTGTTGGCATCCACGATGTTAACGCTGTTGCCGTCAGGACTCACCACGGGCCGACTGGTCTGTCCCGATGATGCGGTCGTTGACGCTCCGGTGAGCTGCCATTCGGCTTCGGAGGCTCGGTCGAGCGTATATTCGAGTGTGGTGTCGTTTTGCGTCACGGTAACTGAATCAGGTGTTGTGGTCACCTTTCCGGAGCTGCTGATCGATAATGTTGTATTGATTAATGACATTTGGTTACTCCTGTATTTATTACTGCGGGCGATCCTAGGCCTTATGAATCTCTCAATGGCTGGGGTTTGAACAAAGAAATGAAGCGCAGATAATCCGGATGCCGGTAGCCAATGTTATTCAGCCGGTCTCGCATGCGTTCAAAGGCGTTTGGCATATTGTTGACCAAGGCATAGCGCGCGAATACTTCCGCCGTACGAAAGTGCATTTCCTGGAAATCCTTGCCATCCATGAGATCGAGCTCTGGAACTGAGATCTTTGTTCCGTCGCGCCGAGCAATCTCGATCGCTACGGTCCAGGCCAGCCGGCGTTCATCGTCATTGTCGGTTGTCACGAAGTTCGAATGGAGATCCTTGAGTTGTCGCCAATCGAATTCAGAATGATCACCGCGCATCAGTGCCAGACGCAAATGTAAGCGAAGCCACGTCCGGCGAGCCCTGGGATCGTTGCCATCGAGCCGGGCCGCAATCTCTGCTTTGAGTTCGCGGATGGTCTCAAGGTCCGGTTGACGGCCAACGAGGAAACCCAACCAAATCTGATCCAAGGAGGCCGAGGAGAGCGTGACTTGCCATTCGCTGTTGGTTGCATCAAGCGCCACCAGCTTTTGCAGATTGTCGATGGCGATCTGCAAATGTTTCAAGGCAAGCCCGGTTTCACCTCGGTCGGCTGCGTTCAAAGAAATCCAGTAGTGCGCAAGTGTGAATCGATACCTTATTGCGACATCGTCTGGATTGGAATCAAACGTATTACTTGCAAGATCGGCCTGCTGCCGATAGAGCTGGGCCGCTCCATTAAGATCAGCTTGATTTTCTAATACCCGACCAACCCACGAATAGGTGTTTGAAATATCGGTAATCGTCGATGGGTCTTCGGGCTTTTTTGTCAGATACAATTGCTTATTTTGTATGGCGCGCCGAAAGTAATCCTTAGATTTTTCCCAATCCTTACGCTCAAACGCCAACGCGCCGAGATTGTTATAAGTCGAACCCAGCTCGCTCAAACCCTTGCCCGTATCTGGGGTCAACGGCACAAGTTCTTGCGCGAATTTTTGGTAGTTGAGCCAATGCTGCTCTGCTTGCTCAAGATCACCGGCACTGTAGGCCACAAAGCCACGCCAGTAGGCGATATTGCCCTGTTCCAGCAGCAGCTCGGTTTTTGGCACGCTGCCCGCTGGCGCGAGTTGGAGCATGGCGTCGGCGTTGGCAAAAATCTTGCCTGCTTCGGTCTGGTCGCCGCGTGCGTTGCGCACCTCGCCCAAGGTGCGCAGCGCGCGGGCGCGAAAAAACGCGCCGCGTGCACCAACATCCGAGCGTTTGTCGACGTCGCTGCCCAAATAGTTCATCGCTTCTGCGCTTACGCCGTCGAGCAATTCAAGCTTGCCCAAGGCGCGCAGCTTGTCCGAGAAGTCGCCCAGCATGTAGCCAATCAATTGCTCGGCGCGGTCTCCGCGTGCTTCGGCCAGGGCGCGCGCAGCTTGCGCTTGAGCCAATCCATACCACGCCAGCGAGAGCCCAGTAACCAGCGCAAGCAGCACCACCACGCCGGCACCGGTCCACAGGCGGTGCCGATTGACAAAACAGCGCACGGCGTACCCGCGCCCGCGGCCCATGGCCTGCACGGGCCGCGAATCGCGCCAGCGCTGCAAGTCATCAGCAAAATCTGCCACGGAGTCGTAACGCTGCGTGCGGTTTTCATGGCTGGCCTTGCGCGCTATGGCGCGCAACTCACGCGGCAGTGCTTTGGCCAACAGCCGCAGGTTCGGTGTCAGCTGGCTTGCTGTGGTGCGCGATGAGTCGCTTCGCGTTTGGCCCAGAATGCTGACCCAAACGCTGCGGTCGTTGAGATCCAAGCGCACGTTGTTGACCAGTGCTAGGCATTCGGCCAATACCGCGCCAAGCGCGTAAACGTCGACTCGGACGTCGATTCCTTCGGCAGTGGGGTGCTGTTGCTCGGGCGCCATGTAGGCGCGCGTGCCTACCACGCTGCTGCCAAGTGCTGCGCCGCTGCGCGGATCCATGCCAACGGCAACGCCGAAATCAATAATCTTCGGGATCGCCTGGTTGCCGGCGTCCAGTACCAGCACGTTGCCTGGTTTCAAATCGCGATGGATCAAACCGCGCTGGTGCGCATGCTGTACGCCTTGCGCCACGCGAATGATCAGCTCAACCACGCCGCGCACGCTGAGTTTTCCTTGCGCGATGTATTGATCTAGGGTCAAGCCATCGACATATTCCATGGCGAAATAAAGTGAGCCGTCTGGCAGCTGTCCGGCGTCGTAAATCTGCGCCACATAGGGATGCAGCAGCTGCGCCAGAGCCTGCCGCTCGATTTCAAACAGAGCCTCCGCCAGACTTCCGGACCAACGGTGACGCTGCAGCTTCAGCGCCACCAAGCGTCGTAACGGTTCTTGCTGCTCAGCCAGCCAAACCTGCCCCATGCCGCCTTGGCCCAATATGCGGCTCAGGCGATAAGGCCCCACGCGCATGCCGGGCAACAGTTCTCGCCCCGACGCGTCCAGTTCCGGCGAGCCGGACTGGGTGAGTGGACTTGTGTGGTCTTCTGCGGCGCTCATTGCCGCTGATTGTCACATGCTCAGGCTACAAATGGCCCGCTGCACACGTGCGGCCACTATTGGAACTCAGGCTCTTGCAACCCAGGCTCTTGCAACCCAGGCTATTGGAACCCAGGCTATTGGAACCCAGGCTCTTGCAACCCAGGCTCTTGGAACCCAAGCTCTTGCAACCCAGGCTATTGGAACCCAGGCTGCCCAAGATCTTCGCGGCGTTGCGGCACGCGTCGCACCTGGCTGGCGTCAAAACCCTGCGCTGAGAGCGTACCCAACAGTTCGTCGTAGCGCGCTTGGTCCATGCGCGCTTCGCGCGAGAACAGCCACGCGAGCTTGCGTTCTGGGTGTCCAACCAGTGCCGTTTGATAATCGGCGTCGACCTCCAAGATCACGTAGTCGACTTTCAGCGGCCACACGAACTGGGTTTTCCAGATCGCGTTACTGCCGTCATCCATCACCCAAGCGACGCCTTCCCAACGATCCTGTTTGCTGGCAAAGTTATCGGGCTGGAAGTAGTAAAAATCATCCAGCATCCCGTCCTCGCGCTGCACATACTCAACATAAGTGCCCACCTTGTCCTTCTCAGCCCAGTAGGGAAAATTGGCGATCACGTACCATTTCCCCGAGAATCGCTCCAGGTCCACCTCGGGCGCGTGCGCCAGCCCACGCGTGTCCACACGCATGCTTGCGCAGCCGGAAAGCAAGCTGAGGACTAGGGCGGTAAGCAAGAAGAGGGTTGCTCGCGTGCGCATCGTGGTAACTCCTTGGGGCTTGGTAGCGGATCGCTACGGGTAGTTCAGCACGGAACTGGCATTGCGCTCCGTGCGGTAGGCAATTGCTGATTGCCGTGTATTGGGCGCGCATTCGTATCGCGGCCCGGTGCATGGCTGGTCAAGCGCACGCCAAATGCCCGGCCAGGCTCACCACCACCAGCCAAGCAGCGCAATCCAGATCAGGTTGCAGGCCAGTAGCGGGATCGCGGTCGCCAGCTGTGCGCGAATCACCGCAAAGCGATCCAGCCCGAGCAAGGCGGCCGGCACCAGATTGAAATTGGCCGCCATCGGAGTCATCAAGTTGCCGCAATAGCCACACAGCATCCCGATCGCGGCAACTACTCCCGGGCTAGCCCCGTGCAGATCGACCAGTAACGGCACGCCGATGGCAGCGATCATGACCGGAAACGCGGCAAAAGCGTTGCCCACTAGAATGGTGAGACCAGCCATGCCCAAACCAGAGGCAAGCAGGCACACCGCGGCCGATTCGGTTGGCAACCAAAGCCGCGCCAGATCACCCACCGCGGTGGCCACGCCGGCTTGCTGGAACGTGCTGCCGAGTAATGGCGAGGAACAGCGGCAGAATCGGCGCCCAGCCAATGCTGTCGAGCAATTCGCCGCCCGCAAGGGAGGCCCGCGCGATCGCCGCGCGCGTGCGCACAACCGCCCACAGCCAGGCCGTGAGTGAGGCCAACGCCAGGGCGAGCAAGGGCTGCTGGCTGGCGGCAAGCGCCGGAGGTGGCCAGGCATTGAAGGCTAGCGACAAGGAGATCGTGAGTGCCGGTAAGAGCAAGGCCGGCGCCAGCAGGCGCGACAATTGCGCGGGCTCCGGCACATCGGTGCGCGCCGGCATGGCTTTCAGACCTGCGCAAGCGAGCGCCAGCAGGCACACCACGCCCAGCCCAAGCAGCGCCGGCGGCAGCAGCTCGGCAAGCACGATCATCGCGGCCAACAGGGCAAAAAAGCCGCAACTGCGCCAGCGCGTGGGATGTGCGGCTTGCAGACCAGCCACCAGAGCGGCGCTGGCCAGTACGCCGGCAACCAGGAGATAGACCCAATCCATGCCGCTCACCGCGCTAGTTCCTTGCCCAAGCGAACGGCGCGAAAGCTTTGGATCGCATACGCGGTCAAAGCGCTCGGAATACCCCACAGCGCGATCTCAAGCGGACTCAAGACGTGCCCAAGGCTGGCCATAGACGTCTGCATCAGCAGCACGGCGCCGAAGGCCAGAAACAGATCCTCGCCGAAGAACAGCGCAACGTTGTCGGTGCCGGCTGCGAACGCCGCAAGCTTCGGTTTGTTTGGGCTGTTATCGGGCACCAGGCCGTAGAGCATCGGCACCAGCAACGGCCGCACGCTTTGCGCCTGACCGCCCAAGCTGGTCATGCCCAGTGCGGCGCCCAGCTGCCGCAGGCTGAGATACCCAACCAGCACGCGCGTCACGCTCAAGCCGGCGCGTGCGCAAGCCAAAAGTCTCCAACAGCGCGATCAACGGAAACACCAGCAAGATCGAAAGCAGGCCGCGATGCTGCTTGAAAGCATTGCCGATCAGTTCCAGCCAATGCAGCAGCGACCATTGCGGCGCCCAAATACAGCTGAGCAAGGCCAAGGCGACCACGCACGGTGGGCTGAGGCGGGCAAGAAAGCCGAGCACCACCACCAGCAGCGGCAGCAGCGCAGGGCTCATCGCGAATCCAGCGCGCGGATGCACACGCCCTGCGCTTGCAGATGCGTGCGCACGGCTTGCGCCAAACTGGCGGCGTCCGGGTGATCGCCGTGCAGGCAGAGCGTCTGAACGTCGAGCGCGATCCAGGTACCGTCGCCACAGCGCACGCCGCGCTGCAGCGCAAGTGCGCTCGCCTGTGCCAGCACAGCCGCTACTTCATGCAGTTGCGCACCCGCTTGGCCGCGCGGCAGCAAACGTCCGTCCGGACCATAGCCGCGTTCGACGAAGCCTTCCGCCGCGAACGCGAGGCCAGATTGGTGGCTGGCGTGCGCCAAGCCCCCGTTGGGCGCACCCACCACGCGCAGACTGCGGTCCATTCCCGCAACCGCGGCGACGAAGGCGCTTGCAAGCGCAGGCTTGAGGTCCAGATCATGATAGAGCGCGCCGTGTGGCTTGACGTGGCGCAGCTGTCCGCCTTCAGCCTGTACGATGGCCCGCAGTGAGCCGATCTGCGCCAGCGTCCATGCGTACAGCTCCTGGTCGCTTAGCGGCAGGCTGCGGCGCCCGAAACCGAGCAGATCCGGGTAGCTTGGATGCGCGCCAATGGCCAGCTGATGCTGGTGCGCCAGACGCACGCTAGCGAGCATGGTGAGGGGGTCGCCCGCGTGCCCGCCGCAGGCCAAGTTGACCGAGCTGACCCAGGGCATAAGCGCGCTATCGTGGCCCATTCGCCATGGGCCGTAGGATTCTCCGCAGTCGACATTCAGATCAATCTCGCGCACGTCACGCGCCGCGCGTGAACTCACGGTTCGCTGAAGTCCGGCATGATCAGGTTGCGCGGCGGTGGCGTGCGTCGACTCAGCTCATCGGCGAAGTAAACCCGGCGTTCAATCCGCAAACCATTGGGGAAGCGCGCGTTCATCTGCGCTCGCTTGTGCTCGGCATGCTCGCGCAGATAGCTTTTGAGCGCATCATGATTTTTCATGCGCAGCTGCACCACGACCTCATTGGCCTGCACCGCTTCGGGCGTCAGAATGCGCGCGTCGACAAATCCAGGCAGCATGAGCAGGTCCTGCACATAGTCAAACAGCCACATGCGGAATTCCTCAAGGATTTCCGATTTCGGCTCGATCCGAACTTCGTAGATGACCATCTGCTCCCCCATCTGGTAAGCACATTTCGCTGCGCGCGGCAGCGGCCCTTGCGACGCCCGATCTTAGCGCTTAACGAGTCGGTCAAAGAGGCCTGGAGGAGCCCAAAACTCGGCAAACATTGTCACCAGCTGGCGGCGCCGGCGGATCCCTGGATAGGGGATTTGATAAGGGTCGGCAGATGTTCGGAGCCAGGTCGGCTGCGCGCGCATCTGCGCGAGCCGACAAGCAGCCTCACCAAATCAAATCATCCGGAACTGCGAAGCGCTGGTAATAGGCGTCGTCGGCAGCGACCGGCTTAGGCGGCGGGCTTGCGCTTGCGCCGTGGTCGAGCACAATCACGCCGCCTCGCTCGCTGATCGCTTTGACCGCCACGCGCGGCAACACGGCATAGCCTGGCTCATGCTGCGCAATGACCAGCGCACCGCGCGCCAGATCAGTGCGGATCGTCAGCGTCACCCAAATGCAGGCGATTGTGCCAGCGTGTTCAAAGCGGTAGGCCTGATCACCCTCATGCTTGATTTTGTGGTT
>Ga0163144_10009309_pt1 | contig 21113 bp, 16 predicted proteins | sample OliLak19BULKMAT1_FD_123175 | JGI IMG/M metagenome (GOLD analysis project Ga0163144, IMG submission 123175) | Freshwater microbial mat bacterial communities from Lake Vanda, McMurdo Dry Valleys, Antarctica - Oligotrophic Lake LV.19.BULKMAT1 | ecosystem: Environmental > Aquatic > Freshwater >... | reverse complement strand
TACAACGCGCAGGGGCATCGCGTGGAGTTGCGGTTTTCCGACACAGCGAATCCGCCCAGGCTGAGTGTGGCCAAGCGCGGGTTCGCGGTGTTCAAGACGACCGTCGATCCTCGCGGCCAGCCGATCGAGATCCAGTACTTGGATCAAGCGGGACGGCTGACGCACACGAAGGAAGGGGTTGCGCGTAATGTGCGCGAGCATAATGCGGGTCAGGTCGTGCGCCAGCAGCACTTCGACGGGCTCGGCAATCCTGTCGCTGACCGTGGCACCGGCTGTTTCACCTGCTCTGCGCTCTACGACGATCGTGGCCGGATCTCGGAAGAGACCTGCGACGACGCCGAAACCCGGCCTGAATGGCGGAGAGGTTACGAATACGACATGCGCGGACGTCGGATTCTGGAGCTCAACTTCGCCGTCGCCTCCCCTCCCGGCGACTCGCGGACCATCGCCGGCCTCACGAGGTTCGAGTACGACGAGCGTGGCAATGAGATCCACAGAGCTTGGTTCGATGCCAATTCGGAACCGGCCGTTATCGCGGAGGGCGATGCCGCGATCGAGCGTTCGTACGATGAGCGTGGCAACTTGAACTGGCGGGAGCTTCGCGGCGCCGACGGCAAGGCTGCCGAACTCGCACCAGAGGTCGAGCGCGAGGTGCGCGAATATGATTCGTTCGATCGTGAGATCGAGCGGCGCTTTCTCGGACCTGGAAAATTGCTGGTGGCCGGCCCCGATGGCGCTGCGACCATACGTTTCACTTACGATAGCCGCGGCCAGATCATTCGCGAGCAACGGCTCGATCCGGCCGGACGCGATATGCTCGCCGCGCACGGCACTCGTAATCGGCCACCCCGGCCGAACGCTGGTGCCGCACTACCGTCTGAGTTGTCGACAAAACCCACCCTATCGACGCGTTGACTATCACCGGTGCGCGCGGGATGGTTTGAATGTCGTTCGCCTCGGCCCGCTCGGTCCAGCGCACGGCGCCTGCGAGGAAGCGCGTGATGCCACCGCATGAGGAGTCGAAGGCCTCGGGGCCGCGCTACGCGGCCTTCATCTCCTATCGCCATGTCGATCGCGATCGGCGCTGGGCGGAATGGCTGCTGGAGACGCTGGAGCGCTATCGCGTGCCGCGCCGGCTCCGCGCGCAGGGCTTCCCCGATCGCATCGGGCATGTCTTTCGCGACGAGGATGAGCTGCCGTCTTCGGCCGATCTCAACGATCAGATCAAGCAGGCGCTCGCCCGATCCGACTATCTGATCGTCATCTGCTCGCCCGACACGCCGGCCTCGGCGTGGGTCTGCCGGGAGATCGAGCTGTTCTGCGAAATGGGGCGCGGCGATCGCATCCTGGCCTTGCTCGTCGATGGCGAGCCGGATCAGAGCTTTCCGGAGCCGCTGCGCCGCCGGCCGCGGCCGATCGTCGGCGCCGACGGCGTCATGCGCATGGAGGTCGAGATCGTCGAGCCGCTCGCGGCCGATGTCCGGCCGCGGGCCAAGCGCTCCGAGCGCCAGACCAAGCATCTCGCGCTGCTGCGCATTCTCGCGTGCCTGCTGGGCTGCACCTTCGACGATCTGCGTCAGCGCGACCACCAGCGTCAGCAGCGGCAGCGGCTCTCGATCGCGGCGATGCTCGTGGTTGCCCTGCTCGGCGCGCTGGGTGGCGGCGCGATGTGGTGGGACCAGACCCGTCTCAAGACCGCGCATTTCGCGGCAATGACGAGCCGCTTGGGCATTCCCGAGGGCATCGGGCCGTTGAGCGAGGAGGAGCGCGGCCGGCGCGCGATCAGCCACCGTTTCGAAAGCCGTGGCGGCCGCGTGGTGCGCGTCGTCAAGGAGAACAGCTGGGGAATCCAGGTGGTGGCCTCGAACGTCATCAGCTTCTGGTCCGATTTCTCGGAATGGCGCATCCACTATCGCGCCGAAGGCGGCATCGATCGGATCGAGCTGCGCGGCCCGACGGGCCTCGCGGTGCGCGACGAGTCCTTCGCCGCGGATCTCGGCGTCGTGAAGTTCGACCTCAAGGGCCGCGCCCAGGTCCAGGACGGCGGCGGCAGCATGCTGAGCGGCATCGAAGGCTCGGGCGAGCTGGGCCAGCGTTCGCTGATCACCCAGCATCGGCTGACCTTCGATCGCGACGGCTTCATGGTCGAGCGGCGCTACGAGGATAATTTCGGCAGGCCACATGCCGACTCGACCGGCGCTTATGGCAAGCGCTATCGCGTCGATCCACGCGGGCTGGTGCTGCGCGAGGAGGAGATCGCCGCCGATGGGCGCGTCCATGTCCTGCGCAATTGGCTTTCCACGATCCTGCGCGAGTTCGATCAGCGCGGCGAGCTGCTCGTGGAGCGCAATGTCGACACCGAGGGGCGCGTCTTCATGGCGTCGGGGGAGTATGCGATCCAGCGCTTCGAGCGCGACGCCTGGGGAAATTCGCTGCGGGTCACGCATCACCATCCGGCGCCGGCGCAAGCGGCGGAACCGCTCGCGCTGACCAAGGACGGTTACGCCGGATATCGGATCGATCGCAACGAGCGCGGCGACGAGATTCGCCGCAGCTATTTCGGCATCGATGAGAAGCCCATCCTCCAAAATGACGGATACGCCAGCTACGAGCGCGTGATACGCGACGGCCGCACGCACGAGACAGCCTATTTCGATCGCGAGGGCAAACCGACTTTCGACAAGGGCGGCTTCCATCGCATCGGCGCGCGCTACGACGCCAGCGGCAATCGCACGGAGTGGATCTATTTCGGCATCGCTGGCGAGCCGGTGCTCGCCTATGACGGCTATGCGCGCTCCACCGTCAGATTCGAGAATGGCGCCCGCGTCGAAACCGCACATTTCGGCGGCGATGGCCAGCCGGTCATGATCAAGGACGGGTATTCCCGCGTCACCCGCCGCGTGGTGGACGGGTTGCCCGTGGAGTGGCGCTATTTCGGCACCCGAGGCGAACCCGTGCTCTCGAATGATCGCGTCCATCTCGCGCGCGCGACGTATGACGGCCGCGGCAACCAGGTCCAGCTCGCCTATTTCGACACCGTGGACAGACCGACCCGTCATGGCGACGGTCATGCGCGGCAGGACGCGGTCTTCAACGAGCAAGGCTTCCGCATCGATCTCCGCTACTTCGACACGCAAGGCAATCCGACCTTGAGCAAGCGCAAAATCGCCAAGATCGAGACCGTCTACGACGAACTCGGGCAGCCGCGCGAGACGCGCTTCTTCGATCAGCTCGGCCAGCTGACCCAGACGGCGGAGGGCTATGCCCGCATCGTCCGTCGGCACGAACGCGGGAAAGTCGTGCGCGAGCAGCTGTTCGATGCGCTCGGCAATGTCGTGGCGTCCGCGGATACCGGCTGCCTGCTGTGGTCCGTGAACCGCGATGCGCGGGGCGAGTTCCTCGAAGAGTCCTGCCAGGACGCGGCCGGAATGCCGGTGCACGGCGCGCGCCGCGCGCCGATCCGCCGCGCCGAATACGATCCGCGGGGCCGCCGGGTGGCGCTGCGCGGGTTCGACGCCTCGGGCGCGCCGGTCGCGATCAATGGCGCCGTCGCGACGACCTACGAACTCGATGAGCGCGGCAATCAGCAGCGGACGATCTGGCGCGATGCGGCGAACGAGCCGGTCATGACTCGCGACGGCTATGCGGCCGTCGAGAACGCTTACGACATGCGCGGCAACATCGTCGTGACGCGGTTTCTCGGCGCCGACCTGAAACCGAAAATGCAGCCTGAGGGCTTCGCGGAGCGCCACCGTCACCATGCCCTCTGGGGTGTGCTGGTCGGCGACTCCTTCTACGGCGTCGGCCAGGAACGTGTCGCGACTCAGAACGGTTACTGGCGATGGCAGGGCGATGTCGACGAGCTCGGCCTGCTGCACGAGCTGCGCTACTACGACACCGCCGACCGGCTCGTGCGCCGGACCGACGGCCATGCGATCGAACGGCGTCGCTATGATGCGCGCGGCAACCGCATTCGCTCGGAGTATTTGGACGCCGACGGCAAGCGGGTCCTGACCCAGGACGGCTACGCGATCGAGGAGGTGGCGTTCGACGAGTATGATCGGCCGGTCGGGTGGGCTTATTTCGGCATCGACGAGCAGCCGCGCGCCGACAGCAACGGCATCGCGCGCCAGATCATCGGCCGCGACGCCCGCGGCAATCGCGTCGATTGGCAGTACTTCGGCGTGGACGGATTGCCGACCTATCTCGGTGCGGGCGTGCATCGCTTGGTCATGCGATACGATCCCTTCGATCGCGAGGTCGAATGGCGGTTCCTCGGCGGCGACGGTACGCCGTTGCCGGGTCCCGAAGGCGCCGCGATCATCCGTGTCGAGTACAATTATCGCGGCCAGCGCATCGGCATTGCGATGCTCGACGCGCAGGAGAGGCCGGTCGATAGCGGCCGCGGCTATGCGCGCGAGACCGCCGATATCGATCGCGACGGCCGGGTGCTGCGGCAACGGCGTTTCGACGCCGCCGGTCACGAGATCCGGAGTTCGTCGCAGTGAGCGGAAGCGCGGCGCCCAGCGAGCGGAGGAAGCCATGAAGCGCCCCCAAGTCATGATCCGGGCGGCTGAGTCGCCGCCGCTGCCGCGCGCGGTCCTGACCGTCGGCGTCACGGGGCATCGTCCCGCGGCCGATCGCCTGCAAGGCGAGGTGGTGGCGCGGATCGAGCAGCAGGTTGCGGCCATCCTGCAGGATCTGAACCGCGCGCTCGCCGCGACGCATGAGTGCCACGCAGTGTATTTCGATTCCGAAGCGCCGCGGCTGCGGGTGATCAGCGCGCTGGCCGAGGGCGCCGATCGGATCGGCGCGCGCGCCGCGCTCGCCGCCAATGCCGAACTGCAGGCCGTGCTGCCGTTCAGCCGCGACGAGTATCGCCGCGATTTCCCGACCGGCGAGGCGCAGGCCGAATATGACGGGCTGCTGGCCGACTGCGCGCGAGTCTTCGAACTGGCCGGCGAGCGCAGCGACGAGCCGCGCGCCTATCTGCTCGCCGGGCTGGTGACGCTGCAGCAATGCGATGTCGTGCTGGCGATCTGGGACGGCGAGCAGGCGAAGGGTCGCGGCGGCACCGCGGAGATCGTCGAGCATGCCGCGCGCGCCGAGATCCCCGTGATCCATGTCGACGTGGCGGGGCAGAGCATGCCGCAGCTCTACTGGGCCGCGCTGCGGCGGCCGCCGGTCGAAGGCGCATACCTCGCGACCATCCCCGCCGCGCCGCTCGGCGGGCGCATCGACGCCCTGGTCGAGTCGCTGCTGCGCCCGCCGGCCGACGGGCGCGAGCTCAAGATGCTCGGCGCGTTCCTCGCCGAGCGTCAGCGTCGTCAGCGCTTGCGCATCGCCTATCCGCTGCTGCTGCAGGCCTGGATGGTGCGGCGGTTCAAGGCGACGGATATCTGGCCGCGTCCCTATCTCGAGACCGCCGAGGTGGCGTGGAGCGGCGTCATGGATCTGGCCGCCGCTGACCCGCGCTTCAGCGCCGCGATGCGCGCAATTCTGCTGCGCCGCTATGCCTGGGCGGACGGCCTCGCCGGATATTTCGCGCAGACCTTCCGCAGCGGCTATGTCGCGAATTTCGTGCTCGCCTCGACCGCCGTCGCGCTGGCGCTGACCGGCACTATTCGCCAGTCGTGGAAGCCATGGCTCGTCCTGCTCGAACTCTTTGTCATCGCGATGATCATCGCCAATACGTGGGTCGGGCGCCGCCGCGGCTGGCACCAACGCTGGCTCGACTACCGGCACCTCGCCGAACGGCTGCGCAATCTGCGCGTCTCCTCCCTTTTCGGCGACGCCGCGCTGCGCGGCGGCACGAACTCGCCCGGCGAGGCGCCCGGCTGGGTGCTGTGGTACGCACGCGCGACCGGGCGCGAACTCGGACTCCCGAACGTCGTCGCCGACGAGGCGTTTCGAGGGACGTTGCGCGGCATCTTCATCTCCTCGCAGCTCGACGAGCAGATCGCCTACCACGATACCAATCACCGGCGCCTGGAGTGCCTCGACCATCGTCTGCACGTCGCGGGTTCGCTGCTGTTCTGGCTGACCGGCGCGGCGGCGCTGGTCTTCATTACCGCACTGGCAATCGCTTCGCTGCACGACGCGCATCTCGCACACGGCCTTGCGGGCGCCGTGACCTGGATGGCAGGCGTATTTCCGGCGCTGGGCGCGGCCATCTTCGGCATCCGCGTGCATGGCGATTTCACCAATGTCGCGGAGCGGTCACATCGGACTGCGGCCTCCCTGCGTCAGATCCACGCCGCGCTCACGGGCGGCGACCTGCGCTGGGAGAGCCTGAAGGGGCAGACCGACAGGGCAGCGATGCTGATGCTGGCGGATCTCGCGGATTGGCGCATCATCTTCGAGCGTCGGCCGCTGACGCTGCCGGCGTGAGCGCCAGCGCCGCCCGCATCGCGGCACCGGGCCCGAAGCGCATCCTGGCGCTCGATGGCGGCGGCGTGCGCGGGATCGTCACGCTCGCCTTTCTCGCGCGCGTCGAGGCCGAGTTGCGGCGGCGCAGCGCGGCACCGGAGCGTTTCCGGCTCAGCGATTACTTCGATCTCATCGGCGGCACCTCGGCCGGCGCGATCATCGCGGTGGGTCTGGCGCTCGGCTACCGGGTCGGCGAAGTGCGCGATCTCTATCGCGAGGTCGTGCCCCGGGTCTTCCGCCGCTCCTGGCTGCGCGTCGCCGGCTGGCGCGCCAAGTTCGACGGCGAGCGGCTGCTGGCCGAGCTGCGCCGCCATCTCGGCGATCGCACGCTCGATTCCGAGGATCTGCTGACCGGGCTCGCCGTCGTCGCCAAGCGCGCCGACACCGGCAGTCCCTGGGTCCTGACCAACAATCCTGCGTCGATGTTCTGGCAGACGCCCGGGGATGGCAGCTTCGTGGGCAACCGGCATTTCATCCTCGCGCAGCTCGTGCGCGCCAGCACGGCGGCGCCGTTCTACTTCGCGCCCGAGTCGATCGAGATCGTGCGCGGCATGCCGCACGGCCTGTTCATCGACGGCGCGCTCTCGCCGCACAACAATCCGGCGCTGCAGCTGCTGATGCTGGCTCGCATGCGACGCTATGGCTTCAGCTGGGAGCTTGGGGTCGACCAGATGCTGATGATTTCGATCGGCACCGGCAGCTTCCGTTTCCGTGTCGAGACCGAAAGCGCGAGCAGTCGGGTGGCGGCGGCCTTCGCCGTGAATGCGCTGCGCGGATTGGTGCACGACTCCGAGCGCCTGGTGTTGGAGCTCATGCAATGGATCTCGGAGCCCGACCTTGCCTGGCCGATCAACGCCGAAATCGGCGACCTTCGCGGCGAGACGTTGACCGGCGCATCGTTGCTGGCGTTCCAGCGCTATGATCTGCCGCTCGAGCAGGCGTGGCTCGCGGAGCAGCTCGGCCGCGCCGTTTCGCGCCGACAAATCGAGCGGCTCTGCCGTCTGGACGACCCGAGTATCCTCGACGACATCGAAGCGCTGGCCGCTGCGGCGGCTGATCGTCTCGTGGTGGGCGCTCACTTCCCGGCGGTCTTCGATCTGCAGCCGCCGCCATGACGCCGACGTGGCGCACTCGCAAACGTGTCGCTCACGCGCTCCGTGAAGCGGTGGCGCCACTGCTCAGCAGCCGTAGAAGATGTTTGACCGGAGCGATCTCGGCGACGGCGCGCGGGTAGATCGCGCCGGCCGAGAAGCTGGACACCTCGCCGCCGATGTCGAGCGCGACGATGCCGGCGCCGATATGCGTGTCCAGCAATCCCTCGGCGAGGCAGGAGAGATAAGGACCGGAGCGCAGCATCTCGAACAGCGCAACCAGCGACGTCGACTCGATCGCGATCTGCGGCGGATTGGCTCCGATGCGGCGCAGGGCCGAGAGCAGATTGGCGATCGTCTCCGGATCCTGCTGGTAGACCACCCAGGGAAATCCCGAGAGCTGCGCGCCGGTCAGGGATCGCCGCCCGGCGAGCGGATGAGCGCGCGCCGCGATCGCGCAGATCCGGACCTCGGCGATGCGGCGCTGGACGATGTGCTCGGGCAGGGCGTCGCGCTTGGGCAGGCGTCCGATCACGATGTCGAGGTCGCCGTCGAGGAGCTTGGGCAGCGTGATTTCGTTGACGCCGATCTGCAGGTCGATCCGCAGCGCCGGAAAACGTGTCTGCAACTCCGCGATCGCCCTCGGCAGCAACGCGACGCCGAAGAACGGACCACCACCGATGCGCAGCTGGCCGGCAAAGCCTTTGCGGAAGGCGCGGATCTCAGCCTGCGCGAAGCTCCATTCCGCCTCGATCAGCTTCGCATGGCGCAGCAGCGACTCGCCGAAGCGGGTGAGGGCGACCCCTCGTGCCCGGCGCTCGAACAGCGTGACGCCGAGTTCATCCTCGAGCCGATGAATGCTCTTGGTGACGGCGGGTTGTGTCATTGCGAGGTTGCGTGCGCCGCGGCTGATGCTGCCGGACTTCGCCACCGCCAGGAATTGACGCAGGAGCGCGATGTTCTGAGCCAATCCATTCCCCTCGCTTATGGCTGCACTGTCCGAAAGAATAGCACCCAGCGCCATTCGCGATGGGAGAGTGCGTGCGACGGCATGCGGAACATGTCGATCGAGGGGGAGGAGCGTCGCGATGAAGGCCGTGTTCGTATTGTTCGATTCGCTCAATCGAACGGGAATGAGCTGCTATAGCCCGACCCCTGTCCACACGCCGAACTTCAACCGCTTCTCGCGCCAGGCGGTAACCTTCGACAATCATTTCGTCGGCAGCCTGCCTTGCATGCCCGCGCGGCGCGACCTGCACACGGGGCGGCTGAACTTCATGCATCGCAGCTGGGGGCCGCTCGAGCCGTTCGACAATTCCTTCCCGGAGCAGCTGCGCGAGGCCGGCGTGCATTCGCATCTCGTCACCGATCACATGCATTATTTCGAGGATGGCGGCTCGACCTATCACGGGCGGTTTCGCACCTGGGATTTCGTGCGGGGCCAGGAATACGACCCGTGGAAGGCGATGGTGCAGCCCCCGATCGAGCGCCTGCGCGAGAAGTACGATGCGAAGCACTACGATTTCGCGAAGAGCTGGAAGCGGCTGCAGAACGCAATCAATCGCGAGTACATGGTCGAGGAGAAGGATTTCTGCCTGCCGCGCTGCTTCGACGGCGCCTTCGAATTCCTCGACACCAACCGGAGCGTCGAGAACTGGTTCATGATGCTCGAATGCTTCGATCCGCATGAACCGTTCCATGCGCCGAACCGGTTCAAGGATCGTTATCGCACGGGTTGGAATGGCGGCATCCTCGACTGGCCGCACTACGAGAAGGTCACCGACAGCAAGGAGGAGATCGACGAGATCCGCGCCAACTACGCGGCGCTGATGACGGCCTGCGATCATTACTTCGGGCGGCTCCTGGACTATTTCGATCGCCACGATCTCTGGAAGGATACGGCGTTGATCCTCTCGACCGATCACGGCTTCCTGTTGGCCGAGCACGATTGGTGGGGCAAGAATCTGATGCCTTACTACACGGAGATCTCGCACATCCCGCTGATGATCCATCACCCCGCGCAGGCGCAGAAGGCGGGACAGCGCCGCAAGGCGGTGACGCAGACGATGGATCTGATGCCGACGATCCTGGATATTTTCAGCCAGAGCGTGCCGCCGGAGGTGCAGGGTCGCTCGTTGATGCCGCTGCTCGAGAAGGACCAGCCGATCCGCGACGTCGCCATCTTCGGCATGTTCGGTGGGCCGATCGGTGCCAGCGACGGCCGCTACACCTATTACCTCTATCCTGGCGACCTCTACGGACCGGGACTCTACGAATACACGCTGATGCCGATGCATCTGCATTCGCTGTTCTCCGCCGCGGAGATGCGCACGGCGGTGCTCGAGAAGCCGTTCGACTTCACCAAGGAGATGCCGATCCTGCGCATAGACGCGCTGAAGGATGCGCGGCGAATCCCGATCCATGACGGCAAGCTCTTCGATCCCGGTGTCGGCACCACGCTCTACGACATCATCGAAGATCCGAAGCAACTCGTGCCGTTCCGCGATGCCGAGATCGAACGCCGGTTCCTGGCCGGCATCGCGCGCGTGTTGCGCGAGCACGACGCGCCGGCCGAGTTCTTCACGCGTTACGGTCTGGGTCCGAGACGCGCGGCCTGACACGCTCGCGACGACAAGGTTTCATTGAGGGAGGAAGTCATGACTTTGCGACGCTCGATCCTCGCGGCCACCGCCGCGTGTATGTTCGCCTGGATGTCGCCGCACGAGGCGATCGCGCAAGCCGCCTTCGCCGATGTCGGCAAGCAGCCGCCGATCACGATCCTGATCAACTCCTCGCCGTGGTTCGGCGGCTTCGAGAAGATCGTCCAGCTCTACGAGCAGCAGACCGGCAACAAGGTGACGCTCGATGTGACGCCATTCGGCGGCATGCTGGAGAAGGCGCGCAATGCGGTGCGCGCGCGCCAGAGCCCCTACGACATCCTCAATCTCGACACGCAATGGACGATCGAGTTCTACGAGGGCGGTTTTCTGTCGCCGCTCGTCGAGATCGATGCGAACTTCGCGCTGCCGGCAGAAGTGCTGACCTTTCAGGATTCGAATTTCTGGAACGCCGAACGGCGCTGGCGTACGCGCGACGGCGGCAAGCTGATGGGCTATTCGCCGAACGGCAACGTCCATGTCCTCTACTACCGCTCCGATCTGTTCGAGAAGGCGGGGCTGCAGCCGCCCAAGAGCTGGGAGGACATCGCCGCTTCCTGCGCCAAGCTGCACGCGCCGCCGGGCATGTATGGCTACGTTCATCGTGGCGAGCGCGGAAACGCCGTGCGTTTCGACTGGATGCCGTTCATGATCTCGGCGGGTGCCAGCATCGTGAAGTCGCCGGAAAACGGCGACTTCACCGTGACGGTCAACTCGCCCGAAGCGAAGCGCGCGCTGGAGACCTTTGTCGATCTCGGCCGGCGCTGCGCACCACCGAATTTCGGCGTGCTCGGTCAGGGCGATCTGATCCAGCTGCTGGCGACGGGTCGCGCGGCGCAAGGCATGGCCGTGATAGCGGCATGGCCGAGCTTCGAGGATCCGACCAAATCGGCGGTGGTCGGCAAGATCAGCACGACGGTCGTTCCCGGCCCGGCCGGCGCCAAGCCCGGCATCGTGATCGGCAACTGGCATTTCGTGGTGCCGAAATCGTCTCCCGACGACCGCAAGCGCGCGGCGCTCGCCTTCTCGCGCTGGTTCCTCACGGCGGGCGCGCAGCGCGCCTATGCCGAGGGCGGGGGCATTCCCGTGCGCAGCGATACCTTCACGTCGGATCTCGCGTCGCAGCCGAAATTCCGCTGGATGAAGGCGTATATCGACAGCCAACCCTTCGCGCGTCAGGAACTCGGCTTCGCCGAGGGCGCACAGGTCGAGCAGATCCTGGGCTTGCGCCTCAACCAGGCCGTGATCGGCGAGATCTCGGCGGCGCGCGCCCTGAACCTCGCCGCCGCGGAGATCGAGGCCCTGCTGCGCCAATCCGGTCGCCGCACCGGGCTACTGGCGCCGCTGGCCGAATGAGAGCTGTGGCGGCACGCGACGACGGCGAAATCGACGCATCAGCGCGCCTGGGAGCGAGGCTCGACGCGAGCTTCCGCTTCTGGTGCCTGTGGCCCTGCATCGGCATCCTCGGCGCGCTGACGCTCTACCCGTTGCTGCAGCTCGTGCCGATGGCGGTGTCGACCATCGTCTTCGTGAGCGGGGAGTCGGTCTGGAGCTTCACGCCGCGGCGCAATTTCCAGCTGCTGATCGAGGATCGCGTGCTGCAGGCCGCGATCCTCAATACTCTCGTCTTCGTCGTCGTCTCGGTGGCGATCGAGATGGTGCTCGGCTTCTTCGCCGCCCTGTTCATCGCCTGCCTGCCGCGCGCGCGACCCTTCGCGCGCACCGTGATGATCCTGCCGATCCTGATCCCCGCGGTCGCGATCGGCAGCATGTGGAAGCTGATCTACAACTACGATTTCGGGCTGCTGAATCAGATCGTGCAGCTCGCCGGCTTCGGCGCCGTCAACTGGCTCGGCGACAAGCATCTCGCCCTGCTCGCGGTCGTGGTCGTCGATGTCTGGCACTGGACGCCGTTCGTCTTTCTGATCCTCTTCGCGGCGATCGAGTCGCTGCCACGGGATGTGCTCGAGGCGGCGCGCATCGACGGGGCGTCGGCATGGCAGACGATCCATCGCGTGATCCTGCCGCTGCTGGCGCCGGCGCTCGCTGTCGCGGCGCTGTTTCGCGCCATCGGCGCCTTCAAGGCCTTCGACCAGGTCTACCTGCTGACCGCCGGCGGTCCCGGCACCGCGACGGAGCTCGTCAGCCTGCATCTCAATCGCGTCTTTTTCGAGCAGAACCAGCTCGGCTATGGCGCGATGCTGGCACTGACCGTGATCGCGCTGACCGTGGTGACGATCCTCTCCGGGCGTCGCGCTCTGGCGCGGAGCTGAAGCTGTGGCGCCACTCGCCGGACGTTCCGTCCTGATCGGCTACGGCTTTCTGGCGGCGGCGATCCTATTCATCCTCGGGCCGACACTGTGGATCCTCCTCAATTCGATCAAGTTCCAGATCGCGATCTTCACCGGCGCCTGGATCTTCGAGCCGACCCTGCAGAACTACATCGACGTGCTGTTCGGACGGCGCGTCGACCTGATCTCCAACATCCGCAACAGCCTGGTCGTCGCCGTGCTCAGCACGCTCTGCGTGCTCGCCGTCGGCACGCTCGGCGCCTACGCGGTGCATCGATCCTACGCGAGCAAGCTCGTCGCTCGCGTGCTGCTGGCCTGGCTGCTGCTGTTCCAGATGATCCCACCGCTGTCGCTGGTCGGGCCCTGGTACCTGGTCTTTCAGGAGCTCGGCCTCTACGACACGCTGACCGCGCTGGTGCTGACTCATATCGCGATCAATCTGCCGCTGACGATGTGGATCATGCTGACCTTCTTCCGCGAGATCCCGCGCGAGCTGCACGAGGCCGCGACGATCGATGGCTGTCGCGAGTTCCAGGCTTTCCGCATGATCATGCTGCCGATGGCGATGCCCGGCCTCGTCTCCGCCGGTATCCTCGCCTTCGTCTTCAGCTGGAACGAGTTTTCGATCGCCCTCAATCTCACGGCGCGCGGCAGCGCCACCGTGCCTGTCGCCATCGCCGGCTTCGCTCAGCAATACGAGATCCAGCACGCCCAGATGGCCGCCGCCTCGATGATCTCGATGCTCCCGGCGCTGCTCCTGATGGTCTTCGGCCAGCGCTACGTCGTGCGCGGGCTGACGATCGGCGCGATCAAGTAACCGCGCCGATCCTCACCACCCTGGCCGCTTCGCGGCCTGCCCCTCCTCGAGCCGAGGAGGGACGACAAGGAATTCCTCGTCGCCCCTCCTCGACTCGAGGAGGAGCAGCGCGTGACGCGCGCGGGGCGGTGGGTCGAAGCGCGGCGGCTTCAGCCCTTCCGATCGGTCGCGAGATGCGCCACGCAATCGCCGCGCTCGACGCGGCCAGGATGGCGTTTGCAGACCAGCAGGCCGTCGCGCTTGAAATGGGCGAGGATCGGTTCGCGGCCGGGATTGTCGACGAAATGGACCTGGCCACAGGGCTGCCCAGCCTTGACCATTTCACCGAGCTCGCAGAAGGGCTCGAACAAACCGGGTTCCGGCGCGTAGACGTAATATTCCTTGCCCGTGAGTTCGACGAGGCGCGTCGGGCCGTCGTTCTGGATCTTCCAATCCTTGAGCACGCCGGCATGCGCCATCAGGTTCCGGACGCCACGCTCGACGAGCTTGACGCCGGAGCTCGCGACTCTCCCGCAGCCGCCGAACTCGCCGCCCAGCGCTACCACGCCGTTGGCGATCGCCGACGACGCGGCGAGGCGGTTGTCGGGCGAGAAGGCCCAGACGAAGCTGAGCGGCGCGCCGAAGGCATGCAGCGCGGCGAGTGCGCGCTCGTTCTGGTCGGCATCGGCGCCGAGCCGCGCCGAGCAGAACGGCATGTAATCCAGCGACGAGCCGCCGGAATGCAGATCGTGATGGAAATCGGCGAGCGGATAGAGCGTCGTGCTGATGTAATGGGAGATCGCGAAAGTCGGCGTGCCGTCGGCGTCGCCAGGGAAGGCGCGGTTGAGATTGCCGCCGTCGAGCGGTGAGACACGCGCGCCATCCATCGCGGCCGGCAGATTTGCCGCGGGCATGATGATGACCCGGCCCTCGATGTGCTTGGGCTCGAGCGACTTGACCAGCTTGGTCAGCGCGATCTGACCCTCGTATTCATCGCCGTGGTTGCCGGCCATGAAGAACACGGTCGGTCCCGCGCCATTGCGGATCACCGCGATCGGAATCGCGATGGTTCCATAGGCGGAGCGCGTGACGGAGTAGGGCAGGTGGAGATAGCCGACCTGCTTGCCCTCGCGCTCATAGTCGATCTCCGTCCAGATCAGGCTCTTCTTGGGTGTGACACTGGTCATCCGCGTTGTCCTCTTCGTTGTGACATGCGCCCAGCCTGACATCCGTGCCGCAATGCTCGCAACAGACGCAGCGCGCCCCCCCACCCCAGCCCTCCCCCGCAAGGGGGGAGGGAGTTGATTGTGCCAGGCACTACCGAACCCCCTCCCCCCTTGTGGGGGAGCCCTTGTGGGGGAGGGCTGGGGTGGGGGAATGCGCGGGCGGCGTTTGACAGTTGCGTCACCGCGCTCGCACTCTGCGCGAAGATCCAAGGTGGAGACATGCGCAGTGCAGAACAGCAAGCCGGCAATCGATGCGACGCGGTTGGATCTGGCGCGAGAGTTCAAGCGCAGCCCGTTCGCCAAGCACTCGCCCGATCTCTACGCGCTGCTCGAGATCCTGCGTGGGCCGCTCTTCAATGGCAGTTTTGTCTGCGTGATGCTGGAGCCGCATAGGCGCTACGCACTCGCGATCAAGCAGGGCGGCGGCCAGCTGCCGGTCGTGCTGTCGAACGAGATCTACGCGCGTCCCGAGGATGTCGAATGGGCCGCGTTCAAGCGCCGTTGGGAAGCGGCGTCGGGCCAGGCTCTGGCGATCGAGTGAGGACGCGACCATGACCGATGTGCCGATGCCGCAGGTGCTGGGCTATTGCGACGACTGGAGCGTGGCGGCCGGCGAGACGATCCGCTTCCGGGTGGCGTCGCTGACGAGTCCACGCAGCTACCACGCGCAGCTCGTGCGTCTGATCAGCTCCGACACCGGCCCTGCTGGCGCCGGGCTGAAGACCGAGGACATCGCCGCGGCGCTCAATGGCAAGCATGAGGCGGCGTTGCGGCCCATCCCCGTGGGATCCTTCGTGCTCGTGGAGCGCGGCGACGTCGTGGCGGGGCTGACCTCGTTCACGGTGCAGGCGCTGGTCCAGCCCATGCTGCGCGAGCGCGCGCAGCAGGCCATCGTCTCGACGCTCGTGGAGGGCAGCCGACGGCCGGGCTTCGCGCTGATCGTCGACGCGCGCGGCGCGCTGGCGATCCAATTCAACGACGGCACGCGTGTCTCGACCAATGAGGCGATGCTGCTCGGGCGCTGGTACCATGTCGCTGCGAGTATCGATGCCGAGCGCGGCGAGGTCTTCCTGCGTCAGACACCCTTGCCGGCGCCGGGCTTCGATCGTCCAGGCGCGGCCGAGGCGGGCGGTGTCGCGGCGCCGGGCAAGCTGCCGCCGAGCGCGCTGCGCATCGGCGCGATCGGTCGCAGCGGACCCGCGCCGGGCAAGTATGCGACGTGGTTGTTCAACGGCAAGATCGAAGCGCCGAGCTTGGCCGAGCGTGCGCTGACGCCCGAGGAAATCCGCATGGCGGCCGCGAGCGCCACGACTCTTCCGCCGGCGGATGCGCTGCGAGCGGCGTGGGATTTCACGCTCGACATCTCCGGCGCGCAGGTGCGCGATGTCGGTCCGCGCAAGCTCCACGGCGTGACGATCAACGCCCCCAAGCGCGCCGTGACCGGTTCGCGCTGGGACGGCACGGAGCATGATTGGCGGCGCACGCCTGCGCAGTACGCCGCGATCCATTTCCACGAGGACGATCTCTACGATGCCTGCTGGCCCGACAGTTTCAGCTGGGCGATCCCGACCGATGCGCGCAGCGGAATCTATGCGCTGCGGCTGGACACCGAGAACGCGCCGCCATTCTGGATCACCTTCTTCGTCCGGCCGCCGCGCGGGCGGACGAACGCGCGCGTGGCGTTCCTCGCCTCGACGGCGACCTACAGCGTCTATGCGAATTATCGCGCGCGCATGGTCCCGAGCAACGCCGATCTGGCTTTTGGCGCGCTGCAGCAGATCGACACGACGGACATGCTGGTGATGGCGCATCCGGAGCTCGGCGTCTCGACCTACGACAAGCATCCCGACGGATCGGGCGTGTGCCACGTGTCGCGGCTGCGTCCCCTCGTCAATGTGCGGCCGACGGGCCGGCTGTGGAATCTGCAGCTCGATCTCTGCCTGACCGACTGGTTGGAGGCGCAGGGTTTCGCCTACGACGTCATCACCGATGACGATCTGCATCGTGAGGGCCTGTCGCTGCTGGAAAATTATGCGGTCGTGCTGAGCGGCTGTCATCCCGAATACTGGTCGGGCGCGATGTGGGACGGGCTCGATGCGTGGCTCAATCGCGGCGGGCGCTTCATGTATCTCGGCGGCAACGGCTTCTACTGGAAGGTCACCTATGTGGAGAGTCACCCCGGGATGATCGAGCTGCGTCGCGCTGAAGGCGGGACGCGCGCTTGGGCCGAGATCCCCGGTGAGTATCTCCACGCCTCGACTGGAGAACTGGGCGGGTTGTGGCGCCGCAATGGCCGCATGCCGAATGCGCTCGTCGGTGTCGGCTTCATCGCGCAGGGTTTCGACTACGCGTCCTACTACGAGCGCATGCAAGCGGCCGGCGATCCGCGCGTGGCCTGGATGTTCGAAGGTGTGACCGAGGCGAAGCTCGGCGATTACGGCTGCGCGCTCGGCGGCGCCGCGGGGATGGAGATCGATTGCGCGAGCACCGCGCTGGGTACGCCCAGGCATGCGCTCGTCGTCGCGTCTTCGGTCGAGCATTCGAAGGTCATGAATCTCGTCGTTGAGGAGATCAATTCCGGCTTCAGCGGCGCCTATGGCGGGACGTGGCCGGCGGTGAAGGCGGACATCGTTTTCTTCGAGACCCCGGGCGGCGGTGCTGTGTTCTCAACCGGCTCGATCAGCTATCTCGGGTCGCTCGCCCATCGTCACTATGACAACGGCATCTCGCGCCTGACCGCCAATGTCGTTCGCCGCTTCATGGATCCCGAGCCGTTTGCGATGCCGAGCTGACGGTCGAGCGAGCGCGTCGTCGTTGCGCTTCGTCGCGTGGGGCGCTCAGAAGCGATCGATGCGGTAAGGCCTGGGGTCGAGCGACGGCTTGGCTCCGGTGACGAGCTCGGCGACGAGCTTGCCCGTCGTCGAGGCGCAGATCAGGCCGATATGGCCGTGGCCGAAGGCGAAGGTGACGTTGCGATGCGTCGGGCTGCGGCCGATCACCGGCACGCTGTCGGGAATGCACGGACGATGGCCCATCCAGCGACTCACCTGGCCGCCCGTCAGGCCTGGAAACATGTCGCGGCCTTGCGCGAGCAGGATATCGGCGCGGCGATAATCGGGTGCGGCGTCCAACCCGGCGAGCTCGACCGTTCCGGCGAAGCGCACGCCTTCCTGCATCGGCGTGGCGATGAACTTGCGCTCCGTCCATTGCACATTGCGGCGCGGTCCGACGCTCGGGTTCGCCAGCATCGCGTGGTAGCCGCGCTGGCTCTCCAGCGGCGCCCTGTGGCCGAACTGCTTGGCCAGCGTGTGCGACCAGGCGCCGGCGGCGACGACCAGCTCCTCGACCGGCAGCGTGCCGCCATCGCTGCGCAGCGCACGCACGCCATCCGGTCCGATCTCGAGATCGCCGACGCGTGCCTGCACGATCTCGCCGCCGCGACGTCTGACCTCGGCGGCGAGGCCTTCGCTGAGCGCCAGCGGATTGGCGCAGTGGCCGTGATCGGGGAAGTAGACGGCGTGCCTGAAGATCGGTGCGAGGTCCGGCTCCATCTGCCGGATCTCCTCCGCGCCGAGGACATCGAGCTTGAGGCCGCGGCGCAGCCGCATCTCGCGGCCGCGCGCGTCGCCCGCGAAGGCTTCGTCGGTCGAGTAGAGATGCAGCTGGCCGACGCGCTTGATCAGGTCCTCGACGCCGGCATCGCGCGCGAGCGGCATGAGGTTCTCGAATAGCGGGCCGGTCAGCGCGAGGATCGCATCGGCGCTGCGCTCGACCTTTTCGGGCTTGGCCGAGGCGATGAACTGAAGCAGCCAAGGCAAGGCCTTCAGGAAATAGCCGGGCCGCACCACCAGCGGCCCCTCGGGATCGAGCAGCCATTTCGGCACCTGCTTGAGGATGCCGGGCATGGCGAGCGGGATGCAGGCGCCGGAGCTCAAGCCGCCTGCATTGCCGAAGGAGGTGCTGCGTCCCGGCGCCACGGAGTCGACGACGCGCACCTGACGTCCCATGCGCTGCAGATAGCTGGCGCAGCACATGCCGATGATGCCCGCGCCGATGATCGTGACGGTGCCCGCGCCTGCCATCGCGGGTCTCCGGCTCGGCGTCTACTTGCGCTTGGCGCGCGCCGCGAAGAACGCCGCCATCGCGGCCTGCGGCTCGCCCGAGGCATAGGCCTCCGCCTGATAGGCGCCGCCATGAGCGAAGGCCTCTTCGTAGTCGGCCTGCGTCACCTGGCGGAAGCGCTTCTTGTTGAGGCGCATCGCGATCGGCGGCTTGGAGGCCAGCAGCGTCGCGATCTCGCGCGTCTTCGGCATCACCTGGTCGGGGCGATCGACGAGATGCTGGATCAGCCCGATGGCGGCGGCTTCCTCCGCCTCCATCATGCGGCCGGACAGTGTGAGCTCCATCGTCCGTGCGAGGCCGATGCGCGGCAGCATGAGCATCGGACCGGTGACGCTGGGGATGCCGGAGTTGATCTCCGGCTGTCCCATCTTCACGCCGCGATGCCCGATGCGGATATCGGTCAACAGCGAGAACTGATAGGCCGAGCCGGCCGCGACGCCATTGAGGGCGGCGAGACAAGGCTTATCGAGATCGCGCAGCGTGTCGTAGAAATGCCGCCACGACGCGAACCAGTCGGAGCCGGCCTTGCCGGTCTGGAATTTCTGCGTCTCCTCGAGATCCTGTCCGGCGGAGAAGGCGCGATCGCCGGCGCCGGTGATGATCACCGCGCGCACGCTCTCGTCGCCGTTCCAGGCTTTGAGCGCCGCCATCACCTCGCCACGCATCGGCGTGTCCCAGGCGTTCATCTTCTGTGGCTTGTTGAGGGTAAGCGTTGCGATGCCGCTTGAGATATCGGTGAGGATGGCGCTGGTCATGAGAAGGAAGGCTCCGTTGAACGGGGCTTCGCAGGCAGCGAAGCGATGCGCAAAGAAGAGGCGCGTGGGCGATGGCTGTCAATGCGCGGCGTGCGATGTCAGTCCTGCGTGAAGCGCTCCGGTCGCAGGCTGCGATGGAACCAGTGCACCAGCGTGACCATGTCGAAGATCGGGACGCGCAGGCGTCGATGCATGGCGTGGGAATAGGGCGTGAGGTTGGTGCATTCGCACACGATGGCGCCGATCGAGTCGTCGGCCGCGAGCATGCCCTCGGCGACGTCGAGCACTTCGCGCTGCAGCGTCTCGAACGACACCGAATTGTCGCCGGCGCGGATGGAGCGCTGGAACTCGGAACTCGCCGGCATGCCGATCACCGGCGTCGCGGGATCGACGCCCGCCTTCTCGAGAAACGGCCGCGTCAGGCTTTCCTTGGAGAAGGTCAGGATCCCCGGCCGCTTTCCCTTGGGCAGGATGCGGGCGACCATCGGCACCTGAAGCAGCGCGCTGGTCGCCACCGGCACGCTGCAATGCGCGGTCAACTCGTCCTGATAGAGCGACAGGAAACCGCAGGTGGTGGTGATGCCCTGCAGCCCTCGGCGATCAATTCATCGGCGGCCTGCTTGAAGGGCCCGTTGAAACGTTCGAAATAGGTCTCCAGCATCAGGATGCCGATGGGAACGCCGTAATAGGTCGGCCGGCGGCGGTTGGCCGCGGTCGTCGCGGCGCTGCCGGGCTTGGCCATGATGCCAGCCCAGGCGCAGGATTCCGTCGTGTTCGGCGCCATCGTGCCGCTCTCGCCGCCGGGCGAGACCGCGCTCGGCCAATTCGTGAAGCGCGGCGGCGAGATCGGCATCGAGTACCTCAACGAGGTCAAGGGCGGCGTGCTCGGCCGCAAGGCCGTGCTGTATCGGCCTCGCCAACGAGACCGAGAAGCAGAACAAGGAGAAGGGCTACGGCCTCGAGATCCAGAAGATCATGTTCGATCGCACGACGACGGACCTCCTGCCGCAGCTGCTGCAGGTCAAGGCGTTCCGTCCCGACGTGATCATCAATATCGGCGTCGGCCAGCCGCTCGACCTGATCATCAGCCAGGCCCATACGGTCGGCCTGCTGCCGGGCGTGAAGATGGTGACGTCCTACGATGCGCCGGCACGCCCACAGCATTGGCAGATCCATGGCGACAAGGGCGTCGGCATCTCGTTCATCGGCTTCTACACGCCGAAGTCCAAGCTGTCGGCCGAGGGCGAGTGGTTCGCCAAGCGCTACCAGCAGAAATACAACGAGCAGCCGGTCTACGGCGCGTTCAACGCCTTCGGCAACGTGCTGGTCTATGCCCAGGCGATCGAGAAGGCGAAGACGACCGAGTCCAAGGCGCTGATCACGGCGCTCGAAGACGGCAGCTTCACCGGCTGGTCCGTGGTGCCCGTCACCTTCCCGAAGGCCGAGGGCGTGCTCTGGCACAACTCGTCGCCGCCGCTGATGGTCCTCACCTACACCCAGAAGGACCAGAAGGGCGCCGACGCGGAAGTGGCCTACACGCTGGGCGAATGAGAGTCTTCAGACGCCCATCTCCGAATGAGCTAGCGGATGCACACAAGATTGCGCAGCATTTTGATGTGGGTGCGAGAGGACCGGCATCGCGTCGATCAAGACTCAAAACCCGAAGCGCAACCCGCACTTCATCCCCTCCTGTCGCGGCACGCGATAGGAGGGGTGGCACGCGCGAAGCGCGTGACGGGGAGGTTC
>Ga0163144_10009306_pt1 | contig 21114 bp, 19 predicted proteins | sample OliLak19BULKMAT1_FD_123175 | JGI IMG/M metagenome (GOLD analysis project Ga0163144, IMG submission 123175) | Freshwater microbial mat bacterial communities from Lake Vanda, McMurdo Dry Valleys, Antarctica - Oligotrophic Lake LV.19.BULKMAT1 | ecosystem: Environmental > Aquatic > Freshwater >... | reverse complement strand
CCGTCAATTCGTTCTGGCTCAGCGGCTGCGGCGTGGCGCAGCCCGTCACCGGCAAGGCGCCGCAGGTCGACGACAGGTTGCGCGGCCCGGCGCTGGGCGATGACTGGGCGGCCTGGGTGCGTGCCTGGGACACGCTGGACGCCGGCCCGCTGGCCGCGCTGGCGGCCGCCTGCAGAAACGGCGCCGATGTGCGGCTCACGCTCTGCGGCGAACGTGCATCGGTCACCTGGGCGAGCACCCAGCGCAGCGCCTGGCAACGCCTGGCCGGCATCTGGCGTTCGCCGGCGGTCGCACCCTTGCTGGAGCCGCTGTGACCACATTGCAAACCCGCGACGTGCCGCCGCGCGCCAGCTTCGCGCTCGAGCAGGCCGGTGTGCACCCGCTGCTGGCGCGCCTGCTGGCCGGCCGTGGCGTGCGCAGCGCCGATGAGCTGGACGACGGCCTGGCCCGGCTGCTGGCGCCGTCCACCCTGCGTGGCGCTGTCGAGGCGGGGCGATTGCTGGCCGATGCGATTGACGCGAACCTGCGCATCTGCGTCGTCGCCGACTACGACTGCGACGGCGCCACCGCCTGCGCGGTGGCTCTGCGCGGCCTGGTGATGCTGGGCGCGCTGCGCGGCTCGGTCGGCTACGTGGTGCCCGACCGCGCGGTGCACGGCTACGGCCTGACGCCGGCCATCGTCGACCTGGCGAAAGACCGCACGGCCAGCGGCCCGCCGGACGTGCTGCTGACGGTCGACAACGGCATCGCCAGCCTGGCCGGCGTGGCGCATGCACGCGCCCTGGGCATGCAGGTGCTCGTGACCGACCACCACCTGCCGGCCATCGAAGACGGCCTGCCGGTGCTGCCCGATGCCGACGTCATCGTCAACCCGAACCAGCCGGATTGCGGCTTCGAGAGCAAGGCGCTGGCCGGCGTCGGCGTGATGTTCTACGTGCTGCTCGCCACGCGCGCCGAGATGCGCGCGCGCGGCCGTTTCGACGCGGCCACGCAGCCCAGGCTCGATGCGTTGCTCGACCTGGTGGCACTCGGCACCGTGGCCGACGTCGTCAGGCTCGATGCCAACAACCGCCGCCTGGTCGCCCAGGGCCTGAAGCGCGTGCGGGCCGGCCGCCTGCAGGCCGGCATGGCGGCGCTGTTCACGGTGGCCGGGCGCGACGCCCGGCGTGCCGCCGGCTTCGACTTCGGCTTCGCGCTCGGGCCGCGCATCAACGCGGCGGGGCGCCTGTCCGACATGACGCTGGGCATCGAATGCCTGACCACCGACGATCCGGCACGTGCCGCGGAACTCGCCACGATGCTCGACACCATCAACCGCGAACGCCGGTCGGTCGAAGCCGACATGCGCGAGATGGCCGAAGTGACAGTCGAACGACTCGCGCCGCAGGAAGACGAGGCGCCGCCCGCGCTGGCGATCTTCGACGAGAGCTTTCACGAAGGCGTGGTCGGCATCGTCGCCGGCCGGCTGAAGGACCGGCTGCACCGGCCGACCTTCGTCTTCGCACGCGGCGCCGACGGCCGGCTGAAGGGCTCGGGCCGCTCGATCGCCGGCTTCCATCTGCGCGACGCGCTCGACCTCATCAGCAAGCGCCACCCCGGGTTGCTGCTGCGCTTCGGCGGCCACGCGATGGCAGCCGGCGCCACGCTGGCAGGCGACGCCTTCGACACCTTCGACGCCGCGCTGCGCCGGGTGGCCGGTGAATGGCTGGACGCCGCCACGCTGGCGCGCACGCTGCGCACCGACGGCCCGCTGGCCATCGAGTGGTTCAACACAGAGACCGTGACGCTGCTCGACGCCCAGGTCTGGGGCCAGGGTTTCGAAGCGCCGCTGTTCTGCGACGAGGTCGACGTGCTGCAGCAGCGCCTGGTGGGCGAAAAACACCTGAAGCTGCGCCTGCGCCACGCCGGCGTGCAGCGTGATGCGATCTGGTTCGGCCGCACCGAGCCGCTGGCCGGCCACGTTCGGCTGGCCTACCGGCTGAATGCCGACGAATACAACGGCCAGCGCCGGCTGCAGATGGTGGTGGAGGCACAGGCCTGAAGCGCCTGAAGCGCCTGAAGCGGCAGCGGCCGCCAAGGTTTGTCCCTGCCCGCGCGCGGGGCGGCCGGATCACGGCACCATCCGCAGTCATGAAGATGATTGCGAACGCGTTGTTGTGCTGGGCGGTTCTTGCCGGCGCAGCCGCTCAGGCTCAGGAACTGCGGCCCGTCGTCGTCGCCCGCGGTTTCGCCAACCCTTGGGCGCTGGCCTTTCTGCCCGATGGCCGAATGCTCGTCACCGAACGGGCCGGCCGGTTGCGCATCGTCGGCGCCGACGGCCGGCTCGGCGAGCCGTTGGCCGGTTTGCCGCCGATCTCGGTCGGCGGCCAATGCGGCCTGCTCGATGTGGTGGTCGACCCGAAGTTCGTCGACAACCAGCTCATCTATTGGACATTTGCCGAGCCAGCGCCGGCAGGCCAGGCCGGCAACGGCACCGCGGTGGCGCGCGCCCGGCTGGTCGGCGACAAGCTCACCGAGGTGCGCACGATCTTCAGCCAGCAGCCCAAGGTGAGCAGCCAGCTGCACTGCGGATCGCGCATCGTTTTTGGCCGCGACGGCACGCTGTGGGTCGGACTGGGCGACCGTTTCTCGCGCAAGGAAGACGCACAGACGCTGGGCAACCACCTGGGCAAGGTGGTGCGCATCAACCCCGACGGCAGCCTGCCGCCAGGCAACCCGTTCGCCGCCACGCCCGGCGCCTTGCCCGAGATCTGGAGCCGGGGCCACCGCAATATCCAGGGCGCCGCGATGCACCCGGCGACCGGCGACCTGTGGGCCAGCGAGCACGGACCGCAGGGCGGTGACGAGATCAACCTGGTCGAAGGCGGGCGCAACTTCGGCTGGCCGCTCGTGACCTACGGTCGCAACTACGGCATTGGCACGCGGATCGGCGAAGAGGGTCCCAAGCCGGGATTCGAGATGCCGCTCAAGCACTGGGTGCCGACATCCATCGCCCCCAGCGGCATGGCTTTTCTGACCAGCGACCGTTACCCCGGCTGGCAGGGCAGCCTGTTCGTCGGCGCGCTGCGCGCCCAGTCGCTGCTTCGACTGACACTCGACGGCCGCACCATCACCGGCGAAGAACGCGTGATGACGTCGATCGATGCGCGCATCCGCGACGTGCGTCAGGGCCCCGACGGCTGGCTGTACGTGCTGACAGACGGCGGCGACGCGCGCATCCTGCGGCTGGAGCGTTGAAGCCCACCGGTCTGCCTGGGCTCCGGCGGATGCGCTGACCCGCTGGCGCTGCCGTCGAGCCTGCCGGCGGATTAGGGATGCCCGCCGGGCCGCCGGGTGGCGACACTGCGCGTCCGACCGGGCCTGCGGCCAACACCACGAGGAGACCGTTGATGCCCGCACCCCTGCGTGACGTACCCACCGAAGCCATGGAACTGATCAAGAGCTTCGAGGGCATTCCCGACGGCGATCCGGGCACCGTCAACATCGACGCCTACATCGACCCCGTCGGCATCTGGACCATCGGCTGGGGCCATGCCATCGCCCACCAGGGCGGCTGGCTGCGCGGCGCGCAGAACGAGGCTGTGGCGCGTGCGCTGTACCCGGGCGGCATCACCAGGGCGCAGGCCGAGACGCTGCTGCGCGGCGACCTGCTCGACAGCGCGCGCGATGTGGTCCGACTCGTCAAGGTCGGCCTCGACGACGGCCAGTTCGGTGCGCTCGTCAGCTTCGCCTTCAACCTGGGCGCCGGCAATCTTGGCCAGTCCACGCTGCTGCGGATGCTGAATTCAGGCGACTACGGCGGCGCCGCCGACCAGTTCCTGCGCTGGAACATGGGCACGGTGAACGGCGTCAAGCAGCCCCTGGCCGGCTTGACACGGCGCCGCGGCGCCGAGCGCGCGCTCTTCCTCGGCGAAGACTGGCGCGCGGCGGCCGGTGTGCGCGGGCGCAAGGCGCCGGCTGCGAAGAAGGCCAAGTCCATCCCCAAGCCCGCCCAGAAGACCGCTTCCAAGACTGCGGCCAAGAATGCCGCCAAGACTGCGCCGGTGCAAGAGCCCAAGCCCGCCTGCAAGAGCGCTGCCGCCGTCAAGCCACGCGGCCGAACCACCACACCGACAGGCCTGCCGCCAGCACCGCCAGCAAAGCCCCGGCGGCCGCGAAAAGCGCGCTGAGTTCGGTTTCCTTGCGCTCGACCACCATGCGCGAGCTGAGCGACTCGTAGACCTTCTTCAGGTCTTCGGCGGTGCCGGCGTAGAAGTACTCGCCATGCGTCAGCACCGAGATGTTCTTCAGCGTCTCTTCGTCGAGCTTGACCCGCATGCTCCAGCCCTCGAAACCGATGATCTCGCCGGCGGTCGTGCCGATGCCCACGGTGTAGACACGGATGCCGCGCTCGGCTGCCATCTTGGCGGCGTCCAGCGGGTCGGGCCCGGTGGTGCGCTGGCCGTCGGTCAGCATGATCACGGCGGCCGAGTTGTACGAGCCCGGTGCCACCGGCGTGAAGGGCTTCTCGTCCTTCTTCTTGCCGATCTCCACCGGCATGTTGCGCTGGCCGGTGATGTGCTGGATCTCGATGCCGGCATCCGGAAACAGGGTGGCCAGCGAGAGCACGATGCCGCTGCCGGTGGCGGTGCCGCGCTGCAGCTGGAAGCGGTCGATCGCGGCGATGACGTCTTCGCGGCTGGTGGTCGGCGCCTGCACCACGGCGGCGGTGCCGGCGAAGGACACCACGCCCACCTTCACCTCGCGCGGCAGCTTGTTGACGAAGGCCTTGGCTGCTTCCTGCGAGGCCACCAGCCGGTTCGGCTTGACATCCTCGGCGCGCATGCTGCCCGAGACATCCATCGCCAGCATGATCGTGCGCTGCGCGATCGGCAGCGTGATGGTGGCCATCGGCCGTGCGCTGGCCAGCAGCAGCACGGCCAGCGCGGCCAGCATCAGCAGTGGCGGCACGTGGCGGCGCCAGCCCGGGCCTTTGCCCAGCGCCAGTTTTGCCACCGACACGCTGGCCAGCCGCACGGTGCTGTGCCGCCGGCGCTTCAGCAGCCAGAGATAGCCCGCCACCAGCAGCGGCAGCATCAGCAGCAACCAGAGCAGTGTCGGCCACTGGAAACTCATGCTGCGGCTCCTTGCGTCACGGCGCTGCGCTGAAGATGGGCCGGGAACCGGCGCGAACTGCGTTGCCGCGCGCGGTGGCGCCGCAGATCGGAAAAACGCAGCAGCGCCTCGAGCAGATCGTCGTCGGTGGCAAGCTCCAGCGTGTCGGCGCCGGACTGCGTCAGGCCCTCGCGCAGGGCGGTCTCGTGGTCCTCGGCGATGGCTGCGTATCGCTCGCGGAAGGCGGGGTCGGAAGCGTCGATCAGCAACTGCTCGCCGGTCTCGGCGTCTTCCACGGTGACCATGCCGACATCCGGCAAAGCCATTTCCAGCGGGTCATACAGGCGCACCGCCACCACCTCGTGGCGCAGCGACAGGCGTTGCATCGCCGTCTGCCAGCCGGGTGCGCTGATGAAGTCGGAGACGACGAACACCAGCGAACGGCGTTTCATCATTGCGTCGGCAGTCTTCAGCAGATCGGCCAGCGCGGTGACGCCGCCGACGGCTGCCTTCGGCCTCGGCATGCGCATGCGCTGCAGCAGGTCGAGCACGTGGCGCCGTGTGGCGCCGGGCGGCAGCAGGCCGTCGACGTTCTGGCCGCTTCCCTTCTGGCCATAGAACACGGCGCCGACCCGGTTGCCATGCCGCGTGACCACGCGCGCCAGTGTGGCCACGAAAGCCGACGACACCGCCAGCTTGGTGACATCGGCCGAGCCGAAGTCGACGCTGCCCGACAGGTCTAGCAGGAACCAGACCGTGAGGTCGCGGTCCTCGATGAACTGCCGCACATAGGGTTGCTGCAGCCGCGCGGTGACGTTCCAGTCGATGTGGCGCACGTCGTCGTGGAACTGGTATTCGCGCAGGTCGGCGAGGTCGACGCCCGCACCGCGGAACAGCGTGCGGTAGTCGCCCTGCAGCAGGCCGTCGAGCCGGCGAATCACCGTCCACTCCAGTCGGCGGAGCAGCAGTTCCGACGACGTGACTAGCTCAGCCATTCGCGCCTTCCTTCTGGTGTGCCATCGGCTTGGCGGGCGCCGGGACCTTTTGCAAGATGCGCCGGATGATCTCGTCGGCGTCGATTTCCTCGGCCAGCGCCTCGTAGCTCAGCACCAGGCGGTGCCGCATGACGTCGGGCACCAGATCGCTCAGGTCTTCGGGCAAGGCATAGCGGCGGCCGCGCAGCATGGCCAGGGCGCGACCGCCCTCTATCAGACCGATGGTGGCGCGCGGGCTGGCGCCGTAGCTGAGGTACTTCGAGATCTCGGACAGGCCGTACTTGGCCGGCTGCCGGGTGGCGCTGACCAGCTTCACCGCGTATTGCATCAGCGAGGGGTCGACGTAAACCTCGCGGCATTCACGCTGCAGCGCGGCGAGCTGGAAGGTGTCGGCCACCGGGCTGATCTCCACGGCCGGGCCGGTCACACGTTCGGCGATCACGAACTCCTCTTCCTCGGTCGGGTAGTCGACCAGCACCTTCATCATGAAGCGGTCTACCTGTGCTTCGGGCAGCGGGTAGGTTCCTTCGCTTTCGATCGGGTTCTGCGTGGCCATCACCACAAAGGGTTCCGGCACTTTGTGAGACTCGCCGGCGATCGTGACCTGGCGCTCCTGCATCACCTCCAGCAAGGCGCTCTGCACCTTGGCCGGCGCCCGGTTGATCTCGTCGGCGAGCAGCAGGTTGGCGAACACCGGGCCCAGCGAAGTGCCGAACTCACCCGTCTTCTGGTTGTACATGCGCGTGCCGATCAGGTCGGCCGGCACCAGGTCGGGCGTGAACTGGATGCGCTTGAAACTGCCGCGCACTGTGCGCGCCAGCGTTTTCACGGTGAGTGTCTTGGCCAGCCCGGGCACGCCTTCCACCAGCAGGTGGCCCTGTGACAGCATGGCCACCAGCACACGTTCCAGGAAACGGTCCTGACCGACGACGACACGCTTGACCTCATAGAGGATCTGTTCCATCAGCGTGGCGGTAGGCAGGGTGGGCTCGGACATCGCTCGTTTCCTTGTAGGGTTCACTGCTGGGGTTCAGAACGGTGGCATGCCGGCGGCGCCGGCCGCGCTTTCGATCGGCACGGCAAAGCCGATGCCGATGAAGGTACGCTGCTCAGATGGGTTGAGGATCGCGGTGACGATGCCCACCACGTGGCCGTCCATCGTGACGAGCGGGCCACCGGAATTGCCCGGATTGGCGGCAGCGTCGAACTGGATCAGGTTGGTCAGGGTGCGTTCGCCGTCGGTGGCGCGGAACTCGCGCTTCAGTCCGGAGACCACGCCCGCGCTGACCGACGGCCCGATGCCGAAGGGGTGGCCGACCGCAATCACCTCGTCGCCGGGCCGCAGGTCGGCGGTTGAGCGCATGGTGGCGGCCTCCAGGTCGTCGGGCAGGCTGCTGGCCTTCAGCACCGCGAGGTCGTTCTCGGGCTGGGCGCCGATCATCTGGGCATCGGACTCATGGCCATTGGCGAAACGCAGGCGGATCTTCTTCGCGCCCGACACGACGTGCAGATTGGTCAGGATGGTGCCGTTGTCGATGATCACCACGCCGGTGCCGAGCTGGCGCTCCATCGCGCGCTGCTCGTTGTTGTCTTCGCCGCTGTCCTTCTCGTCCATCAGGCCGATGACGCGCACCACCGAGGGCCGAATGGCCTCGTAGGCGCGTGCGGCGGCCGAGGGGAGCGGCTCCTTTTCGAGCGAGGCGCGCACCGCCTTGTCGATGTCGTCCTGGGTGATGACGCGCTGTCCGGGGCGCAGCCCTGGCGTCGCAAGCAGCGCCAGCACGGCGAGCAGGGCGCCGGCCAGCGCCCAAAGCGGGCCCGTGCGGCGGGTGGCGCCTCGGGCGAGGCGGCCACCGAGCCGCGCCCAAAGGCCGGGCGGCGGCTCGATCAGAGCGTGCGCGTCAGGACTGGCGGCGACTGACGCGGACGCAGCGCCCGCGCTGACGGGTGCCTGCGGGGCGGGCCGATTCGACCGGCTGTAGAGCGGAGCCTTCCTCATCTGAATCCATCGCGGCGCTGGCGCCGAAAAACCCGACACAAACACGGTATCACGTTGACGCCAGCCATGCACCGGAGAGCGTTTTGCGCGGGCCTGCCGGTGCGCCCGGCCTCATCATTGCCGGATGTGGACCGATTCTCACTGCCACCTCGACGCCCTGGAATTCGACGCCGACCGCCCTGCCGTGGTGGCCTCGGCGCGCGCCGCCGGGGTCGGCCTGATGGTGCTGCCGGCGGTCGAGCTGGCCAACTTCGAGGCCGTGCGTTCGCTCGCCCACGAGCACGGTTTCGCCTATGCGCTGGGCATCCACCCGCTGTATGTCGACCGCGCCGAGGACGAGCACCTCGACCGGCTGCAGGAAGCGCTGCAAACGCTGCGTGGTGACCCCCGGCTGGTGGCGGTGGGTGAGATCGGCCTGGACCATTTCGTGCCGGGTCTGGACCGGACTCGCCAGGAGCGCTTCTATCTGGCGCAGCTGAAGCTGGCGCGTGCCGCGGGGTTGCCGGTCATCCTGCATGTACGGCGCTCGGCCGACAGCCTGCTGAAAGGGCTGCGGCGCATCGGCGTGGCGGGCGGCATCGCGCACGCCTTCAACGGCAGCGCGGTGCAGGCTGGGCAATTCATCGAGCGTGGCTTTGCGCTCGGATTCGGCGGCACGGTGACTTTCGAGCGCGCCTTGCAGATCCGCCGCCTGGCGGCCACGCTGCCCGCGCGGGCGCTGGTGCTCGAGACCGACGCCCCCGACATTCCGCCGCACTGGCTATACCGCACCGCGGCCGAGCGCGCGGCCGGGCTGGTGGCCCGCAACGCGCCGGCCGAACTGCCGCGCATCGGCGCCACGTTCGCCGCGCTGCGCGGCTGGAGCCTGGACGAGACGGCAACGATCACCAGCGCGAATGTGCTGACGGCCTTGCCGCGCCTGGCGGGTTTGGCGCTTTTTCGGGAGGCCGTCGCAGGTGGGCCGATCAATGGTGTCCTGCACGGTGACTGAAGCTGGCGAAGAATATGCGGGGGAAGCCGCAACGCTGACCGGCTTGGCGCCCGAGGTCTCGCCCGCCACGCGGCTGCTGGTGCTCGGCAGCTTCCCCAGCGTGGCCTCGCTGGCCGCGCAGCAGTACTACGCCCATCCGCGCAACCAGTTCTGGAGGATCGTCGGCGCCCTCTGCGGCCAGCCGCTGCAGGCCTGGCCATATGACCAGCGCATCACCTTCGTGCGGCAACGCGGCCTGGGCATCTGGGACGTCTACGCCAGCTGCCGGCGCCCTGGCAGCCTTGACGCCGACATCCGGCATGTCGTGCCCAACGACCTCGCCGCGCTGGCCTCCGGTTTGCCTCGGCTGGTGGCCATCGCCCACAACGGCGGCGAGTCGGCGCGCTCGCTGCGCGTCACCCGGACGCTGGGCGTGCCGGTGTTCCGGCTGCCGTCCAGCAGCCCGGCCAATGCGAGCTGGTCGTTCGAGCGCAAGCTGGCGGCCTGGCAAGACGCCTTCGAAAGCAGCGGCATCTCCGCGCTTTGACTGCGGCCGGCGTGGGCTATCGTCGGCGACGTGCCCCAAGAACTCTCCCCCGTCACCCTGTCCGAAGCCGATGGCGTGCGCTACCTGCACCTGGGTTCGATCTGGATCCAGGGCGCCATGCGCATCCGCAAGCCGCAGGTCATCGAGCTCGACTACGTGCAGCGCATGCTGGCCAGCCTGCTCTGGCTGCCCAGCGCAGCACTGGGGCAGGGCCACGCCGTGCAGCTCGGCCTGGGCGCCGGCGCCGTCACGCGCTTCACCCACAAGCGGCTGCGCATGCGCACCACGGCGGTGGAGATCAACCCGCAGGTGGTGGACGTCTGCCGCAGCTGGTTCCACGTGCCCGAGGACGGTGAGCAGCTGCAGGTGGTGACCATGGATGCCGGCCGCTGGCTCAGGCGCGTGGCCGAGCCGGGCAGCATCCAGCTTCTGCATGTCGACTTGTACGACCACGAAGCCGCCGCGCCGGTGCTCGACGACGAAGCCTTCTACGCCGGTTGCCGCGCCGCGCTGGCCGAAGGCGGTGTGATGAGCGTCAACCTGTTCGGCCGCGACGCCAGCTTCGAGCGCAGCGCGGCGCGCATCGCCGCAGTCTTCGGCCAACACCAGGTGTGGAGCCTGCGCCCCACGCGCGAGGGCAACACCGTGGTGGTGGCCGGGCGTGGCGTGGTGGTGCCGGAGCGCGACGAACTGAGCTCGCGTGCCGCACTCATCGAATTGAGATTCGGCGAAAACGGCCTGCCGGCGCGCAAGTGGTTGCGCATGGTGCGGCCTTACCTGCCCTTGCCACTGACCTTGCCAATGACCTTGCCGACCCTGCCATTGACCGAGGCTGTGAAATGAGTGCCAGCGGCTCCAGCGCCCGGGCAGAACGTCCCGCCAAGGCCGCGGCCATGGCAGCGCAGCGCGGCCCGCTCGACTGGCGCGTGCTGCTGGACTGGCTGCGTGACGACGGCTTCGTCTCGAGCGCCGACGCCGAGCGCGTGGTGCAGCGCTTCGGCGCCGGCCATTCCAGCCTGCATGCGCTGGTGCGCCTGGGCGGCGCCGGCCTGCAGCGCGCCAGCAGCGGCAAGCCGCTCGACACCGAGGCGCTGACCGAATGGCTGGCCGCGCGTTGCGGCCTGCCCTACCTGCGCATCGACCCGTTGCGCGCCGATGTCGGCCGCGTTGCCGACGTGATGTCGGTGCACTACGCCGAAAGCCGGCGTGCGCTGCCGGTGACGGTGACAGCCAGCGAGGTGACGATCGCCACCGCCGAGCCCTTCGACGTCGGCTGGGTGCCCGAGATCGAGGCACACACCCGGCGCAGCGTGCGTCTGGTGGTGGCCAACCCCGACGACGTGCGCCGCTACACCACCGAGTTCTACGCGCTGGCCAAATCGGTGCGCAACGCGCAGAAGACCGGTGAGGTGTCGCCGGTGGCCAACTTCGAGCAGCTGGTGGAACTGGGCAAGACCAACAAGCAGCTCGACGCCAACGACCAGGGCGTCGTGCAGGTCGTCGACTGGCTCTGGCAATACGCCTTCGACCAACGTGCCAGCGACATCCACCTGGAGCCACGGCGCGACATCGGCGCCATCCGCTTTCGCATCGACGGCGTGCTGCACACCGTCTACCAGCTGCCGCTGGGCGTGATGGGCGCGATGACGGCGCGCATCAAGCTGCTCGGCCGCATGGACGTGGTGGAACGTCGGCGCCCGCTCGACGGCCGCATCAAGACGCGTCGCCCCGAGACGCCCGACGGACCCGGCGGCGAGGTGGAGATGCGCTTGTCGACGCTGCCCACGGCCTTCGGTGAGAAGATGGTGATGCGCATCTTCGACCCCGAGACCGCGGTCAAAGGCATCGCGGCGCTCGGTTTCGGCAACCATGACGCCGAGCGCTGGCAGCAGCTCATCGGGCGGCCGCACGGCATCATCCTCGTCACCGGGCCGACCGGCAGCGGCAAGACCACCACGCTGTATTCCACGCTCAAGCAGCTCGCCACCGAGGACGTCAACGTCTGCACGATCGAGGACCCGATCGAGATGATCGAGCCCTCGTTCAACCAGACGCAGGTGAACGCCGCCCTCGACATGGGTTTTGCCGAGGGCCTGCGCGCGATGATGCGGCAGGATCCAGACATCATCATGGTGGGCGAAATTCGGGACCTCGCCACCGCCGAGATGGCGATCCAGGCCGCGCTGACCGGGCACCTGGTCTTCAGCACCCTGCACACGAACGATGCGGCCAGCGCGATCACGCGGCTCGCGGACCTGGGCGTGCCGCCCTACCTGATCAATGCCACCGTCAACGGCGTGCTGGCGCAGCGGCTGGCGCGCACCCTGTGCGCGGCCTGCAAGACGCGCGACGAAGGCACGACGCGCGACGTGCTCGACGAGATGGCAAAACCCTGGCGGCTGTCGGGCGGCGTGCGGCCCTACAAGGCCGTCGGCTGCCTGGAGTGCCGGCACACCGGCTACCGCGGCCGTGCCGGGCTGTATGAATTGCTGGTGATGACCGAGGCCGCGCGCGCAACTGTGCACCCGGTGCCCGACGCCGCCGCGCTGCGCCGCCAGGCCGTGAAGGACGGCATGCGGCCGCTGCGCCTGGCCGGCGCGATGAAGGTTGCCGAAGGGCTGACGACGGTCGAGGAAGTGCTGCGAAGCACGCCCGGACTTCAGTCCTGAACCGGGTCCGGCGGGGTCGTGGGCCTGGATTTCAGCCGCCCGTGCTCCCAGGTTCGCCTTACGTGGAAACCACAGCCGGCAGACAGGAGGCGCTACCTAGAATCTGCCGCAGTGCAATCCCCGCGGGAGATCCGGTATGAAAATCAAGAGCCAGCGTGATTTCTGGTCGGGTCTGATGTTCATCAGCGTGGGCATCGCCTTCGCTTGGGGCGCCACGAACTACAGCTTTGGCAGCTCGGCGCGGCCCGGGCCGGGCTTCTTTCCCCTCGGCCTGGGCGTGTTGATGGCCTTGCTGGGGGCGACCGTGCTGTTCAAGGCGCTGACCATCGAGGTCGAGGGCGGTGCCCCGGTCGGCGCTTTCGCCTGGAAGCCGCTGGTGACCATCCTGGCGGCTGTGGTGATCTTCGGCTTCGCACTGCCCAGGCTGGGCATGGCGATGACATTGCCGCTGCTGATCGTCGTGGCGAGCCTGGCCGGTGACGAGTTCCGGCTGAGGGAGGCGCTGATCAACAGCGTCGTGCTCACGGTCGGTTGCTGGGTCATCTTCATCTACGGACTGAAGCTGACGATTCCGCTGTGGCCCGTGTTTCTCGGCCTGTAAGGAGCACGCGATGGATCTCATCAACAACCTCGCGCTCGGTTTCGGTGTCGCGTTCACCTTCCAGAATCTGCTCTATGCCTTCGGTGGTGCCATTCTCGGCACCCTCATCGGCGTGCTGCCCGGACTCGGGCCGGTGGCCACGATCGCGATGCTGCTGCCCAGCATCTATGCGCTGGAAGCCACACCGGCGCTCATCATGCTGGCCGGCATCTACTACGGCGCGCAGTACGGCGGCTCGACCACGGCCATCCTGATCAACGTGCCGGGCGAGTCGAGCTCGGTGGTCACCGCCATCGACGGCTACGCGATGGCGCGCAAGGGCCGGGCGGGGCCCGCTTTGGCCGCCGCCGGCCTGGGTTCGTTCTTCGCCGGCTGCGTGGGCACCATCATCATCGCCGCCTTCGCGCCGCCGCTCACCGAGGTGGCCTTCAAGTTCGGCCCGGCAGAGTACTTCTCGCTGATGGTGCTGGGCTTGGTGGGCGCGGTCGTGCTGGCCTCGGGTTCGCTGGTGAAGGCGATCGCGATGATTCTGCTCGGCCTGTTGCTCGGGCAGATCAACACCGACGTCATTTCCGGCGTGCCGCGCTACAGCTTCGACATCCCCGAGCTGACCGACGGCATCGGTTTCGTCGCCATCGCGATGGGTGTCTTCGGCTTTGGCGAGATCATCGCCAACCTGGGCCGGCCGGCGGAAAACCGCGAGGTGTTCACGAAAGACGTGAAGGGCTTGTGGCCGACCCGGCAGGACTTCAAGGACGCCTTCCCGGCCGTGCTGCGCGGCACTGCGCTGGGCTCCATCCTCGGTGTGCTGCCGGGCGGCGGCGCGCTGCTCGCCTCGTTCGCGGCCTACACGGTCGAGAAGAAGATGAAGTTCAGGCCGGGCGAGGTGCCTTTCGGCCAGGGCAACATCCGCGGCGTGGCCGGCCCCGAGAGCGCCAACAACGCCGGCGCGCAGACCTCGTTCATCCCGATGCTGACGCTGGGCATCCCGCCGAACGCGGTGATGGCGCTGATGGTCGGCGCGATGACGATCAAGGGCATCCAGCCCGGACCGCAGGTGATGACGAGCAACCCCGAACTGTTCTGGGGCCTGATCGCCTCGATGTGGGTCGGCAATGCAATGCTGGTGATCCTGAACCTGCCGCTGATCGGCATCTGGATCAAGCTGCTGACGGTGCCCTACCGCTTCCTCTTCCCGGCCATCCTGAGCTTCTGCTGCATCGGCCTCTACTCGCTGAACAACAACAATTTCGACGTCTTCATGGCGGCCGGTTTCGGCCTCGTGGGCTACGTCTTCTACAAGCTGAGCTGTGAGCCGGCGCCGCTGCTGCTGGGCTTCATTCTCGGGCCGATGATGGAAGAAAATCTGCGCCGGGCCTTGCTGCTCAGCCGCGGCGACTGGGGCACCTTCATGACGCGGCCCCTGTCGGCAGGCCTGCTGATCGCGGCCATCCTGATGATCGTCGTGGTGTCGCTGCCGGCCATCAAGAACAAGCGCGAGGAAGCTTTCCAGGACGCGGACTGATGGCATTGCCGGCGGCGCTCACGCCGCTGAAGGGGCCCGTCTTTCGCGGCCTGTGGTTCGCCTGGCTGGCCGCCAACATGACGATGTGGATGAACGACGTCGCGGCCGCCTGGCTGATGACCACGCTCACCACCAGCCCGGTGATGGTGGCGCTGGTGCAGACCGCGTCCACCTTGCCGGTGTTCCTGCTCGGCCTGCCCAGCGGCGCGCTGGCCGACATCCTCGACCGCCGGCGCATTTCGCCGCCACCCAGCTCTGGGTGGCGGTGAATGCCCTGCTGCTGGCCGCGCTGGCACTGGCCAGCGCGCTCACCGCGCCGCTGCTGCTGCTGCTGACCTTCACCAACGGCATCGGGCTGGCCATGCGCTGGCCGGTGTTCTCGGCCATCGTGCCCGACGTGGTACCGCGCGGCCACCTGCCGATGGCGCTGGCGCTCAACGGTATCTCGATGAACCTGTCGCGGGTGATCGGCCCGGTGGTGGCCGGTGCGCTGCTGGCCAGCGCCAGCACGGCCGCGGTCTTCGTGCTGAATGCCTTGCTGGCCGGCGTGGCCTTCGTGCTCATCCTGCGCTGGCGTTCGGTGCCGCGCAGCAGCGCCTTGCCCGGCGAGCGTTTCGTCGGCGCCATGCGGGTCGGCTTCCAGCATGTGCGGCAGTCGCCCCGGATGCGCGCGGTCGTGCTGCGCATCTTCATCTTCTTCCTGCACTCCAGCGCCTTGCTCGCCTTGCTGCCACTGATCGCCCAGCGTCTGCACGGCGGCGGCCCGGCGCTGTTCACCGTGATGATGTCGGCAATGGGGGCTGGCGCCATCCTGGCCGCGCTGCTGTTCCCGCGCTGGCGCAAGAGATACAGCCACGACCAGTTCGTGCTCTACGGCACCCTGGTGCATGCCGCCGCCACGGTGGTGATCGCGCTGGTGCCCGAGCCATGGGTGGCGGTGCCCGCCAACTTCATCGCCGGCATGGCGTGGATCTCCATTGCCAACACGCTCGCCACCGCCGCGCAACTGGCCCTGCCCAACTGGGTGCGCGCGCGTGGCATGTCCGTCTACCAGATGGCGTTGATGGGCGGCACCGCCTTTGGCGCGCTGCTGTTCGGCCAGATCGCGTCGATGAGCAGCGTGCCGACGGCGCTGCTGGCGGCGTCGGCGCTGGCGCTGCTGCTGAGGCTGGCGACCCACCGTGTGACGGTGGAAGGCGAAGACGTCGACTTCAGCCCGACGCCACCGCGCGCCGCGCCCGATGTGGCCATCGAGATCGGCGCCGACGAAGGCCCGGTGATGGTGACGCTGGAGTACCTGATCGATCCGGCCCGCGCCGCCGAATTCTCGGCCGTGATGCAACTCACACGCGCCGCAAGGCTGCGCCAGGGCGCTTTGTCATGGGGCCTGTTCCGCGACACCTCGGTGCCCGGCCGCTACGTCGAATATTTCCTTGACGAGACCTGGGTCGAGCACCTGCGCCGGCTGGAGCGTTTCAGCGCCGCCGACGCCGGCCTGCGGACCCGCCGTCTGGCCTTTCACCTCGACGCCGGACCGCCGCTGCTGCGGCGCTACGTGGCCGACTCCGTGAGCGCGGCGACAGCCGGACCGCACTGAACCGGCCGCGCGCTGCGCCAAAATGGCTGTGACATCCTTCCTGCCGCAGCATCGCCCTCCACACCATGAACCCGCACAACCCTTTCGACTGGAACGGCGGCTATCCGAGCCGCCGCCTGCCCGTCTTCGCCCGCAACATGGTGGCCACCTCGCACCCGCTGGCCGTGCAGGCGGGCTTGCGCATGATGGCGAGCGGCGGCAACGCAGTCGACGCCGCGGTGGCCGCCGCGGCCGTCATGACCATCGTCGAGCCCTGCAGCAACGGCCTCGGCTCGGATGCCTTTTGCATCGTCTGGGACGGCCAGGAACTGCACGGCCTGAATGCCTCGGGCCGCGCGCCGATGGGCTGGACGCCGGCCTACTTCCAGCGCAAGTACGGCGACGCCGCCACGGCGCCGCCGGTGCGCGGCTGGGACTCGGTCACGGTGCCGGGCGCCGTGTCGTCCTGGGTCGCGCTGGCCGTGCGCTTCGGCCGCCTGCCGCTGGCGCAGTTGCTTGAGCCGGCGATCGACATCGCCGAGCGTGGCTTCGCCGTGCCGGTGGTGATCGCTGAAAAGTGGGCCGCCGCCGCGCAGGTGGAGGCACTCACCTCGCAGCCCGGTTTTGCCGACACCTTTCTGCCGCGCGGCCGTGCGCCCGCGGTCGGTGAACTGCACCGCATGCCAGGCGCGGCGCGTGCGCTGCGCGCCATCGCCGCGACACAGGGCCTGGCCTTCTACGGCGGCGAGATTGCCGAGGCGCTGGCGCGCCAGTCGCATGTGCAGGGCGGCGCGCACACGGTGGCCGATTTCGCCAGCTACCAGCCCGAGTGGGTGGGTCCCATCGGCATGGACTACAGGGGCGTGCGGCTGCACGAGATTCCGCCGAACGGGCAGGGCATCTCGGCGCTGATGGCGCTGGGCATGCTCAGGCACTTCGACATGCCCTCGCTGGCGGTCGACAGCGTGGCCTCGCAGCATCTGCAGATCGAGGCGATGAAACTCGCCTTCGCCGACACTTACCGCTTCGTCGCCGAACCGGCGGGCATGGAGGTCAGCGCCGCGCAGTTGCTGGACGACGACTACCTGGCCGAACGCGCCAGGCTCATCGACCCGACCCGCGCCCAGGATTTCGGCGCCGGCAACCCCGCCAGGGGCGGCACCATCTACCTGACCACGGCCGACGAGAGTGGCTTGATGGTCAGCTTCATCCAGAGCAACTACATGGGTTTCGGCTCCGGCGTGGTGGTGCCCGACTACGGCGTCAGCCTGCAGAATCGCGGCCATGCCTTCAACCTCGACCCCGCCAGCGCGAACGTGGTGGCGCCCGGCAAGCGGCCTTTCCACACCATCATCCCGGCGTTCGTCACACGGAATGGCCAGCCCCTGATGAGCTACGGCGTGATGGGTGCGAACATGCAGCCGCAGGGCCATCTGCAGACGCTGCTGCGCATGGTGGACCACCGGCAGAATCCGCAAGCCGCCTGCGACGCGCCGCGCTGGCGCTTCAACGCCGGGCTGGAGATCAATGTCGAAGCCGGCATGGACCCGGCCACCGTGGCCGGGCTGGCGGCGCTCGGCCACCGCATGGAAGTCATCCAGGACAGCTATCAGGACTTCGGCGCCGGCCAGTTCATCTGGCGCCTGGGCGACCCGGCGGTGGAAGGTTACGCGGCCGCCAGCGACCCGCGGCGCGACGGCCAGGCCTCGGGGTTCTGAGGCGTGCGCCTGGCCGCGCCCGCCACGCCGCTGTTCCCCGGCCTGTTGTTCGCCGCGCTCGGCGCAGTCGCTTTTTCCGGCAAGGCGATCATCGCCAAGCTGGCTTACCGGCACGGCGTCGATGCCATCACGCTGGTGATGTACCGCATGCTGTTCGCGCTGCCGATGTTCGTGGCGCTGGCCTGGTGGGCGAGCCGGGGCAAGCCGGCCCTGCACCGGCGCGACTGGATGGCGGTGCTCGGGCTGGGCTTCACCGGCTACTACCTGGCGAGCACGCTGGACTTTGCCGGCCTGCAGTACATCAGCGCCAGCCTGGAGCGGCTGATCCTCTACCTCAACCCGACGCTGGTGCTGCTGCTGGGATGGCTCTTCTTCCAGCAGAAGGTCTCGCCGCGCCAGTTGCCCGCGCTGGCCGTCAGCTACGCCGGCGTGCTGCTGGTTTTCGGCCACGAGCTTGGCGCCACCGGCCCGCATGCCGTGCTGGGCGCCGCGCTGGTGTTCGGCAGCGCGGTCAGCTACGCGCTCTACCTGAGCTTCAGCGGGCGCGAGGTCAGCCGCCTCGGCGCGCTGCGCCTGACCGGGCTGGCCAGCACGGTGGCCTGCGTGCTGTGCATCGCGCAGTTCCTGCTGCTGCGCCCGCTGGCCGCCGCCGTGGTGGCGCCGCAGGTGCTGTGGCTGTCGGTGCTGAACGCGGTGCTCTGCACGTTCGCGCCGGTGCTGATGGTGATGATGGCCATCGAGCGCATCGGCGCCACGCTGACCGCGCAAACCGGCATGATCGGCCCGTTGTCCACGCTGTTGATGGGCGTGCTGATACTCGGCGAACCGATGAATGCATGGATAGGCGCCGGCACCCTGCTGGTGCTGGCCGGCGTCTGGCTGCTGGCGCGGGCCAGGTAGGCCGGACGAACACCTCGAAGAAACCTGAAGGGAGACGGACATGGATCTCGGCATCAAGGGCAGATGGGCGCTGGTGTGCGCCGCCAGCAAGGGCCTGGGCAAGGGCTGCGCGGCGGCGCTGGTGCGCGAAGGCGTGAACGTGGTCGTCACCGCGCGCGGGCTCGAAACGCTGATGGCCACGGCTGCGGAACTGCAGTCGCTGAACCGTGTTGTCAAGGTGGTGCCGGTGGTCGGCGACATCACGTCGCCCGCCGGCCGCGCGGCCGCGCTGGCGGCCTGCCCGCAAGTCGACATCCTGATCAACAACGCCGGCGGCCCGCCGCCCGGCGACTTTCGCGACTGGAGCCGCGACGACTGGATCAAGGCGCTCGACGCCAACATGCTGACGCCCATCGAACTGATCAAGGCGGTGGTCGACGGCATGGCCGAGCGGGGTTTCGGGCGCGTGGTGAACATCACCTCGGCGGCGGTGAAGGCGCCGATCGACATCCTCGGGCTGTCGAACGGCGCGCGTTCCGGCCTCACCGGCTTCGTCGCCGGGCTGGCGCGGCAAAGCCGGCTGGCTTCGCGAAACGTCACCATCAACAACCTGCTGCCGGGGCCCTTCGACACCGACCGCCTGCGCACCACCCTGCTCGGCGCGGCGCAGAAGAGCGGCCAGTCGCTCGACGCGCTGCTCGACGCCCGGCGCAAGACGAACCCGACCCAGCGTTTCGGCCACAGCGACGAGTTCGGCGCCTACTGCGCCTTCCTGTGCAGCCAGCATGGCGGCTACGTGACAGGGCAGAACCTGCTGATGGACGGCGGCGCCTACCCGGGCACCTTCTGAGGCGCGCACCGTGAACGCGTCAGATGCCCGGCGCGCCCAGCGCGATGAACTGATGGCGCTGGCCGAGGCGCTGGCGCTGCGGATCGAACCCCGCTCACGCGAGATCGAGGCCCGGCGTTCGCTGCCGCCCGACATCGCCGAGGCGCTGGCCGCGGCCGGCCTGTACAGGCTGCTGACGCCGCGCGTCTACGGCGGCGGGCAGGTGCATGTCGCCACCTTCTTCGACGTCATCGAAAGGCTGGCGCGCAGCGATGCGTCGGCGGCCTGGTGCGCCTTCATTTCCAGCACCGCGGGCGTGCTGGCGGCCTACCTGCCCGAAGCCGAAGCGGCCGCCATCTTCAGCCGACCCGGGCTGAAGGCCGCCGGTGTTTTTGCGCCACGCGGCCAGGCGCGGCCGGAAGTGCTGGACGGCGTGGCGGGCTACCGCGTCAGCGGCGTCTGGGCCTGGGGTTCGGGCGCGCTGAATGCCGACGTCATCAGCGGCGGCTGCGTGGTGCCGGGCGCCGACGGCACGCCGAAGGTCCTGTCGATGCTGTTCGAACGCGCCCAGGTGCGGCTGCTGGACAACTGGGACAGCGTGGGCCTGTGCGGCAGCGGCAGCGGCGAGTTCGCGGTCGATGCGGTGTTCGTGCCGGCGTCTCGCACGGCCTCGCTGTCCGACGAGCCGGTGGTCGCCGGCACGCTGTACCGATTCCCGGTCTTCGGGCTGCTGGCGGTGGCGATAGCCGCGGTGTCGTCGGGCATCGCCCGTCATGCCATCGACAGCCTGGTGGCGCTGGCCGCCCACAAGGTGCCGCAGGCCGGCAGCCGCACGCTGGCCGAGCGCGCCGCCGTGCAGGATGCCGTGGCGCGCGCCGAGGCGCAGTGGCGCGGCGCGCGCGCCTTCCTGATGGAGGCCGTGCACGCGGCCTGGGACGTGGCCGAGCACACCGGCGCCATCCCGGTCGAGCAGCGGCGTGACCTGCGGCTGGCCGCCACCCACCTGGTGCACTGCGGCGCGGCGGTGGTAGACCGCATGTTCACGCTGGGCGGCGGCCACGCCGTCTCGGGCGATTCGCCGCTGCAACGCTGCCTGCGCGACGCCCACGTGGCGACCCAGCACATGATGGTGAGCGAGTCCACCTTCGAACTCACCGGCCGGCTGCTGCTGGGGCTGCCGACACAGACCGCGATGCTGTAAAGGCCGCCAGCATCGCCGCCATGGTCGCGCTGACGGACGATGCGCGGGCGGGGCAAGCAATCCGTCCGGCGGACAGCGGCATCCAGTGTGCTGCGGGATCTCGCGGCCGCAGGCAGGTGCAAGGGGGTCAGTCTGCGGCCTGCCCAAAGGGCCGTCAGAGGTCGATGCACAGCACGCCGTTGCGTGCCCGCGAACAACACAGCGCCACGCGTGACCGTCGTTCGTCGGCGGACAGGCAATGGTCGAAGTGCTCGGGTTCCGCACCGCCTTCGCCTGCCGTCCAGCCCACCACGCAGCTGCCGCACAGCCCCTGTTCGCAGGACGTGGGGACGTCGATGCCGATGTCGTGCAGCGCCTCCACCGCCGTCTGGCCGGCGCGCACCGGCACAGTCAGGCCGCGCCGCAGAAGCCGCAACTCGAAGGCGGCGCCCGGCGCCGCGGCCGCACTGCCCGCCGGCACGGCGAAGTGCTCGGCGTGCACGGCCTGCCCGCGCCAGTGCGCGGCAGCCTG
>Ga0163144_10009303_pt1 | contig 21122 bp, 19 predicted proteins | sample OliLak19BULKMAT1_FD_123175 | JGI IMG/M metagenome (GOLD analysis project Ga0163144, IMG submission 123175) | Freshwater microbial mat bacterial communities from Lake Vanda, McMurdo Dry Valleys, Antarctica - Oligotrophic Lake LV.19.BULKMAT1 | ecosystem: Environmental > Aquatic > Freshwater >... | reverse complement strand
TTCCTCCTTGAATTAAAATAAGCTGGCCGGTAAGCCGGGTTCTGTCATGAACAGTCATTTATCTGGGATAAGTGTCACCACTTACCTCAAGCAGCCTACCCGAATCTAACTTGCGGGCCGCAAGAATAATGGATTCCTATTTGGCCTTACACCAGGCGGGGTTTACCCTGCCACCGCTGTTACCAACGGCGCGGTGCGCTCTTACCGCACCATTTCACCCTTACCGGTTTTACTCGGCGGTATTTTTTCTGTGGCACTTTCCATCGGCTTACGCCGTCCAGACGTTATCTGGCGCCTCGCCCTGCGGTGCCCGGACTTTCCTCCATCTATTTTCATAGACAGCGACTGTTTAGCCAGCTTGTTTTCTATTTTAGCGAAAAATTAACTAGAATGATATCATGACGAAGAATCCTTGCTTACTGCAAGCGCTGGCTGATTAAGACTAGGGAGCCTCACTATGGTAAAAATGTCAGAGATTTTGCAAATAGATGAGCTTTGTGAGCATCTTTATGAAGACCTGGATATGGTGGTCACTCAAGTATCAGGCAAATATGATCAGCAAAATTGCCTAAAAGAAATCGTTTTTACTTTAGAGTGTTATGATTGGCGCTACAAAAAAATAGGCGTTATTACGAAGAAACGGCGACGGTTTACCATCACGTGCCAAGAGCTCAAAGAGCATACGCTTAGCGTGGGCAAAACTATAGAGATAAGTTTTTTAAAAGAACATACTCTTTTATGGAACGCTTTTGATTTATGAAACAAGGAAGCAACCTCTAATTTAAATTGACTAGATTCTAATTGATAAAAATTCTGCAAAGGAAATATCAAAAAAGCCGGATCCCAAATCATAATCCGTTTAAATATAGCCATATTTTTAGACTTTAAAACTGTATCCCAATAATTTCTCCCGCGATATGAGCATTGACTATACGGTTGATTACTATATATAATTAGTTTCCAACAACAATGGAAACTTTGATGAAAAAACAATTGTTAAGGGAAGCCATACTGGACCAACACATCGTGAATTCCAGGACAAAACTCATTACTCGGACAATATTCAGTAAAATCAATTGCTTAATTGAATCCCCGCAAATAATTATTCTATCTGGATTAAGACGTTGCGGAAAATCCACATTATTAGGGCAAATCCGAGCAGCCTCAAAGCAATCCGAGTATTACATTAATTTTGATGATGACCGTTTAATTAATTTTGAATTGGCGGATTTTCAGATTTTATATGAATTATTCGTTGAACTTTATGGAGAACAAAAATGTTTTTATTTTGATGAAATTCAAAATATTACCGGTTGGGAACGTTTTGTCCGAAGATTACATGATCAAGGAAATAAAGTTTATGTCACCGGTTCCAATGCGACCATGCTTAGCGCCGAACTGGGTACTCGATTAACAGGAAGATATATTGAAATCAAAATTTATCCTTATTCATTTATAGAATTTATTGATTATAAAAATCTGGCTGAATTGAAAAAAAACGATTTGACCACCGTTGAAAAAGGAGTTTTAAAATCAGCTTTTAATGAATTCATGCACTCCGGCGGATTACCTGAATACTTAAATTTCAGAAATCCAGAATATCTGCATAGTCTTTATGAAAGCATTCTCTATCGAGACATTATTGTCAGGCATAAAATCAATCATGTTCAAGCAGCTAAAGAATTAATTTTTTTACTTGCCAGCTCTATTGGTAAGGAATGCTCTTATAATTCTTTGAAAAAAAGTCTAGGCATTTCCAGCGCGAGCACAATTTCTGATTATTGCAGTTATTTGCAAGATAGTTTTCTCTGTTATTTTGTTAATCGTTTCGATTATTCTTTAAGAAAACAACTCCAATATGCTAAAAAAATTTATTTTATAGATCAGGCTTTAGCGGTTAATATCGGATTTCGCTTTAGTAAAGACCAAGGCCGTTTATTAGAAAACATTATTTTTCTGGAACTAAAACGCCGTGGCTATGAAATTTATTTTCATCAAGCCAAAAAACAGTGTGATTTCCTAATTCGTCAAGGCGCAGAAATAATAACAGCCATCCAAGTTTGTGTCGAAATGGATCATCCTGAAACCCGGGACCGCGAATTAGCAGGATTAATTGAAGCCATGGAAACATACTCATTAGTAACAGGATTAATCATTACTGATGATATTTTTTTTGAAGAGCCTGTCAACATTAATGGTAAGCCTGTTATTATTAAAGCAATACCTGCTTGGCATTGGCTCAAAGATACCGCCCCTCACATGTATTAATCCTTGATAAACTTAAGTCTGCTCCTTCAGCTTCAAACTGATTACACTCAATTTAATGTGCACTAAAATCCCCCTGGGAATGACTGCTGAAACTGGGAATTACACTGCCCCCTTGCAAATCAGATCAGGAAAAACATCATTAGGAATTCCGACTTTTCAGAAGTATTTTTCATAAAAGTCTTGACTTTTCTGTAATATGAAATATAATAGTCTAAATGGATAGAGTACAAATTCCTTATATTATTAAAGACTTAAATAAGAAAATGGTGTTCTTGGTAGGGCCTCGTCAAGCAGGAAAAACCTGGATGGCTAAACAAATTGCCCAGACATTTTCTTCAAGCCTCTATCTCAACTATGATCAAGTCAGCGATAGGAAAATAATAAACGATCAACATTGGCTACCCTCCCTTGATTTACTCATTTTGGATGAATTACATAAAATGCCGGGATGGAAAAATTATCTCAAAGGATTCTATGACACCAAACCCGATTCTATGCGAATCTTAGTCACTGGAAGCGCTCGATTAGATATTTTCAATCATCTAGGCGACTCATTGGCAGGCCGTTATTTTCGACATCGTTTAATGCCGCTTTCCCCCGCTGAATTAATGCAAACCAAAATGCCGATAGACATAGAAAAATTATTAAGGCGCGGCGGATTTCCCGAACCCTACCTTGCCGAAAATGACGTAGACGCCGAGCGCTGGCGATTACAATATTTGAATAGCTTGCTCAGCACCGATATTTTTGAATTTGATCAAGTTCAAAATATTAAAGCCATGCAACTCATTTTTAATTTACTCCGTCATCGTGTGGGATCTCCGGTTTCCTATCAATCGTTAGCTGAGGATACTGCTGTTTCTCCGGCCACCGTCAAAAAATACATTCAAATTTTAGAGGCGCTCTATATCGTTTTCCGCGTGACTCCTTATTCAAAAAACATCGCCAGAAGCCTTCTAAAAGAGCCAAAAATTTATTTTTTCGATACTGCTTTGGTCGAAGGAAACGAAGGCGCAAAATTGGAAAACTTAACGGCGATCTGTTTATTAAAATATATTTACGCAAAATATGACTATCAGGCCGAAGAATACCATTTACATTATTTGCGCACTAAGGACGGTCAAGAAGTAGATTTTGCATTAATAAAAAAAGACGAAGTGACTCAAATGATCGAGGTCAAAACCTCCAATCATTCTTTAGCTCCTTCGCTACTTTCTTTCCACAAAAAATACGGCTATCCCGCCGTTCAAATAGTCAAAAATTGCCGCCATGAAATGATTCAAGATCAAATAATGCTGTTGAAAGCAGAAACCTTTTTAAAATCACTCTGGCTTTAGTTTTCAAAACTTAACACAGACCCCTGCGTGTAGTTGTTTGCCTGTAATGGCAATAAAGGCTTTAATTAAATCTAATTTATTCATAAATATTTATTTTAATTCTAAACGCCAGCGAGGAGTTGAAATTATCAGCTTAAAATGTTCGAGCAATTTTTGTAAATTACCGAGAAATAATGTTAACTCTTCATCAAAAACAAGTTCGTTTTCCAGTTTAGCCAACTCAGCTAGAGAATTTTCTAAGGGGATTACTGAAGTAAAATCAGGATTTTTGTAATAAAGAAGGATAGTCTGGGTCATTTGATGAGTAAAATCTGCAATTTTTGGCGGTAATATCAAGGTATTTTTTAAGCCGATCAAAAATTTTTCGATTAAAGGAATCAGCAAAACAGTTAAATGATATCGCTTAAATAAAAAACTAATGGGCTCGTAACGAAAATCTTTTAAGTTTTGTTCAATAATTTTTAAATCTTGATCGAGTTTAGCTAAAGCAGGTAAGCGGTCTTCAGAAAATGTAGTCGGCATGATAATTTTAACATCACTCCAGAAATTAGAAAAACCTTGGCGTAAGCATAACAATAAGGTTTTAGGAAAGAGCAGCATTTGACCAGTCACACCGATTGTGATGCCGATTAAAATATCCATCAGGCGGTCAATCATATAAGCAACAATATTCGCAGGGACCGCTAGCAAATAAAATATATTGGCTAATAATACAGTAGCAAAAAAAATGGCGAAGGTATAATTAACACGGACAAATAAAAATGTCATAAACACAATAAATAAAGCCAACCATCTCGATAACGGATAAGGGGCAAAGAGATAATGCGCCAGTAAAATACCACCAATAGCCCCCAGCGCAGTCCCCAACAAACGTTGCAAAGCTTTTTTGACGCTGGCTCCCAAGGTATTTTGATCAATGATGATGACCGTCAGCGTCACCCATGAAGCATTTTGAATTTGAAAAAAATGACAAATCAAAAAAGCCACTGTAACCAAAATCGCAACGCGTAAACTCCTCTGGATGAGATAAAAGGATTTATCTAAAGGGATTGGCGGCACGGGCATTTTATCGCGATCAAATAGCGCATTCATACAAACCACAATGAATGTTCCTAAAAGAATACCCGGGATATACATTAAAGCGGTGGCTAGATTATTCCCAGGCATACTATGGGCAATCACCATAAAGATCAGAATAAACAAGCCGCTCGCATAACTTCCGGCAATATACCGCGGCAAACAATATAAAATAAAAGCACTCATAAAAAGCCAGGTAATCACCCACCAGGCGACTGAATTTAAAAAAACGGTGATAGCGACGGCTAATGCGGTGGCGATGCCTGTAACCAATAAACTCAAATGACGCGCGTTTGCAGTCCGGCCAATTTTACTAAAGGGCAATAAGGCTACTATAGCCATCACCCAGATAAGCTGCGATAAATTAAGCCATTTCGACAAAAAAGTAGCAATGGCGCAGGACAGCGTAATCATACCGGCATTTTTAACGTCCGTAACTGAAAGCTTTAAGTACAAATAACACCTTCCTATGTGTCAAATCTGGATATTTAATAAAATTTTATTATAAATCAATTATTTTAAAGATCAATCTTCAGTACACGGCAGAGTGCAATTTGGGTGCAAAGATAGATTACGGCCTGCGCCGGAATGACAAGTCTTTTTGCTTGACCGCAGTTTTAATTGCGTCATACATGACAAAAATTAATTATACCTCTATGAAAAAAGACGCCTTGGCAATTAGCGGAGTATCAACGCATACGCCAGCGAACTTTACGTCGGGTGGATGCGGAATCTCTTTCGCACGCACAGGGTACTCCCGAGCATGTGAAAGAGATGCAGCAGACAGGACCCGACTAGCTAATCCTGCGAGCAGGGCGGATGTCGTTGATGCGAAGCGGAGTGGGTTTATAACTTCAATATCGGCATCACTTGCTGAAATCAGTCGTTAATGGGCAAGAGGTTTAATGCAATATTATAGACATAATTACGTTTAAGATGGGTAATGCTGACTGCAAGGGCAACGGCTTGCTTGAGAGACAGTTCTGCTAAAAGAATCTTTAAAATTCGCTTCAGTTCTTCTTCGTTTTGAAGTTCAGGTTTTTTTTCTTTGCCTTGGACTATGACAACAAATTCACCTTTGCGTTGATTAGCATCATCGCTGAGCCATTGCTTTAAATCATTTAGAGTGGCGTGGTGAATTGTTTCGAAGTTTTTAGTTATTTCCCTGGCGACAGTCGCTAAACGAACGCCGCCAAATTCTGTTATCAATTGATTCACTAAATCTTCGATCCGGTGCGGCGCTTCATAAAAAATTACGGTCCTGCTTTCTTCAGCCAATTCCTGCAATCTTTGTTTCCGGACCGATCCTTTCACCGGTAAAAAGCCCTCAAAAATAAAACGATCAGTGGGCAGGCCAGAAGCGACTAAAGCATTAATTGCTGCGCATGCCCCCGGAATCGGTACAATAGGAATCCTCATTTGATGCAACGCCGCCACTAATCGGTAACCCGGGTCGCTAATTAAAGGCGTGCCTGCATCAGAGATCAAGGCAATCTGCTTGCCTTCTTGTAATAAAGTAATGAGCTGCTTAATTCTTTGCTGCTCATTATGCTCATGCAAAGAAATTCTTGGGGTTTTTATACCGTAAAAAGTTAATAAATGTTGACTATGCCGCGTGTCTTCCGCAGCAATTAAATCCACCGTCTTTAAAATTTCTACCGCCCGGTAAGTAATATCCGCTAAATTCCCTATGGGAGTGGCGACGATAAACAAACTGCCGGAAGAACTACTCACTCAAAATCACAGGCAATTGTTTAGCCAGTGGTAATTTATCGCGGATTTTTTCTCCGCTTAAGACAAAACCACGGAGTTGGCCACTGTCATCGTGAAATAAGGCGCGCATATGATCTCCTTCACCTTCAAAACGCCAATCACCGAGAATGTTGGCTGGCGGCGGCACAAAAACTAAAGGTAATACTGAAATCTTTAGAACAATCGGCATCACTGGATAATGCACAATATCACGGCCACCGGTTAAAATTTTGGCTAAAGCCCGAGTACTTTGCAATAAGGGCGCCACATACATTTGCACTAAACCATCGACCTCAGCACAATCACCTAAAGCAAAAATGTCGGTAAAATTAGTTTGCAGCCAGCGGTTCACGACAATACCCCGGTTTACTATAATTCCAGAGCGACGCGCTAAATCAGTCATAGGCCGCAACCCTGCCGCCGACAAAACACCCTCGGCAGTTATTTGCTGACCACTTTCTAAAATGAGCGCTAGTTCCCCTTCTTGATCTTGAATAGATTGTGGCCGATCCCCCAGACACCAATTCACACCTGTTTGACTCAACTTTTCTTGCAAAAGTCGCCCGATCTCTCTGGGCAATAATGATTTCAAAGGATAATCATCGGGAGAAATTACGCTCACCTGATAACCTCCCCGCTGCAAATCATTGGCAAATTCACAACCCACTAAACCGCTGCCTATAATAGCCAACTGCTTTTTACCTACTAGCCCACGTCTAAAATCGTGGTAATCGCACAAAGAGTTCACGGTCTTCAGTTGATTAACTGCATTGCCGCTTAACTTTGGTAATATATTTTCTGCCCCCAAGGCCAGAACTAATTTGGAAAATTGTAAACATCCCTGGGTGAAATTAAGTGTGTGCGCCACCGCATCAATCTCAGTAACTCTAGAATACGTATGAATTTGCGCATTTAATTCTTCAGACATCCTTTTGGCGTCAGAGACCATTAATTGCTCTGAAGTTTTATTTTGACCCAAAGCCGTGGATAATAAAGGTTTAGAATAAAAAGCGCCATCATCCGCAGTAATTATGGTTAAAGGCGTTTGGGAGTCCAATTTTCGCCATTCCTTGGCCAACATATAGCCCGCCAAGCCCGAACCAATGATGACTAACATATTTTAAACCTGTGAACGGCTTCCACTAAGATTTGAACATTTTCGGGTGGCGTTTGCGGTAAAATACCATGACCCAAGTTAAAAATATGGCCGGGGCCTGGGCCATAATCGCTACAGATTTTATCTACCGCCAGTTCAATTTGCAATTGATCTGCTAACAATAAGCAGGGATCTAAATTGCCTTGTAAAGCCACTTTATTATGAGTCATGGCTCGCGCATGTTTAATATCAGTCATCCAATCCAATCCAACTGCATGACAGCCACTGGCTGCAATTTTATCCAGCCACTGGCCTCCGCCTTTAGTGAAAAAAATGATAGGGATGGTTTGTCCGTCCTGTTGGCGAATAAGTCCTTGAGCAATTTGCCGCAGATAATTTAATGAAAAATTTTGATAATCCGCGCCAGTCAAAACACCGCCCCAAGTATCAAAAACCATCACCGCCTGGACTCCTGAGACAATTTGGGCATTTAAATAGTGAATAGTGGCTTCAGTCAAATTTTGCAGCAATTCGTGCATAACCGTGGGCTGTTGATATAAAAGACTCTTGATCATAGAGAAATTTTTACTGGAGCCACCTTCGACCATATAAGTAGCACAAGTCCAAGGACTGCCGGCAAAACCAATCAAGGGCAAGCGGCCTTTTAAATTTTGCTGAATAAGCTGAATAGTCTGAAAAACATAGTCTAATGATTCAACAATTTCCTGGGTTTTAAGCTGTTTAATGTCTTGATGGCTACGCAATGGCTTAGAAAAATGAGGCCCATCGCCTTTAATAAATTGTAAATCCATTCCCATAGCTGCTGGGATAACTAAAATATCTGAAAATAAAATGGCGGCATCCAGATCGAAACGTTCGAGGGGTTGCATAGTCGCCTGTGCGGCTAATTCCGGGGTTTGGCAAAAAGTCATGAAATCCGGAGTTTGAATTCTTAATTCCCGATATTCCGGCAGATACCTTCCAGCCTGACGCATCAACCAGACTGGAGTTTTATCGACTGGTTTGCGCAATAATGCATTGATGAAACGATGATTTTGAACATTCATAAAATTTCCATGTGAAAAAATGCCTCAGCAGTTAGCGGAGAGCAGCGCATACGCCAACGAACTTTGCGTCGGGTGGATGCGGAATCTCTTTCGCACGCACAGGGTACTCCCGAGCATGTGAAAGAGATGTAGCAGACAGGACCCGGCTCACCAATCCTGCGAGTGGGCGGATGTCGCTGGCTCGACGCGGAGTGGGTTTATGCTCCCAATACCTGCATCTTACCATGAATTGCATAGGATTATAATTTGGCCTGATGCGTATTTAATAATTCTTCGATTAATCTTTCGATGACGCTATAGCGAACCTCATCATCAACCATGCCGCCCTCTTCCTTAATTTCAGCCAAACGATCCTCTAAAGCTTTGGTAATCGTGCCGCCAGGGAATTGAGTCGCTAATAATTTTCGAGCCTCGCGAGGCCCGATCCGTCGATATAATTGATTACGAACATTGACATCTTCCGACGTCGTATTTAAAGCCCATAATTCCACAGGCCCTAAAGTCGAAGTTAATAATTGAGTATGCGAGCCATTTTTAGTCGAGAATTGCGCGAGAAAAGTTGCCCCGCCCTCTCTCGGCCCATGAACACGATTGCGTAAAGCAATTTGCGCTGTAGGCGATAATCCGAAAATTTTTGCAGTTTTCTGCACAGCCTGTTCAGGCCCCGCTTCCATAATAAATATGGAAGTGGCGAATTCAACCATGACGCTATCAAAATCTTCTAAAGACTGAGAAATTAAGGCCACCTGCACTTTCCATTTACGGCCTTCACGCATGTCCTGAATCACCTGATCGCGGACCGCCTGAACTTTAGCCGTGCGGTGAAATTCGTCAAAAACGATTCTTTTCGGGTCTTCACGGATTTCCAGAATCCGGCCCCGGTGATAATCTCGATAAGCGTCCGGCATATCATTAACATTATCTTCCGCTAAGTAATAATGCCGGGCGAGTACATAACGCGCCAGCATGTACATGACTCCCGTTTGACGATTAGCGGCATCCCCGCCGCTGCGGGCGACTTCATCTAAATCCAAAGCCACTATACGGGCCTCACCTAAATCAAAACGAGTGACTTGAGAAATAATGGGATATTCCCGTACCGCGCTGGAAATCATCCGCGAATAGGCTTGGATAAGCGATTCACCGGTTGGCGTAATAATCTTGTTATACAGATCAGTAATCGCTGGTAATCGGCAAATGGCAGCGACATCGGCCAAAACCGGAGAGGCATGGCGCTGGGCTAATAAAGCGTGATGGGTAAATCCAGCAATAAACAAAGCATCGGTGACTTCCCACCAGGTAGTCTGCGGATCATGAATAAAACCGATTTCTTCAAGAACGCCATCCACTTCTTCATCAACATTAGCCGCGTAAACATTGGGATTGCCTTCATCGGCAAATGCTTTATAAAGCTCATCGACCACAAGCCCGGACATATCAGCGACACCATCGTAAGCTTTTTCCGCACCGACCGGCGTCACCAATAAAGTTAAAAAATTAACCAAAAAACTGCGTTCTTGGGGGGTGGGGTAGCGGCAGCCTAATTGGACATCAAAAGGATTGATAGCGTAATCCGTTCGCATCCGCAAACGATGGTAAGCCACCAAGTGCTTTTGGTTGGGCGGTAAGGCGTCTTTTATCAAAGAAATAAGTCCGCTGCTGGAGGGGCCGATATCTACTATGGCTATGCGAGGTAAACGGGTCAGACCGGGTGATAAACATACTGCCAGGTTAATGGCATTAGATAAAACGGATTTTCCGGAACCAGGGCGGGCGTAGAATAGATCTATCCAGGTGGTTTGGTAGCGTGAACCCGGATGATAAGGCCAGGGCTTGCCATCCGGGGAACGGAATAATATAGCGCCATGACTCCATGGCGAGGCTGGGCGAAAAAATGGCAACATGACTAATACATCTGAAAGCGGGGCAATAGAAGGAGTGGCGACTGAATAAGCAGAAACCGCCAGCATACTGGAAACAACACCCTGATAACAATCTCCTGAAATCTCAGAAACGTCACAGGAGCCCCAACCTTGAATAGCCCTCGAAAGCATGGAAACCCGGGAACGTAGTAAGCGAATATCGCCTTCAGGCGCCCAGGTTGCAGCGCTGACTTTTAAGCGAACGACGGCGTCATCAGCGCTTAAATTAATGTAGCTGAGCAATTTGAGAGAATCGCTGATCAGACGGTTTTGCCGGGAAGTAACGGTCAATACTGAAGCCAGGGCGGATTTGATGCCAGCATGCCCCAAGCCATTGCTTTCAATTTGAAAGGAAATTCGCCAGGGAATATGGGTTTGCAAAGTCCGGGCAAACAAGCGCATAAACGCCTGAACATCTTTAGGAAATAAATCAATATAAACACAACCGTAGATTCGATCTCCAACGCGAGCCGTGCGTAAATCCAGGTTTTCAGCATCTCTGGGTAAAATCTGTCTAGCCAAAGAAGGCCATAAAATATCAGAAATTTCGCCATGCAGCTGTTTATATTCTTTAATGGTGATTTTATCGCCAGGTAATAATGGCCGCCAGTTTCTATCGGTAAATTCAGGGTCAGCACTACGGCGCATGACATGAACAGCCTCGTGAACCTCTAAAGTTTGGGCGGTGATCCCCCAGGTATTAAAATCATTTTCTACGGTTCGAACAAAAGAATCATGACTTTCCCGTAAATCAGGGACCGCTGCTATAATATTCTGCGTTTGGAAAAACGCCGGGATCTTATTTTTTTTAATATCCTTGGCTTTTTCATTTTTAGCGCGTTTACCTTGCTCTGAGGTTAAAGAGCCTAAACGAGTCCACAAGGCGATATAAACTTCTTCATGTGCGCAATAATTACTCAAATAGCTGATTCTTTCTTTAAAGAGATCATCCAGCTTTAATCCGAGACGCTCCGCTGTAGCTTCCGCCGGTGATAAAATTTCAGCAATCAAGCCTTGGACTTCATCTTTGTTATAACTGAAAAAAACCTGGACTAAATATCCAGGATGAGACAAGGTGGTTTGCAAGGTTTGCTTGAGGCCGTCAGTAATATGGTTAAACTCTTCCCGACCAATCAGCATTTGCACCCCACCGATGCGTAAAATGGTGACTAGTGAGCCATCATTGGCGACTAATACATTGCGGCTATCTGCGGTTTGGATATCGCAATAGGCCATAGTGGTTTGCTTCAGGAAAGTCGCCAACCAAGCCCAAAATGTATTTAATCCCCGGAGAATACTGGCAAGAATTTTGAACATAAAGCCGAGTATATCCCATCAGCTAAGAGATAGTAAGATCTTTTAATGCCTCTAAGAGCCAAGTTTCTAAATGAACGGTAAAACGGGTGATGTCCGGCAAAAGCCTGAGCTTCGTTGATAATTCTGCATTGGCGGCTTTTTTATGGGCGGGGTTGATTTGAGAGTCAATCAATAAATGACCATAAAAAGAAGGGCTGCTAAATCCCTCGCCTAATTCCTGCTCAACTACCTGAGAACGCAATCTGAGGCTTCGGTAAGTATTCTTGGCGTTAACATCATCAGTACTATTACCGCTGGCCATAGTAGTAAACAACACATGGCATAAGGCATTTAATTCCGCTTGATCAATTTCTGGCAAATAAATTAGCGTACCACCGCCGAAATCGCTTTTGCCGACGGCCTCCAAGAAAAAACATTGGGTGCAAAACCCACAAGCTGTGGCTAAATTTTCCATTCGATTATTGCGATAATTGCCATCAATGTTAACTATTTCTTGTAGCTGCCGTGCTTGAAAACCGCAAAAGCGGCACCCATAAGCATCTCGTTTCAACACTCTTTCGGAAAAATTTTTAAAGGCAGGGTCGGCTTTGCGGGTCATGAATAACCGCCAATTACTTTCGCTCGCTGTTAATTTGATGGCTAATGAACCCATAACCTGAATATTATCACATAAAAAAAAACCGGGATAGACCCGGCTTTTTCTGTCAATTGCGATAACTTATTTAGAACTGGAGTTACCAATTAAGTTATGGATGGTGCTACCACCGATTTGCGCAGTCGATTTAGCAGCAGTTCCCAAAACGGCGACTGAAGCAGTTGGGATTAACAAAGGTATTAAAGTTAATCCAGCGCCAATCAATAATAAACTGATACCCTGACTCAGCTGAACTTGCTGAGGGTTTTGCTTATGTTGATGGATCTTGAAAAAGGCCGCAATCATAAAAATAATACCGGCAATAATAGCGATATCAATCAAAACTGTCGACAATTGAGTAACCGTATTATCAATAGTACTCGCGACCGTGCCTAAAGTGACATAAGAATCGGCAGCCAATGCCATATTAGCATAGAGCGATCCGCCTACTACAGCCATTAAGCCTAACGCTTTAACTAAGCGGTAAGCTTTATTTTTATTCATATCTTTTAACATTTTTAATCCTCTCTTCTAAGGTTTAACTCAAACTTGAAACCATTGTACAGAACAAACATTAAGGGAGCCTTAAGTCTTTAGCTTAAATATCAAAATTAAACCCCAAAATGCTCCCAAACAATTGCATAGTGCCCATAATATGAATACACAGAATTCCACCGAATAAATAAGCAAATATTTTGCCTGTAGTTCCAGGAGGGGCATGGCCGCTGCCGGTTTTAGAAGACATGACAAAGCCTCGCATAAAAGCATAAACGCCCACCAATCGCACCATCATCAGCACAGGTTCAATATATTGCGACCACCCGGTTTCAGCACTTGTGTCGTAAGGCAGGTCTGAAATGCCCCCGGTTCCCCAAAAAGACACTAAGACCGTGCCCATAAATAAAGGCGAACAAAGCATGGCGACGCCTGAAAGCATGGCCATCAAAGGCCCCATCATACTCGCCTGTGAAGACATCATGCTACGCGTTTCGCCATAGCGCTTCAACTGAAATACACCGCCTATAAACAAAGCTAATCCGATCAAAATGGCCAAGGTCTGCATAATATCAGCAACAATCCCTAAATTCTGCATGAGAATATCAGGCAAATTGCCAATGTCGCTGCCATCAGCCAAAGCCGGAGCACTGATTAATAGGGCCGAGGCGGTTATCGCTATGACGGGTAGATAAGTTTTAATTTTCATATTAACTCCTGGCTTTCAAAAGTTATTAAAATTTAATCGTTTTGCCACTGCTGGTTATCACTACCCCGGCATCGGCGTCTATGCTTTGAACATTACCATATTGCGGCACAGCATCGCCGACTGAGATGGATTGAGATTGACCATCTGAAGCGACAATCCAGGCCCGTCCAGGCACAACAGCCCGTAACTGGTAAGTAATTACTGGAACCGGTTTTGCAGCGGGCGTCGCGGCTTTGACAGCCTTAGGCTTGGACAACTCTTGAACTTTACCCGTCAATTCTTGAACTTGACCCACCAATAGCGCCAAACTTTGTGTCAACTGCTGTTGAGTGTTGCGAGACTGGCTTAAAGAGTTATCCAATTGAGCAATCTGAGATTGCAGCTGACGGATAACCACGGTATTGTTAATGGAATCTTGTCTTAAATCCGTTAATTGATCCGCCACTTGCGGGTCCATGATCGGCTGAGCCACTGGGGCAGTCTCAACGGCTTGCGTTACTGGCGTAGGCAGAGCTTCAGCAGGTTTATGTGTCATTCGCATCATCCCGAAAACAGTAGCGACTACCACCACAACTCCTGCAACAATGATGACCTTCTTATGGCTCTGCCAGATATTGGCTAAAGCACTGGGTGAGGAGGACTGTTCTTCAACTAAGAAACCTTGCTCTCCTTGAACGGCTTCTTCCGGGGAAGAAGCTTCAATGAGCATATCATCAGCAAAACCGTCTTGTGGAAATTGATATTCGTCGCCTTGGAATTTATCTCTGCTTGTCATAATATTTACCTCTTAGTTAAATTATTGATTCACTTGGGGAATAGTCACGTCATTCATAAACAATAAGCCCATACCTGTTCCTGCTTGAATGTTTACAGTCGGCGGCATATTGATATTCTGACCGAGTACGCTCGCATATTTACTGCCGACCGTACCTAAACCGACCATCGCCGACTGAGCCATATTCAAATCAGAATGGACAGTGACCGGGCCTAATACCGTATCCTCGGTGGTTGAACCTGAAGTCTTGATCGCATCAGCAATACCAGAGAGGAAAGCTGAGGCGAAGAATGTGCCGTAACGTAATAGATAGTGGTTATCAACTTCACCAGACATCGCCGTACGGGCAGTATCTGGATCAATGGCAACCGCGTTGATAGCGATAGATTTATTCAGGTTCGGCAAGTTCAACAAGTTAAATGATAACAACACTCTCTTATCGACCAAGGTAAAGCGTCCAATCAGTTTGCCGCCTTTATAAGGTCCACCAACGATGCGCGCCATAATTGGGGTGCCTTTTTCATCGGTATTCACAGCGGTATCCAACACAGCAAACATAATATCACCGGCTTTAACCACATCACCTTGAGCCAACTGGGAGTTATTGCCACTCATTGCTGTGCCACCGCCAATAGCTGGAGTCACATCAGGAGTTGCAGCCTGCAAGTCTTGCGTAGTGTAATTACTCCAGCCGACCATCAATTTCTGAGCCTGCATAGCCATAGAGCCTTGTTGCTGCATGACCATATCCTGGCGTTGTTGTCTGGACATCCGTAACTGTTGCTGACGCTCTAATTCGGCTAATTGATCACTGGGCGAATTAGTTTTTATTTTAGGCATCATGGCGCTCGCAGCTGCCTCAGGACTAACAGTCTGAGCGATAGCTGGTGCATTAACTGCCTGCGCAGCAGCGGGTAAGGCCGCGGCGACATAGCCTGCTTCCGTGGGGGTAAAACCAGCCCGCACTAAATCACCTTTAGTAAAACCGGCTGCAGCCAGTTCATCTGGGGTAAAACCGGCGTTTTTCAAATCTTCGGCGCTAAAACCAGCAGCGCGTAGATCTTTGGCGCTAAAACCAGCATCTTTTAACTCTTTGGCGCTAAATCCAGCGTCTTTTAATTGACCGGCGGTAAATCCAGCGGCCTTTAAGTCAGCAGCGCTAAAACCAGCGTCTTTGAGGTCTTTAGCGGAGAATCCAGCGTCTTTTAACTCTTTAGCGCTGAAACCAGCGTCTTTTAAATCCTTGGCGCTGAAACCCGCATTCTTTAAATCAGCAGCGGAAAATCCAGCGGCTTTGAGTTCTTTAGCTGAAAAACCAGCGTCCTTTAAATCTTTGGCGCTGAAACCAGCGTCTTTGAGGTCTTTGGCGCTATAACCAGCGGCCCGCAATTCAGCTGCTGTATATCCAGCAGCCTTTAAAGCGGCTAAACCACAACCCTTGGCTTTTAATGCCTGGGCGGAAATCCCCGCGTCACGTGCTTTTTTCAATTCTTCCGGGCTGCAGATCGTGTTTTTCGTCTGAGAAGCGCCACCGGCAGCAGCTAATTCTTGAGCTGTGAAACCAGCTGCTTTTAATTCATCTGGAGTAAAACCAGCATCACTTAATTGTTTGGCAGTAAAACCAGCATCTTTTAACTCTTTGGCGCTAAAACCAGCAGCCTTTAAGTCAGCGGCAGAAAATCCAGCGTCCTTTAGTTCCTTGGCGCTAAAACCAGCGGCTTTCAAATCCGCGGCGCTAAAGCCCGCATCTTTTAACTCTTTGGCGCTAAAACCAGCAGCCTTCAATTCAGCAGCGGAAAATCCAGCAGCCTTTAATTCAGCAGCGGAAAATCCAGCGGCTTTTAACTCTTGAGCGCTAAAGCCTGCTTTCTTAAGATCAGCGGCGGAAAATCCAGCAGCTTTTAAATCTGCTAAGGTAAAACCACAATCGTGTAAGGCTTGAACATTTAACCCCGCGTCTTTTAAATCACCTGTGGTATAACCCGCCATTTTCATGGAAGGGCAAGTACAACCTTTGCAACGCAATTCCAATGCTCTAACACCCGATTCACGGGCGCGTTGTAAACTATCAACGGTGCAACTTTTAGGATCTGGAGCCGGCAATGTGCTAGGGTCAATAGGGCATTGAGAAGGGGCTGCTGTGGGTTGACCGAAAGAATCCATAGAACCCATAAAGCTACCACGGCTGATGGTAGGTACAGAGCTGGTGCCTGATTGACGAGCTTGCTCGGCATTATTAACGTTTTGAATTTCTTGCTGTTTTACATATTCCATAGTGGGATTGCCGGCGCCGGGAATCGAGTCTATTTTTGGCGCCTGGCTCACATTGGCCAAGCTTTGCAAAGCATTTCGCTTAGCGCTGACCTGCCACACAGTAACTCCGGCAGCAGCGACACCCACTACGGCGGCGGCGGCGAGAACTACACGTACTTTAGCGTTACGGAAAAAACTTATCTTGATTTTTTGATTTTTCATTCTTATAACCCTTTAATACTTAATTGAACTACTTTACCGCGTGCTGAAGCGAGGACTATGGGCGCTTTTGTCATCTCATAGACATTAGTTCCATCTGGGCTGCGCATAGTAGATAACCAACTGGGGGATAAAACCGTTAGCTGAGTCCGTAAAAATAAACGGTCACCCGACAACCAGGCCTGGCAAGAGCCGCCGCTCACATCTAATTCCTGACTGCCAGCGGGAGGCACACCATCTAAAAAGTTTAATAGTTGTGAATTACCGGTGTCTGGCAAACCATTGACGCTAGGAGCGGCATTAGGTCCTAAACCAGGCAAACGCATATCGACACGATAATCAACTTCTTGCTGCCCAGGCATTAAAGTAATCATGACCGGGGTATTATGGTCTTTTAACACTACAGCTAAGTTTCCTGCCTGATAAGTGTCTACAGCCTGGACCATTAAGGTATTACCTTTTTGATCCCATCGAATATTAAAGCTTTTAGGATTACCTAAATCGTAAGCCTGAATGGGCCAAGCTTGACCGGTAGAATCTAAAAACACTAATGAAGTAATATAACCAGCGCGCAAACGAATAACCGGTGGAGCCGAGCCAGGAGACAAATTAACCATAATAGAACTGGATGTCGGCTTGGGGGGTTTATCACCCGGATCAGAAGCCGCGGCCTTTTGGCTTTGATCAAATAAATATCGTAAAGTCTTAATTTGCTCAGGAGTTAAAGGCATCATTTGCCGGGCGGTTTTCGCAAAGGCTTCCTGGCTGACGTCAGTTTCGCCCAAGGTATTGCTTGCAGAAGTATTTGAGGGCTGAGCAGGAGCCGGCGCTGCTGAAGGCGCAGGAGCGGTGGCTCCGAATATAGCGGCCATATCCTGGTCACTAGCCGCAGAAGCAGCAAAACCCGAAGTGCTAGCCAGGAGCAAACCGATTGCTGTTAATTTTTTGATAATTTTATTCATTTATACCTCATTTAATTCAGCAAACATCATCTTAATCTGTTTGGTCAATTATTATTCATCAAGAGAACAGCTAATTTACCAGATTTTCCTTAAGGAATCATTAAATAAGGCGTACTAAGAATACTTTTTGTACATTAAGATGCGATATGGGAGCATGAAAAATCGCACGCCCTGCCACAGCCGGGAATGTCATTTGCTTGCATAGTTTCACAATGCGGTACGTAAAATATTATAATATTTCATGGACTTAAACTTAATGTTTCAACGAAAATTGCTGGCTATTCATCTACTTTTTTTAAGACATTAGCATACAATTTTTGAGTAAACAATTGAATATTCTTCTAAGAAGAGACATAATTAGACACTAGAGGTATAATAGTTGCCACTGCAACCCCACTGAAAAATAGTTGCAGTTTAGGATTTTAGTTGGGATTCTTTATGGATAAAAATATACGGCCATATAACAAAAAAAATTCTATTCAAGAGGTAACTTTTGTTTTACATCTTGATCGAATAATAGATGAATCTACTTTAGAAAGACTTATTTCCTTAAATGAAATTTTAAAGGATGAGTTTCAAAAAATAGAGGAAATAAAAACGGTTGTATTAAAAATTGACGATGATCAAATTCCGATAAAAAACATACCCCCCCCCGACATTAGCTGGTAGACAATTTCAACATTTAAACCATGATGGTCAGGTAGAATGGATGCTTAAGATTGAACGGGATTATATAGTTGTTAGTTGTTTAAACTATGAAGGCTGGCGGGCTATATGGCAAATGGCGTATAAATATCTAGCTATAGTAACCAAAGAACTGATGGGGAAGTATTCTTTTAAGAACATAAGCTTGCAGTATATAAATTGCTTTATTTGTGATGATGAAAAACAATATCGATTAGAAGAAATATTTGACGTTAACTCTCCTTATTTAACAAAAAAAGCATTAACAGCAGGAACAATATGGCATGTTTTTCAAGGATGGGTAGATAAATTGGGCGAGTATTCTTCTTTAAATCAACTAAATATCACAGCTTCTGAAGAAAATAAACAGCATTTAACAAAAATTCAAATTTTCAAACAAGCCCATCTTGATGCAATGTATGCTAATGAAAAAGATAGGCAAGATAGTAATTTTCTTAATAAGGTTTTAGAAACTACTATTCCAGAAACCATGAATTTACTTCATGAAAGTATTAAGAAGATTTATAAGAATATTGTTTCAAGCGAAGTAGCAAAAAATATAAATTTAAGAGGTTAATTTCATGAGAATAACCCCCTTGGATCCAATACTTGTATCAGATAATTTATACTCGACATATCCCCCAAATCGCTTTGAGCTGGAAGCTGAGAATCGAGAGTGTCTTACAAAAACCTATTACTTAGAAAAAAATTCTTTTGAACGCTCTTTTGAAGAATATTCTCACCCCCGCAATTCAATTACTTGTTTTTTTTCCGATCACAACACTTCCAAAGTTTATCTTTATCTTTCATTAAAATCTTTTAAATATGATGACATACAAAAACAAAAAATTATAAATAAATTAAAATCATATAAATTATACCAAAAAGGCTGGGACGGTTATGAAGGAACCCCTCCCCCTGAGCAAGCAATTGTAGATTCAATTAATTTTTTAGAAAGACTTCCTAAAAGTTGCCCAGTACCATACGTTAGCTTGGGTGGTGACGGAGAAATTGGTTTCTTCTGGGAAATTGATAATATATTTGTTGATATAGGATTTTCTGGAGATGAGACTTTTTCATATTTTGCTCGTGATAAGGAGAATAGAAAATTTTTTGGTGATGATATTCATCTATCTAATGAATTCCCTTGTGAACTTATAAAAGTGATTTGTTCGGCTGGGCAAATCACATGATAAATTGTGAATCTGTTCCTCCTGTAGCTATCAGTGAGACTTTAATTAGAATTATCCTGACTCCTGAAGCATGTAAAAGATGGTAAAATCTATTATTCTGCTATTCAAGCAGAGCATCTGAAACAAAAGGGCTGCTCTTTAACTCGTAAGCCATATGCAAGTAAGAAAATTTTGGCTCATGTGTTAGATGGTTTAACCAGTAGAGGCAAGAATTCCTTCCATGCTTTTGCTCTTATAACCTGTCAAGTCATACATAGTTTTAAATATAAAGATGGTCGTCAAGTATTATATGTAATAGCCGATCCTAATAATGATAATCCTGCTCATGCCAATATGTTTTTTGTGAATAAGAGTTATAAAAAATTTGAATGGAAAGAGATTCGCGAACAACTGATAAAAAATTTTAAAAGCATAGATAACATAGATAAAGTCTTTTCAGCAAACAATCTTCGAAAAGGTAGCTCCGGCAACCTTTAATGACTCATTACTGGGACTGAATGAGATCTTTCCTGCAATTGGGGCTTCACTTTGCTACCGACAAGCAAACTATGAGGATTAGCTGAAGTTTTGCTAATCAACGGCTTACTATCGACAACACGTGAAATAATTGCCTGAATAGACTGCTTGTTTCCCAAATTGGAATCTATTAACTTTGTAATCTGATGCTGTTGGGCCTCAGGATTCATGCGCTTGATCAGGTCGATTAACTTTTCCTTAGTTTCTTGTATTCCTTTGGAATTATTTGTCATCTCGTATTCGGCCAATTTAAATAACTCATAACTCACGGGGTCAATTTTTTTACTGGCAGATACAAGCGACTTTATTAAGCGGTTTTCTATAATGGCTTGAGACTCTACAGCTTTTTGAAATTGTGGCCCTGAAGCTTGAGCGTACTCTGAGCTTGAAATTGCCGATTTCTGCCTAGTTAAATGAGCCTGCCCAGAATTAACAGCTAAAATATTTTGAATCCGGCGTATTTCTTGGGTGGCATGTCCGATTTTAGTTGGATTGGCGTGGGCATAAGCCTCAAAACCTTGCTGAGTGATTCGCTCAGATTGCGCCACCATATCTCTTCCGCAATCACCATTTGCAATGGTATGGATTTGATCAACACGCCAAATTCCATCAGAATCTTTATGTAAAACAATAGGATACCAATGGTTGCCGGTGTTTTTGGGGATAAAAATACAGTTTTTTCCTGAGGTTGCAAGAATATAAATTAATAGATCCAAATCATCATCGGATAGAGAAGTAGCTGTTCCAGACATGCCGGTTGTCCAGTAGACATCCGCATTTTGATGCCGCTGCAACATATTATTATAAAGCTGATTAACTTCGTTATCAAAAGCCCAACGCTGGTTC
>Ga0163144_10009301_pt1 | contig 21125 bp, 15 predicted proteins | sample OliLak19BULKMAT1_FD_123175 | JGI IMG/M metagenome (GOLD analysis project Ga0163144, IMG submission 123175) | Freshwater microbial mat bacterial communities from Lake Vanda, McMurdo Dry Valleys, Antarctica - Oligotrophic Lake LV.19.BULKMAT1 | ecosystem: Environmental > Aquatic > Freshwater >... | reverse complement strand
CCTAGTCAATTTCAATTTTATATCAGTGACTCGAGCAAGCATTTTATGCGTGGAGCATTGTATTTTAGAACAGCTACTAAGAATGATTCCCTTGCTCCTGTTATTGAATTTATCAAAAAAGACATCATCCACATGCTCAATACCACCAAGTGGGATTATGAGAAAAAGCAGTAATTTATGAGGTTTTTTGATTTACTAGAATAAGTAATCAACACTGATTTTGCTGAGTATTAGATAAAACCCTTGTTATCTTCTAAGACAGAATATACTTCTATAGAGGGAATCCCGTCATCCTCTAAGATAAATCTCCCTGCGAGCTGTTGGGCATGGCAAGTAAAAATCTCGAAATAGAATGTAGCAAGTAAAAGACTTATCTTTAAGAATGTATTGGTTTTTGATATTGTATAAGGCTAGATGTACCGTTTCTATCATCTCAAATATAGCAGTTCCTTGATGTATTTGAGATGAATAATTTTTTAGATTCAAGTCTTTAATTCTTTGTTATTATTTTATCAATTACGGATTTAAGGTGCTGTATTTCATCTTTTAATGACTCTATCTGCTTTTCATAGATTTTTTGAATTTCCTCATAGTGTTGATGATAATGATTATATCCAAAATTAGGTAGTGTTATATTTGTAAGGGTGGGTTCAGTATGCTTTTTTTCTCATATAGATACTCTTACAATGATTTTCAAAATTTGAAAACATTACATTTATAACACTACCCACAGTTTAGCTATACAATACTGCCATAACTGGATTAGATTATTTTTAACTTTTTACTAATTAACTTTACTAAAAATGAATCCTTCGGTTTAAGAGATTACTTAATCACTATATCTTTTTTGAGGACTGTCTCTGTACGGTCAGGGCCTGTAGAAACCAACGTAATAGGCACTTTGACGATTTCTTCTATAAAGGCAATGTATTCTAGCAATTCAGCAGGAAGCTCCTCAAAATCACGCATTCCTTGTAAGCTTGTTTGCCATCCTTTAAAGGTCTGATAGACAGGCTTTACTTTAATGTCATTTAAACTAAAAGGCAATCTATCGGTAATCGTTCCATCAGGCATTTCGTAATGTGTGCAGACTTCGATTTCTTCAAAATCATTCAAAACATCTGCTTTCATCATTAGAAGCTGAGTTACTCCATTGAGCATTACCGTATATTTAAGTGCTGGCAAATCTAACCAACCACAGCGGCGAGGTCTGCCCGTAGTTGCTCCAAATTCACGTCCTATCTTTCTAAGTTCCTCTCCTTGCTCGCCATGTAGTTCAGTAGGAAAAGGACCTTCACCTACACGAGTACAATACGCTTTGAAAATCCCGAATACTTCTTCTATATGTTGAGGAGCAATGCCCAAGCCCGTCAATGCACCTGCTACGATGGTATTAGAACTCGTAACATAAGGGTAAGAACCAAAATCTATGTCTAGCATAGAGCCTTGAGCTCCTTCTGCCAAGATAGCTTCTCCTGCATTTAGGCTATCATTAATCATATACTCTGTATCCTCTAGATTGAGTGAGCGTAGATAGTCTATTGCCTCTAAGAAGGTTTTATTAGATTCTTCATCATCAAACTCAAAGTTGAGGTATTTTAATAGACGATGATGTTCCTCTAAAAGTATGTTGTATTTTTCTTGAAACTTATCTGTCTGGATATCACCTACTCTTAGCCCTAGTCGTCCTATTTTATTTTGATAAGTAGGGCCTATACCTCTGAGGGTAGAGCCTATTTTTTTATCTCCTTTTACATGCTCATAGGCTTGGTCTAGCAAGCGGTGAGTTGGTAAAATAAGGTGTGCTTTTTTAGAGATGAATAGGTTTTCTTTGACATTGATATGAAAAGCTCCTAAAGAGTCAATTTCTCTTTTGAATACGATGGGATCAATCACCAAGCCATTGCCGATAATATTTTTGATATTACTTCTAAAAATACCTGATGGAATCTGGTGGAGAACGTGCTTGATACCATCAAACTCGAGGGTATGCCCAGCATTAGGTCCTCCCTGAAAACGAGCTACTACTTTATATTGGGGCGCAAGGTAATCCACAATTTTACCCTTACCTTCATCGCCCCATTGCAAACCCAATAAAATGTTTACCGCCATAATTTAAAAATTAATGAGAAATAAATAATTATATTTAGCAGAAGTTGATAAGCCTTTTACGTGAATTATGTCTGAACTCAAACCTAGCAACTTATCTAAATACGCTCAAGTTACAAATATACACTATCTATCTTCTATTTGCCGAAAAAAATGAGATTACTTATTTCTCTGGAAGTGTTTTGGGCTTCTCTTATTTAATTGCAGAGACATTGGAGAGCATCTTCTTCATTCTCTACGACACTAAATATCGCCATTAATTTGGTGATTATGAGGAGTTTACGAATATTCTCGGAGGGTTTGATAAGGCAGACTTCTCCGCTTCTATTACGAAATTTCACTAAAATTCGCATCAATAAACCTATCCCTGTACTATTGATAAGTTCTAATTTGGAAAGGTCTATGGCAGCATATTTTACACCTTCTTCTTGCAAATCGGCAACTTGGTCTAACAATAAAGCATCATTATAGCTTCCTAAAAGTTTGCCTTCTAGGTAGATAAATATAACCGTATCTTTTCTTTGGATATTAAAGGTCATTGGGTCGGTTTTCACAGTTTTCTCGCTTACATCCTCCTCTGAATATGAGCGAATGATGTTGAATATCAAATTTGAGGAGTTCACCAATCATATTTTGAATATTTTGGATTCTGGGGTCACAAAACTCTATTACTTTTTGGCAATCAGAGCAAATAAGGTGATCGTGCTGTTTATAACCGTGTGCTTTTTCGTATTGGGCTAGGTTATCTCCAAATTGATGCTTTACCACCAAGTTACAATCTACCAAGATGTCTAAGGTATTATAAATAGTAGCACGACTGACTCTATAGTTTTTGTCTTTCATGCTGTCATAGAGTCTTTCTACATCAAAATGCCCTCCACGTGTGTAGATTTCTTCTAAGATAGCAAATCTTTCAGGGGTTTTGCGCAGGGCTTTTTTTTCTAAATAAGCGATAAAAATAGTTTTTACTTCCTCGAGTAAGGCTATATCTGTTGTCATAGTTTAGTATTTAATCTTGACTTTCTTCATAATCATATCGGCGGACACTCTCTATGCCTTCTATGCTTTCTAAAGTACTTCTGAGTTCTTCTAAATGAGTGTCATCTCGGACATATAACTTGATTTGTCCCTCAAAAATTCCTTTTTGGGTAGTACCTAGGTTGATAGAGTGTATGTTTACCTTCATATCACTAGAGATGGCTTGGGTTACATCACGAGCTATCCCTATGCGATCATTACCAATAATCTTCAAATCTACTAAAAAAAGTAAATCATTTTGAGATTTCCAGACAGTATGAATAATTCTGTAAGAATATTTTGACATCATCTCTATGGCATTGGGGCAGTCTATTCGGTGGACTTTGACTCCTTCATTAATAGTGATGAATCCAAAAATATCATTGCCTGGCACAGGATTACAGCATGGAGAGAGAGTGTAAGACATCTTAGTACTTTCTTCACCTACTACAAGAGTATCTTTTTTGAGGTCAAAATCTAGTTCATTAGGATTATAGGTATTGTTATCCGTTTTGCTTTGTTCTTTGGGAGAAGTAGTTGCCTTAACCTCCTGAGCTTTGATAGGTTTTATTTTTTGTTTACAAAACTGGTGAATCTGCTTAGGGCCGACATATTTCATTCCTACTTCATAAAACATATTTGAATGGCTTTTGATGCCTAGAAAGTTACACAACTGCTTGATGCTTTGGTCAGAGTATTCTACCTTAAATTGTTGGAACTTTTTCTGGACAATCTCTTTTCCTTCTATAATGTGCTGTCTTTTCTCTTGACGAAGATAATCTTTGATATTGCTTTTGGCTTTGGAAGTAACCACAAAGCGTAGCCAATCTGCATTAGGTTTGGCTTGTTTAGAGGTGATAATCTCTATTTGGTCGCCATTTTTGATTTTATGACTGAGTGGCACAAGTCTTTGATTGACCTTTGCTCCAAAACAACGCAAGCCTACTTCACTGTGTATTTCAAAGGCAAAATCAAGTACAGTTGATTCTGAGGGTATTTTTTTTAAATCTCCTTTGGGTGTAAAAACAAAAATTTCATCTCTAAAAAAGTTATTTCTAAAGGCAGTTACAAACTCCATAGAAGAGATATTATCCTTATTTTGATACATTTCACGTACACTTTGTAGCCAAGCATCTAGTCCTTGGCTGGTCTTCTTGCGTTGAGGCATATCATTTGCACTTTTTTCTCGAGATTTGTATTTCCAGTGGGCAGCGTAGCCATATTCTGCGATTTCATCCATTCGGCGAGTACGGATTTGCACTTCCACCCATTTACCTTCTGGTCCCATGACGGTAGTATGCAGAGATTCATAGCCATTGGCACGAGGGTTACTAATCCAATCACGGAGTCGGTCTATATTAGGCTGGTAAAAATCAGTTACTAAAGAATACACCCTCCAACAATCAGATTTTTCATTTTCTCTTTTTTCTGAGTCTATCACTATCCTGATAGCAAACAAATCATAGATTTTTTCGAAATCTACATTTTGCTTGTTTATCTTATTCCAGATAGAGTAGATGGATTTGGGTCTTCCAAAGATACGTACCTTGAAGCCTGCATCTTCTATAGTTTTTTTGATAGGAGCTATAAACTCTTTTACAAAGCGTGTGCGTTCTTCCCTAGTCTTACTTAGTTTATCTGCAATGTCCTTATAAACATCATTGCGGGTATATTTAAGGTGTAAATCTTCTAATTCTGTCTTAATTTTATAAAGCCCTAATCGGTGAGCAAGAGGGGCATATATATAAATAGTCTCATAAGCTATTTTGAGCCTTTTATGAAACTCCATGCTACCAAGAGTACGCATGTTGTGCAGGCGGTCAGCAAGCTTTACTAAGATTACTCTTACATCATCAGAGAGAGTAAGAATCATCTTTTTAAAATTTTCGGTTTGTTCAGAAACTCCTAGCTTGAGGTCAAATTTCTTAGAAGACTGTATTTTGGTGAGCCCATCTACGATAACGGCGATTTTTTTACCAAACTCTTTTTCTATTTCTTCTAGTGTCCATTCAGTATCTTCCACCACATCATGCAATAGGGCAGCAACCACCGCAGTAGGACCTAAATTAATCTCTTCTACCACTATGAGTGCTACAGCAAGGGGATGCAAAATATAAGGTTCGCCTGACTTTCGACGCATATCTTTGTGAGCCTCATTAGCCACTTTAAAAGCTTTTTGAATCAGTTCTACATCTCCTTCATCTAAATAGGGTTGGATTGCTCGTCTTAATTTACGATACTCTCTTAAAATAGTGCGTCTTTCTAATTCAATGTCTTCTATTAATTCCATATCTTTTTCATGCATATAGTCTAATATCGTAAAAATATTTATGAATCAAAACCTACTTCCATAAAAAATTGAAATGAAGTGGGAAGTTAGGATTGAGAAGCGAGGAATGAGGAGTTAGAAGTGAGAAGCGAGGAATGAGGAGTGAGAAGCAAGGATTGAAAAGAGAGAGAAATTTATTGCTCAGTAAATAAATGACCAATAGAGCTGTTACACACTGGTTATCAATACTTTACTTTTTTATAACCATATTTGCACATAGAAAACATAGGGAATTGCTTACGAAAAGCTCCTGTATTAGGCAGCAAAGCTTATCATTCTAAGATTCTTAAATAAAAAATTGACATAAATAATTGAAAATCAAAAAGTAACAACTCTAATTGACCTATCAATGACTGATGACCCAATAATAACCAATTGACTAAATAACCAATTCAACCAATTCACCATCTTTTTAAAAAAAATAATGCTTTGATTTGGTTAGAAAAAAATGTTTTCTTAGATTTGCACACTTAAATAAAAAAGCGGATGTGGCGAAATTGGTAACCGCACTAGACTTAGGATCTAGCGCCGCAAGGCCTGGGGGTTCGAGTCCCTTCATCCGCACAATGCAAAACCCTCAACTACCTCAAAAAGTTGAGGGTTTGTTTTATTTATGTGTATAAAGATATTGATCAATCAAAAAACTTCCTAACCTTGAATATTTCATTAGACAAAATCGCACCCACAAAAGCTAGTATTAAAATTAGCTTTGAGAAATCAGACTATCAATCTACATTAGATCAAAAACTCCGTGAATATGGTAAGAAAGTACAGTTAAAGGGGTTTAGACCAGGTAAAGTGCCAGCGGGGTTGGTAAAAAAAATGTATGGTAAAAGTATTCTTGCAGAAGAAGTAAACCGCCTTTTATCATCATCCTTGATGAATTATATTAAAGAGCAAGAGCTTAGCATAGTAGGAGACCCTGTGCCAGTCTCTGACCAAGAGTCAGCAATTGATTGGGATAACCCTAATGTATTAGATTTCTCTTTTGAAATAGGACTTGCAAGTGATTTTGAGGTGAAGCCAGAAGATCTCACACTTACTCAATACAAAATCACTTACACAGATGAATATTTCCAAAAAATAGTAGATAATTATCTTAAAAGTTATGGAACAGATGAATCTCCTGAGACTATCCAGTCTGATGAGGATGAAGTAACTGCAAGCATACAACCTGTAGGCTATGTATCTCCTGAAAAATCTGAGGATGAGGAAATAGAGTTTGATGAAGAAGGAAACGAAAAAACTACGGTGAATAGCTTTCCTACTGAATTAATGTTTACATTAAAAGATGTAAAAGAAGATGCTTTAGAAAAAGTAAAAGCCTTAGAAAAAGACAAAATGACTGTTTTGCCAATTGATGAGCTTTTCTCAACTGAATTAAGTGAATTAATCGCTCTTTTTGAAAAAGATAAATTAGAGATTATTCAAGGTGATTTTGAAATCACTGTTATGGATATTCGTCATAGAAAATTTGCAGAGATGAATGATGAATTCTTTGCAAAAGTATTTCCAGATAAGCCAGAAGGACAAACTGAAGAGACATTCCAAGAGCATGTGCGTAAGCAAATAGAAGATTATCATACTCAAGAGTCTGAGAGAAAAGCACTCATGGATGTGCAAAAAACGGCAAGAACAGATATATCCATAGAACTTCCTGATGAGTTTTTGAAAGACTGGCTAGTTCAGATTAATGAAGGTAAATTTTCTCGTGAGCAAATAGAAGAAGAATACGATGATTTTGCTAACTCACTTCGCTGGGATTTAATCACTTCTAAAATTGCTAGACAAGAAGAAGAAGCACTTAAAGACGGAGATAATGATGTAGTAACTCCCTGGATTTCTTATCAAGAAGTTAAAGAAGCTGCTTACGGAGCTGTTTTAGGTCAATTCGGAATGCCTATGAATGCCATTAGCCAAGAAATGAGACCACAGTTTGAGCAAATCGTGAATAACTATCTTACACAAGAAAATGGTAAAAACTACCAACAACTTTACAATCAGGTGAGTAGTGAGAAAGTTGCCAAACTATTTATGGAGAAAGCTTCTATCGTAGAGCAGGAAATAGATATTGAAGATTTTTATAAAACAGCACAATCGTGATTATGCTTTGTGCAGTTTAATATTTTTACATTATTAAGAAAAGCCCTTTTATTAGGGCTTTTTTTATAGATTTGTGCTAGAAGTGAAAGAACATTATTCCAAAAAAAGTGTTTTATCTCTGGCTATCCGTTATTAAAAATTAAAATCACTTAAAATTTTAATTTTTAGGCTATATTTACTTAAAATACTAAACACCTAATGTCATGAAAAAAGAAGATTCTTTTAATAAATATGCCATCACAAGCCAATATGATATGGCAGAAGTGCGTGCAACCCAAAGCTCAGAGTTTCGCAAATTTGCAAAATCTCTTCCCAACATGAGCAGCACAGTGGTAGATCAATACGTAGATCAAGTTACCAACTTGACACCTTATATCATTGAAGAACGCCCTATGAATGTGGCTCAAATGGATGTATTCTCAAGATTAATGATGGACAGAATTATCTTTTTGGGGCAAGGCATCAATGACCAAGTATCTAATATCGTAGTAGCTCAGTTGCTTTTCTTAGAATCACTAGATGCCAAAAAAGACGTTCTACTTTATCTTAATAGCCCTGGTGGTTCAGTCTATGCAGGGATGGGTATCTATGATACTATGCAATATATCAAGCCCGATGTAGTAACGATTTGCACAGGCTTAGCGGCTTCTATGGGTGCTATCTTATTGACTGGCGGTAGCAAGAACAAACGCTCTGCACTTAAGCATTCTCGTATTATGATACACCAACCTATGGGTGGTGCAGGTGGTCAAGCTTCTGATATTGAGATTACTACACAGCAAATCTTATCACTCCGCAATGAATTGTATGAAGTACTTGCCCAACATACTGGCAAAGATATAGAGCAAATCGCTGCTGATTCTGATAGAGATTATTGGATGACTGCCGTAGAAGCAAAAGCATACGGCTTGATAGACGAAGTATTGGGAAGATAATTTAAAGCTGTTGTCTGTGTCCTCACAGATGACTACTCCGTTGCCTGTATCCTCACAGAAGACTTTAAAAACTCCTTATGAAGCAACGCTTTGTAGGGAATTTTTTTGTGATTAGCCTTATTTTTTTAAATTATTTGATATATTTTTACTTTTTAGGTAAAGACTTCAATAAAGTCAAAAACCAACTGCCTTCTAAATCAGTAACCACCTACAAAACACAAATCAAATGAGCTTATTTAAAAACGTGCTTAGAAAAAAAGAAAATGGTGAAAACCCTTATCAAAAATTTTGGGCTTGGTTTCAAAAGAATGAAAAGACCTTTCATCAAGTAGTAAAAAACAATGGAGATATAGAAAAAGATTTTTTTCATAGACTTGAGCGTCAACTTGATAAAATCAAAGAAGGTTTTTTATTTTTGACAGGAATGGTGGATGATAAAGTAGAGCTAGTCTTTACGCCAGATGGAGATATTAAGAATATTTTTTTTGTGGAAGAACTTGTCAAAGCCGCCCCTCAGCTAGATGATTGGTTATTTACAGCACTTAAGCCCCCGCTAGATATTACGGAGGTGAGCATAGAGATGGCAGGCTATGAGTTTAGTGCTGAGAATATATATTTCTTTGCAAATGAGCATGAAGATTTTCCTGATGAGATAGATATTTGTATTATTCACGAGGATTTAAACCAAGAAAATAAAAGAACTATTAGCCACGGGATATATATCTTTTTAGACAACTATCTAGGTGAGTTAAATTTTGCAACCAATATTGATGCACTAAGTTTTATTGAAAAATCAGAAGCCCAGCAAGAACTTATCTCCATCAGTAAGTTAAAAGATTACCTCATCTGGCGACAAAAAGAATTTATTGAAAAATATGAAGGAGTCTGGGGCAACAAAGAGTACAATACCTACACCATCCTAAGTGCAGAGTTAGAAAATGGCAATATGATTATTGCAAATATCAATACAGATTTGCTCCATTGGGATAGCAAGCCCTCACATCCCTGGATATTGAAGGTAGGTTTAAGTTACCAAAGCCAAGGTAATATAGGGATGCCTACTGATAAAGACTCGGAACAGCTCGGAGAAATAGAAGATCTTCTACTATCAGAATTAATAGGTGATGAAGGCTATCTTAATATTGGCAGACAAACCGCAGAAAATGTAAGAGAAATTTATTTTGCATGCAAAGATTTTAGAAAGCCCTCACAAGTAGCCCATGAGATTCAGCTCAAATACGCCAAAAAGTTAGAGATAAACTATGAAATCTATAAAGATAAATACTGGCAGTCCTTTAATCATTATATGTCTTGAGTAGGAATAAAAATAAATAAATAGTGATGTTACTCAATACATTTAATCATTCAAAAATTACTAAAAACCAATATTTTGCATTATACTTGTACTTAATGTGGTGGTACTATTAACATCCATAAAAGACCTCATACACTATTAAAAAATCTTATGGCACAGCTTACCTGCTCTTTTTGTGGCAAGAAAAAAAACGAAGTACTGATTATGGTTTCAGGGCTTAGCGGGCATATCTGCGATGAATGCGTATTTCAGGCACACGACATTGTCTTGGAAGAAATGAAACCAAAGTCTGGTGGCATCCCTCCCAAGTTTAATCTCATCAAGCCCAAAGACATGAAAAAACACCTGGACCAGTATGTAGTGGGGCAAGATGAAGCCAAAAAAGTCCTTGCAGTAGCGGTCTATAACCATTATAAACGCCTGATGCAACCCCAAGATGATGATGATGATATTTTTATAGAAAAATCAAATATTATCATGGTAGGAGAAACAGGGACAGGCAAAACTTACCTTGCTCGCACTCTAGCTAAGATACTCCAAGTGCCCTTTTGTATCACAGATGCCACTGTATTAACAGAAGCTGGCTATGTAGGAGAAGATGTAGAAAACGTACTTACACATCTTTTACAAGCGGCTGATTATGATGTAGAAGCAGCCGAAAGAGGAATCGTATATATAGATGAAATAGACAAAATAGCCCGCAAGTCTGCCAACCCTTCCATCACTCGTGATGTCAGTGGTGAGGGCGTACAACAAGCCTTGCTTAAGATGCTCGAGGGTTCTAATGTAAATGTGCCACCACATGGAGGGAGAAAGCATCCTGAGCAAAAAATGGTAGCCATCAATACCAGCAATATTTTATTTATCTGTGGGGGAGCTTTTGACGGAATCAAAAGATTGATACAAAGCCGAATCAAACAAAGGCCGCTTGGCTTCAGTGCCGAAGAGGAAGAAGGTCCGGAGATTAATACCGAGAATCTTCTCCAGTATGTTACCTCTCAAGATTTAAAACAGTTTGGGCTTATCCCTGAGCTAGTAGGGCGTTTGCCTATTCTTACTCATTTACACCCTCTTGACCATAAGACAGTAAAAAGCATCTTGACCGAACCTAAGAATGCACTCGTCAAACAATACCAAAAGCTATTTGCCTTAGAGGGTGTTCAGCTTAAATTTAGTGCAGAGGCGATTGACTATATCTCAGAAAAAGCCTTAATATCACGCCTAGGAGCAAGAGGATTAAGGTCTATCTGTGAAGCAATTATGACAGATGCTATGTTTGAATACCCTTCTCAAAAAGACATCAAACACCTGACTATCACACTAGAATATGCCAAAGAAAAATATGAAGGCTCTAAACTAAGTCATCTGAGGGTAGCTTAGTAAGAGATGGATAGGCTCGTAAAATAAAAAGACCAATTTAAGATTAGCCCTCTTAAATTAGTAAGAGATTAGTTATAAGTTATTAATTAATGGGTCATTAAGTTATTGATAATGAGTGTTTTGGTTAAAATAAATGTCTATATTATTTTTGAATCATTCCTTATTCTTTTTTGGTTCATTGGATACTTTTATGATTCTATTTGAAAATAGCATTTGGATTACCAATTCTTCATTCATAAGCTAATATTTTCTTCCTAAAAGTATATACTCCATAAAATTGTTCCATGAACCGTTTTTTGAGTCTTCATAAGCCAAAACTTATTTAGATAGAATGACATTCGTTTACACGCCATTACACGGTTCTTGGCTCAATATGCCAGAGATACCATTCTCTCTAATTACCCGACAAGCATTATATAGACCTTTTGAGTCCAAACAACAAGTACAGCAAGTGATAGAAAAATGAACCGAAAAACAGAATCTTGAAAAAAAAGGAGTAAAATGGCAATTTACTACTAAGGATGCAAGGATAAAACTGGCAAAACTTTATCCGACGATTTAACCAAAATGAAACACTAGTTTAATAAATGCTGATAGACTTCTAGATATTTTTCTATTCCTTTTTCAAGACTAAAATACTCTTCTGCGGCTTCTCTGAGTTGCTTGGGAGGTATTTCTGGTAGATGAGGTAGTTGGTGAATTGCTTGGGCAAACTGCTGCTCGCTAAAATCCGAGAGAAGAATCCCTAAATTATATTTTTCAAATAAATAAGGATGGTCTCCTACTCCATCATTGGTAATGACAGGAACTCCCATGGCTAATATTTCGCCCATCTTGGTGGCAGATGATGCTTTTTTAGAGAATAAAGGCTTGATAAAAAAAATAGAAGCTTCACTTTGTGAAATCAAATCAGGTACTTCAGCTCTTTCTGCTGACTGTATTGTAAGTTTACTGGCAGGAATCTCTTGTTGTTTTGCCTCTTCCAGAATCACCTCAGGTTTGTCAGTAGTGATAAATAAAAAATTAGCGTCTGGCTTTACTTCCAACATTCTCTTAAAAAATATTAGCATCTCCGTAAGCATATACCACGTACCGATAGACCCAAGGTATGAGAGAGTATAAGGTTTGGAGGTAATAGAATCTGTAGAAGGGCTAAATAAATCTAAATCTACACAGCAAGGAATGACCTGAATGGGAGCTAAATTTGGTAAGTTCCAAGATGTTATTTCATCCTTAGCATGATGTGTAAGACTGATGGTATAATCTGCTTCCTGTAGAAAGCTACGTTCTTGGCGTTTAAAAAACTGGTAAACTTGATTAAATACTGGGTTTTTGAGATTCCAAAGTCCTCCATCTACTCTCTCATCTGCCCAGAAACCTCTCATATCAAAAATAAACTTAAGCCCAAATTTCCTTTTTAGCCTCTTGCCTATGAGTGCTGCGATGTAGCTTCTGCAGTGTGTGATTGCAAATGATTTTTGCTGATGTAGCTGCTTTGCTCGCTGATAAAGCTTTTGTACATCACGCAAGGTAGAAACTACAGGAGGCTTTTTAGTATAAAAAATATACTGCCAATCTATATTATGCTCTTTTGTGATTTTTGCTATAAGTGCATATCGTTTGGCAAAATTCTCTTTTTTTTCAGTACTCAAAAGCGTAACTTGATACCCTTTTTGGCTGAGTCCTATGAGGTAAGGTAGTACCTGAGACTGTCCAAGAGGGTCAGTCATGCCATCATAAGAAATATAAAGAATATTTGACATATCGTTTGTATGCTAAGGTGAGAGGTGATATTTAAAAATTAACTAGGAGAGGGAAGGTAAAATCAGCCTAAAAGTAGTACCTTCATTGAGTTTGGTTTCATAGGCGATACTTCCTTTTAGCTTTTGAGTAAGTACTTTAATGATGGATAAGCCCAAACCCGTAGAGGACTCCCCTCCAGTAGGCTTTGCAGAAAGTTTTTGAAATTTTTTGAACATCTTTTTTTGATCTTCCTTGCTGATACCTGGTCCTTGGTCTTTGATAGAAATAACTATATTTTCTTCTTTCTTTTCTAAGATTATAAACACTTTTTTATGAGAAGGTGAAAATTTAACGGCATTAGAGATTAGATTATCAAGAATACGCATCAAACTTTCACGATCTGTCTTAATACTAAGAGATGCTTTAAGGTCTAATAAAATCTCAATATGTTTTTTGTCAGCAATGCTTTGCTGATATACCCCGACTATTTCGGTTACAAACTCATCCAAATTTACTTCTTCTAAATACAGTTCATCATAATCTGCTTCATAGGCATTAATGGTCAAAATATCCTCGATTAGTTTACGACCACTTTCCACAGCTTTATCCATCATCTCTACTTGCTCTTTTTGCTCTTCATTGAGTGGACCCACGAGTGGAAGCAACTGCACTAGGCCTTGCACTCGATTAAGGGGAGCTTTTAGGTCGTGAGCAACGATACTCATCAGGTAGTTTTGGGTTTCGGTAAGCTCTTTCAGGTCTTGTTTTTGACGGTAAATGGCTTTTTGAGATTGAATAAGTGTTAGATTAGACTTCACCCTAGCCTCTACCAAAGTGACTTGCCAAGGAGCAATCATAAAATCCGTGACACCTTTTGAGATAGCTTCAGTGGCAGACTCTGGCATCGCATCTGATGGAAGGCAAAGTAATACAGGGATGGATATTGTCTGGCTGTGGTTTTTGAGTGCGGATAGATACTCCAGATAATTAGGTAACTCTCCATCTAATATAAGAAGACATAAATCTGGCGAAAATTCAATAGAAGAAGGTGCAAGAGTAAGTGCGTTTTTTCTCTCAATAGTATATTCTCCAGTAAATATCTGAAGATAATCTACCACGGTATCTAAGGAACTTGTCTGTGCATCTAATATCAAAATTTGATTCATGCCCTATAATATTGGTTTAAAATAACAAACTCATTATTAAAATCTTTCTAAAAACACTCACTTTTACTTCAAACAAAATACAAATCTAAAATATAGATTTGTAACTTCTAAATAATTTGTATAATTATTTAAGATTGTGCCATTGCACATAGACCTTCAATCCGTCTAAATAAAGCAATTCACAAAAGTCTATTTATTTACAACTCACACAAAATGAGTTGCCAAATTATTTTTTATTCGGGTTTAGTTTCTTTGTCTTTTTTTCCAAATACAGATATATTCAAATATCTTTTAGGATTTTCACGCAAATCAATAAAAAGCTTATCAGCATTTTCTGATACTTTAATAAAATTTGTATAAAGAGAATCATCATTAGCCAATGCTCCTAGTGTACCTTCTCCTTCGTTTACTTTTTTAAGAATTTGATTAAGGTTTGCCATAGAGGCATTGAGTTCTTTGGTAGCTTTTTCAATCTCTAATCTATTAAACTTAGTAGTGAGTGAGTCCATTTTGCTTGCTATGGGATGAAATTGCTTTTCTAAGACAAGCAAAGAAGCCGATAATTGACGCATGTTGCGGAGCATTTGATTGATGTCTTCTTGTGCTAGGGTATTTTTGAGACTACCAGAAATATCATTAAAATTTTTGAGCATGTCTGTAATATCTCCTTTAGATTGAGCGAGAGCTTGCACAACCGTGTTTACACTAGTCATAATAGAATCTGCTTTGACAACAAGTGGATCAGCTTTTTGGCTTAGTCCTGCGAGAAGGCTTTCGGCTTTTCTAGCTTTAAGGGTATCTTTATGTTGCAACACCTTTTTGATTAAGCCTATTTCTAAATCAATCATTTTACCTCCTAGCAGTCCATTATCAGTAAGAATAGCAAGAGATTGTTCTCCCAATTTTAAATCATTTCTGATTTCGAGGGTAAGTATGAGTTTATTGCCTTGGTCTTGCAAGATTTCAATTTTAGCTACTCGCCCCACATTAAGCCCGTTGACTTGAATTGGGTTTGAAACAGTCAATCCATCTACACTATCATAAATAACATAGTAAGTATTGGTACGAGAGAAAAAATCTGTTCCTTTCAAAAAATTAAACCCTGCAAAAAGCAAGACACTAGATACTAGGGCAAGTAACCCTATTTTAAATTCTTTAGACATAGTATTTTGTAGGCTAATGGTAATGGTTTATGATATTGATGTTATGACGTATTTCTTATCTTATCTTCAAAACAATGAATTTTACAAAGGGTTTAATTTTAGTAATAAACGTTCATTTAACAAAATCCTTATTGAAATTTAATTAACTTCTTCTTTGTATGCTTTGACTGCACGATAAATGGCTGAGGCCAAATATACCTGATTTTGAGCATTTTGGAGGTATTTTTCTTCTTCTGGATTAGACAAAAAGCCTAACTCTATCAAGACACTCGGCATAGTCGTCTTTGCTAGTACCACAAAACCAGCCTGTTTTACCCCTCTTGAAGTTCTGTTGGCACGGTTTCTTAGTTGGTAATCTATCTTATGTGCTAAATTTAAGCTATTAGTGAGGTGTGTCTGTTGCCTCAGTGAAAGCAGAATATAAGACTGAGGCGAATTAGGATCAAATCCCTCATAATATGCCTCATAGTTGGCTTCTTTAAGGATGGCAGCATTTTCGCGCTTGGCTACTTCTAGGTTTTCTTCGTTTTTATGCAAGCCCATCACATAGATTTCTGTACCTTTTACTGAATTACGAGTAGCAATACTTCCTCCTACCGAGTTGCAGTGAATAGAAATAAATAAATCTGCTCTATTTTCATTGGCTATCTCTGCTCGGCGATAGAGTGCTACAAATTTATCAGCGAGGCGGGTATAGATAATTTTAGTATCAGGGATGTTGGATTTAATGATTCGCCCTAGTTCTAAGCTGACTTGCAAAGTAACGTCTTTTTCGTGAACTCCAGTGCCAAGCGTGCCTGGGTCTCTCCCTCCGTGCCCTGCATCTATGACTATCACAAATTCTTTTGCGTCTTTTTCGGCTAGATTTTTTTTAGAAAGGACTACAAATCCACACAATAATGTCATTCCGATAAGAATAACTCCTAATAAGTGTGAAAAAAAGTTAAAAAAGGGCTTCTTCAAATACACAATCTTTTGGGTTGGGTGAATATTTACTACTTTTACACAAAATTATAAGTTTTTGTGTAGGATTTTAAGTTTTATAAATTATTTAATCATATTAATATTTTAAAATACATATTTCCCTATATTTGTTTGCCCTATTTCCTAGGCTTGGTGTTTATTCTATGCCTAGCAGGTATGACCACACAGGCACAAAATACTAACCAAGAAGCGGCAGCTCAAACTAAACCTTCGGATAGTTTGAAAATGAAAGTAGATGGTATAGAAACTACTATTGCTTATACTGCTGAAGATTCTATTATCTCCAATATGGTCAATAATATGGTCTATCTCTACGGAAAAGCTACGGTTACCTATGGTGATATTTCACTCAATGCCGAACAAATAGAGATTAATCAAAACACTAAAATCGTGGTAGCTCGTGGGCTTGCTGACTCTACGGGTAAATACCGAGGCAACCCAGTCTTTAAGCAAGGTTCTGAAAGCTATGAGGCTGATTCTATGCGTTATAATTTTGAAACTAAAAAAGGGGTTGTCATTGGTATCGTAACCCAGCAAGGGGAGGGATATATACAGAGTGATAAAGCCAAAAGATTAGATGACGGGACAATGTATGCCTTTGGAAATCGATATACTACTTGTAATCTAAAACATCCGCACTGGTATATCAATACCAATAAAATCAAAATGGTTCCTGACAAACAGGTAGTCAGTGGTCCATTTAACCTTGTACTTTCTGATGTACCTACACCTTTGGGCTTTGCCTTTGGTATTTTTCCTTTTGTGGATAAACAAAAATCAGGAATCATTTTCCCTACTTATGGTGAATCTGCTGATAGAGGTTTTTTCTTGAGAAATGGAGGATATTATTGGTATATCAGCGAGTATGTAACCTTAGATGTCCGTGGAGAAATATATACCAATGGCTCTTATGGCTTAGAAGTAGCAGTGCCTTACCGCAACAGATACCGATATAGTGGCAGTAGCTCTGTCCGATACAATCGCCGCTTTCAGGGAGAGGGAGATGAGAAAGAAGACTTTACAGATTTCTGGGTTAGATGGACTCATACCCCTGTGCCTAGAGGCAAGAGTACTTTTTCAGCCTCCGTTAATTTTGGTTCTACACAGTTTAATCAGCGTAACTCTTTTAACCCTCAAGACCAACTTTCTAATAATTTTAGTTCTAATGTATCTTATAATACTTCTTTTAGTATTGGAGAAACGCCTGTAGCACTTGGGCTTGCTGCTAGACAAGACCAAAATAGCCGTACCAATGTAATGAATGTAACTTTACCTTCATTGAACCTTACCGTAAACCGTATTTATCCTTTTAAGAAAAAAGGGGAAACTGCTAAGAACTTTATCCAAAAGCTCAATTTTAATTATAGCTTCACTGCCTTGGCTAAGTTTACGAATCAGCCTTTAAATTATAATTCTTTTCCTTTTACACTCGGAAACCGCCCTATCGGTGAGAATGGCGAACCAGTGCCAAGTGATTCTCTTCAGCTTGATTTTAACTTTGCGAATTTTGCAGATATTGCCAAAAATGCCCGAATAGGAGGCGTACACACTATCCCTATCAGCACGAGTTTGAAGATATTAAAAGCATTTAGTCTAAACCCTAGTTTCACTTATACAGAGGCTTGGTATCCCAAACAGCTTGATTATACTTATAACCCTGCTGATACTACAGTGCGTGTAGATACACTTTCTGGTTTTAGAAGAGTCTATTCTTACTCCACAGGAGCAAGTCTAACTACTCGTATTTATGGCCTTTTTAATCTCAATGTCAATAAAAAAGACCGCTATTTTCAAGCTATCAGACATACTATCGTGCCTACCATTGGTTTTAGCTATCAGCCAGAGTTGGCAGGAGAAGCACAGGGAGTCTATAAGACAGTACAGGTAGATGGTGAAGGCAATACAGCCCTGCTATCACGCTATGCAGGCTTTGAGCCTAGTTCGCCCTCTAGTGTAGGGGAGTCAGGAGTGCTTACCTTTAATGTCCAGAATATTTTGGAGGCAAAGGTAAGACCTCGAAAAGATACCGTAGATGAGAAAAAGATTACTTTATTGGATAACCTTGCTTTTGGGGGAAGTTATAACTTAGTGAGGGACTCACTCAAGCTTTCTAATATCTCAATAGCTGCCCGTACTAAACTCCTCAATCTGATTGATTTTAACTTTACAGGTTCTCTTGACCCTTATGTCTATAGAATCTTAGAGGCGGATGAAGATGGAAATGTTACTCAACAAACTCGTGTCAATAAATATACTTGGCAAGAAGGCAAAGGCATAGGACAACTCAGTAATTTTAATGTCTCTATGGGTTTTAGCCTTACTCCCCAAACCTTTAAAAATGGCATCCAAAAGAAAGCAGAAGCTGCCAAAAATAATCCTCAAAAAACCATCGGACGAGATATCAATGAAGCTGAAAAACTAGAATTAGAAAGAATAGTCAATAATCCCAATGAATATGTAGATTTTGATGTTCCATGGTCTCTCAATATCAATTATAACCTGAGTTATAACAAGACGGGTTTTCTTGACAGCCGTGTAAGTCAGAAACTGAATATTAGTGGAGATATCAGCCTAAGCGAAACGTGGAAGATTGGTTTTCAGACAGGCTATGATTTTGATCAAAAACAGGTAAGTTTTACCAATATTGACATCTCTAAAGACCTACACTGCTGGGAAATGCGTGTGAACTGGAATCCTTTTGGTCAATTTCAATCCTATTCTTTTGACCTGCGTGTGAAGTCAAGCATGTTGCAAGATTTAAAAATATCTCGCCGCCGTAGTTTCTATGACCGTAATTTCTAATACTTTTCTGTTTTTATTGCATTTAAGTCATTATTTCAACTAGACTTTCTAAGTTTATCAGATTTGGAAAGCCTAGATAATCTAAAACAACTCACCCTCAATCTTTCAAATATTTCTCCAGACAGACTTTCATTTCTTGCTGTATCGTAAAAGCTTCTTTATGGGCAGCTTCTGCAAAGTCCTCCCCTGATGAGGCATACAAGATACTTCTAGAGGTATTTACTAAAAGCCCTACTTGTGAGTTCATCCCATATTTAGAGACTTCTTCTAGGCTTCCCCCCTGAGCTCCTACTCCTGGCACTAGCAAAAAATAATCTGGGACAATATTACGAATTCGTGGTAAGAGAGCGGCTTGTGTTGCCCCTACTACAAACATCATCTGACTGGCATTTCCCCATTTAGATGATTTTTTTAAGACTTCTTCATATAGTAAATTTCCATTTTTGAGGCGGAGCATTTGAAAATCTTGGCTACCCATATTTGAAGTCAAAGCCAACAAAATGACCCATTTATCAGGATATTCTAAAAAAGGTTTTACAGAATCTTCGCCCATATAGGGGGCTACTGTGAGTGCATCAAAAGACAGGGTCTCAAAAAAACTTTGTGCGTATTTTTTAGCAGTATTGCCTATGTCTCCTCGCTTAGCATCTGCAATGACGAGCTTATCTTTGGGAATAAAGGAAAGCGTTTTTTCCATAATTTCCCAGCCTTTTAGCCCTTGTGCTTCATAAAAAGCAGTATTGATTTTGTAGCTTACACATAAATCTTGGGTAGCTTCTATGATGGCTTTATTAAAAGTCAGCACGCCATCAGGTTGATTTTGTAGATAGTCAGGGATGAGTGTAGGGTCTGTATCCAAGCCTACACAAAGGTAAGATTGTCGCTGGATGATTTGGGTATAGAGTGATGTTATATTCATAAATATTTGGAAATTGGAGGGGAAAATTAAGGTGAAATTCTCCAATTTCCAAACATTATCTTTTTTAACGCAAATCTATCACCTCTGGCGAGCTAGGATATTTAGCACTATTGTACTTAAAATAGCTGTCAGGCACTTTCACTTCTTCGAAACGATTGACATTATAGGTGTAGCGATTGGCATTTTTTTCGAAAATCTCCCAGCTTTTGAGAGAGTTAGATGATTTTACGATTTTGAGGCGAATCTTAAAAAATGAAGTAGCGTTTTTATCTTTAGGCTTCAAGTCAATAATATGGTAAGCTCTTCCACCTTCATTCAACTCTTCTATGTAGGCATAATCGTAGTTATCTTCGTAGATGCCGTAGATTTTATCAGGTGTGATTTCATCTTTATCAGGAGCATATTCAGAAATATTAATTTCATTGCCATCTTTCATAAAAGTCCATTGTGTTTTAGCATCTGTGATTACGTGTTGCTCAGGTAGTTCTAAATAAAATTTACTTCCTTTCACCACGATATTGCCTTCAAAAGACTCATTGACTCCTGAGTTGGGGCTGAGCATATTATATACAAAATAAGCTCGGAAGGCTTTCATGCTTTTATATTTTTGATTGACAGCATCTAAGATAGCTTTAGCCTTCGGGTCTTGCTGGGCTTGTGCTTGTGGTAGATAAATAACAATCAATAATAGGGTTATCCAAAATAATTTTTTCATAGTTTTTTTTAGTTCTTAGCTATTTCGTTTGACTTCAAAAACGAACACACGAGGGTTTGGTTTATACATCGCCTTTTTATAATGCGTTAATACTACGTTAAACTCTATTTAATGGAAACAGCATTGATTTTTAATGTATCAAGAATTGCTATTTTCTCTTCTAAATTTCAACACGCAAATTTCAAGTTTTTTTTGAATAATCATATATAAAAATGAGAGAATAAGTGAGCAGGGGGGAAATGAGTGTTGAGGAGTGAGGATTGAGGAATAAGGAATGAGAAATGAAATGCAAGAGAGATTTATTACCTAATGACTTAATCCATAACCTAATAATAAAAAAATGACCCAATGACCTCACCAATAATCTAATAACCCAATAACCCTCTCTATCAATCGCTCTACAGTTTGGGTAGGATTGCTCGAGAATGTACCCAAAGCACGATTG